>Ga0209633_10003024_pt1 | contig 15724 bp, 17 predicted proteins | sample Cruoilmetagenom1_FD_187290 | JGI IMG/M metagenome (GOLD analysis project Ga0209633, IMG submission 187290) | Oil polluted marine microbial communities from Coal Oil Point, Santa Barbara, California, USA - Sample 1 (SPAdes) (version 2) | ecosystem: Environmental > Aquatic > Marine > Oil seeps ... | reverse complement strand
TACGAAATCGTTATAGTCTTTAATTATGATTAAGCTATTGATAGGTTTAAATGTTTAATTTTTTAACCGTAATTCAATTACGGCATACCGTAAAAATTTTTGAGGATTTTCCTCAATTGAGTTACAATTTTTTATTATATTTTTATAACAAATATAGGAGCGCATGTTTTTCTCTATTGTTCATAGAGGAAAATTTTCAGAATATTAAAATTGCTTTGAAAGAGAAAATGATATTACTTCAATGTTATTTTCAAACTTTCATTAATATTAAAGAATTTTAAGGGATGGTTTAACTACTTTCTTTAGGAATGTACTTATATATAAAAAACCTCCGGTTAAATGTAAATTAAATAAAAACAGTTCGAGATGTTTAACTTTAAAACCAATTGCCTATGAAATAGTGAATTAGCCATATAACCGGAGGAGATGCAAAATTAAATTTTTTTGGTCAGAAAACGCCTCCAAATATTGTTAAAGTAATGGTTTTCATGAAATCCAAAAAAGTTAAAATTTAAATTTAAACATAAAATGAAAATATATAACAAAATATTAAAACCTTTTGGAGTATTACTTTTAAGTATATTAATTTTTACTAGTTGTAATAATAGCGAAGAAGAAGATATTACATTTAATGCTTTGGATAAAAGTAATATTGAAAATGCTCCATTAGAAGTTCAAATAGAATATGCCAACAAACACTTATTGGATATTGGTAAGGTTGTTGCAAAGTTATCTCATAATAGAGAGTTTAAGTCTATTCTTTATAAGAATATCCAAATGAATGTCAAAAGGGGTAATGACAATTCAATTCTTGTAAAAGATTTAATTGCTGATATTAATTCTAAAAGTAGTAATGCTTTTTTTATCACTGAGAAAGATAAATTGAGTTTACAAAATTCATTAAAAGCATTTTATGATTTAGATGGTCAAGATTGGCATCCTGAAATTTTAATTTCAAACTTTGAAACTAAGTATCAGAAGTTTTTATCTTCATCAAGCAGTAAAATATATGATGCCGAGAAACCATTAATTGTACCTGTAGTATATGAAGATGATAATGAAAACACCGAAGATGCTTATATAGCTTATCAAGAACAAATTGATGATACCCTAGTAGCGATGGATTTTTTAATTACTGAAAGTGATGCAAAAACGAGAGAAGTTATATTTCTTAAAATTGCAGAGTCTTGTGATATAATTGAGAATGATATGAAAGTGGATGAATTAAGCAAATGTTCTAGCGGAGGAGGGGGTTCTGGAGGTAATAGTACTCCTAAATTTAGCCTTAACGGTATGACTGGCAAACATCACAAAGAAGCTGTCGGAAGGTCTGAAATAGAGGTTAAAACACAAGGAAGGTCAATTACTGGTCATTTCCCTTTGACAATTGCTAATGTAAGTAATACTAATAGAGACATAAGTTTTTCATATAAAAGAAGGTGGATTAGAAGAAAGACAGCAAGAATACATAACGATAGATATATTTATGCTGATCCTATACCACAAAGTATGTATTATGATGTATTAGTTTTTGAATGGGATTCTTGGCCTGCACCAAATAATACTAGATCCTTTACTCAGACACTCCCAAATGGAGAGATTTATCAAACCTCTTTGACATATCGATCTTGGCAGAGCCCTTACAATAGTGAAACTAAGCAAGGTGCACCTAGTTGGACTTTCGAGAATAGCGGAATTAAGTATAATTTTAAATATATTTATTAAATATTAACATCTAAAGGAGTATAACTTTTTATAAAGTTATACTCCTATTTTAAGTCAATGAAGTATGCAAAAAATCATATCATTAATTATACTCTTATTTATTTATTTTTCTAGTTTTTCTCAAGAAAAAAGATCTAAATTTTTAATTAAGTTAGGTACAGAATATAGACTAACACCTATAAGATCTTCCATGGATAATAATAATCCTACAAGTTCTACTATACCATTTTTCAGTTTGGATAATCAATTAAGTGGAGCATCAATAAATTATACATTTAGTTATTTGTTTTCTTCTAAAGTTGAAATCGGTTTTTCACAATCGTTTAGATATGACCATATCTATTACGAACAGAGTGATTTACAACCTAGAACAGCTTTTGGAAAATCGATTAATGGCATGATTACGAATTATCATTTTTTTTTAGGGAAGTATTTTAAAATAGTTAAAACAGAATTTTTTTTAAAAGGAGGTTTTTCCCTAATGAATAGAGGGACAAATTATTCTCGAAGTGAATTTTTAGGTATTGATAGTCAGGGTATTTCTCATTTTGTTTCTGATGAGTTAAACTTTAACTTTAATGCATTTAATGTAAATACTGGTTTTATGTTTGATAAATACGAGTTAGGATTAGGAGCGTATTTTATAAATAGTACTGGTGCAAATTTTGAGAATGAAAATAGCATTGTATTACCATATATTAAATTGAGTTATCTATTAAAATAACCAAGATTTTAAAAAAAAATTATATGTTGCTCAGAGAACTTAATTGCTTTGCATTATGAAATATTATTTGTTGATACCAATATTGTTTTTTTATTTTACTTTATCTTATTCTCAAGAAATGGAAACTAAAAAAGTTGATGTTTATAGTAATTTGTTTAGTGGTAAATTATTATACAACACAAAACTTTCTGAGAAGTGGTCTTTACAAAATGAATTAAAAATTTCTAATGCATTTAATTTTAAGAGTTTAGAATTTACGCCTCTATCTATAAAATATAACATTACTAAAAAAGGGAGTGTGCTTACAGAGAGTAAGTTGAGATATAGTTTTAGTAACGATGATTTTTATTTAGGAACTCAATCTAATTTTAGTATGTTAACACAAGTGGGTATACGCTATGACTTTACAAGAGATTTTTTCGGTGAAATAATTTATGAGTATAATCTATTAAGCAATAAAAATTATAATCAAACTTTAGAAGCGAGTAGAGGTCGCTTAAGATTCGGAGTTGGGTTGAAATTTTAAACAATAATATCTTAAATTTAGCATGTTTGCTTTAAAGTAGTTTCTTTAGTTGTCGAAAAGGGTACAGGTTTGGTAATTGCTGATGCAGATTATAATACTTTAATCGATTTTAATAATGGAGATTCTTCAGTTGTTGAACAAGATAATGTAACAGTGCAACAATCTACAACATCGGACTGTAAATATTTTAGAACAAATAATAAAACAATTTACTATGATAATGGTGGTAGAAAAGTTAAATTAAGAGTGAAATTTGGGAATGTAACCAATTTTTATTTTGAGGCAAAAGCAAGAATTAAGGCTTACAAAAAGAAAAGGAGTAGGTGGAAAAAAAGAAGAACTAATTTAGGGGTTAAAGTTGCAACTGGAACTTTTTGTGAAGACGACTATAGGTATGATAAAAGCTGGAAAAGAAAAAGGAGAAAGAGATTAGCTAGACGTATTATTAGATTTGGCGCGGGAAATAAACATGCTAAAAGCACCGGTGAATCTGTTGCCGGAGGATTTGAATACGCGGGAAATTCAACTACTCTAAGATTAGAATGGTAGTATTGTCAAAATACAGTATAAAAACAATGATGAGCATTTTGCTTGTCATTGTTTCATTTAACGGTATGTCTCAAAATAATTCTAAAGAATTTGAAGTTTTTAATAACTACGGTAAATGGGGATATTCATTAACACCAATACTTTATAATAAGGCTTCAATCACAAAAGACTTTGGTGAAACTATTTTAGAAAATAAGGCTACATTAAGTTTTGAAATAGGGGTGAATTACCATTTTTGGAGAGCTAAACGTTGGTCATTAAACACTGGCATTAACCTTAACTTATTACCTGCTCAAAATGCGTCTTTTTCATTAAGAAAAGAGGATGTGCATGACAGTTTCAACGGTTTTCAGGAAAAAGTGATGTCATATGGTCATTTAAATTTTTCTTTTCCTATAAATGCGGAATTCAAAATGCCTATTAATAGTAATAAATTTTTCAATATCAATACAGGAGTAAGTTTTTATTATATGCTTACAAGAAGAAGAAATGAATCTATAATAAGTTTGGTAAATACTGGAATTAATGAAACAAGAGAAGTATTCGGGATATATCAAGTGACACAAGACAATAAATTACAAATAAGCGCAATTTTTAGTGCAGGATTATATATTATATTGAAAAATTATATGATTCAAACCAATCTAGTTTATAATAAATCTTTTCAAAATTTATGGGAAGGCGAGTACCAATTTGGTAATTTGTTAGTATCAGAACCTACTAGAGGCAACTATACTGTTTCAGGCGATTTTATTGGCATATCAACAACAGTTTATTTTAAGAAAAGACAAAAGAGAAAAAAGAAAAAGTGAGAAAAATACTCTTTTTATTTACTAGCATTATTTTTTACTTACCACTATCAGCACAAGAGAATACTGAGCCAATTATTAATGAATATGATGTTTTCTATGACTACACCCATTGGGGTTTTTCAGTAATACCGGTTTTGTATAAAGAGCCTCAATTTTCCGAGAATAGTATTGCTAAAATAAATATAGTTAAAACTGTACCAACTATACAATTTGCATTTCGCTATCATTTTAATCATACTAAGGCCTTAAGTTTTAATACGGGGTTAATTTATACCTGGACACCTCGTTTTACATACACTTTTAATTTAAGAGAAGATGATGTTTTAAAAAAAGAAGACAGTTATTTTAAAGGCAACGGGTTTTCAGATTCTTATTTCTTAATCCCTTTAAATTTAGAATATAAGTTGAGAGTAGGTAAAAACCTATATCTTAATGTTAATTGGGGTATAACAGGAGCAATGAGAGGTGGGTTTTCTGCATCGGATATAAAGAAAATTTTTGTTGACTTTCAAGAAGAAGCTATTCAAATTTTCAAATTTAATTACAGATCGAACGATTTTTATTTTAATGCGCAATTGAGTACAGGATTATATATTGTTTTTGATAAATTTATGTTGCGTACTAATCTACTCTATAATAAATCTTTTAATGATATAATGACTGGCGAATATGCTTTTAGTGGATTGCGCATTTCTCCATCGGAAAAGGGTAATTTTAGTTTTTCCGGAGATTATTTGGGAATAGCTACAACAATCTATTTTAAAAGAAAGATTAAATAAAACACACTTAGTAAAATTACAATCCAATCTTATCCTGTAACTTATAATAAGTACGCTTAGAAGCAATTTCTTCCGCTTTTTTCTTAGAAGTAGCCCTGCCTTTACCCATAATTTCATTGTCAATGGATAGTTTTACACTAAAGTGTTTGATGCTATCATTACCGGTATCTTCATATACTTCGTAATGAATTTGTTTTTTAGTTTTTTGACACCATTCTATCAATACACTTTTATAACTTGTTATTTTACCTTCCAGCCTTTCAATATCTACATAAGGTTCAATAACGGTTCTGTAAACAAATTTTTCACAAGTTAGATATCCTTTATCTAAAAAAACGGCACCAATAAGTGCTTCAAAAATATTACCATGAATATTATCACCAAAATTTTTCTTTGGCACATTACTTATTATAAAACGGATAAGGCCTAGATCATTTCCAATCTCGTTTAAATGTTCTCTACTTACAATTTTAGAGCGCATTTGTGTTAAGTAGCCCTCATCACCTAATGGAATTTTTTTGAATAAATAAATGGCAATAATTGAACTTAATAATGCATCTCCTAAAAACTCTAAACGTTCGTAGTTCAAAGGTTTACCCGATGATGACTTTTTTTTTATAGAACTATGTGTAAAAGCTTTTTTATAATGTTTGAGTGTGGCAGGTTTGAATCCACAAATTTTTTGAATTGAAGCCAAAAAAATCTCGTCTTTTTGAGAGCGAGATTTTAAGATGTTTTTAATGAAATTCATAAGTTGAATTAGTCATCCAATTTTTTAAATAGTACACAGGCGTTATGGCCTCCAAATCCGAATGTATTGCTCATTGCAACTTTAACATCCCTTTTTTGAGCCTTATTAAACGTAAAGTTTAGCTTTTGATCAATTTCCTCATCATCTGCAAAATGATTGATCGTTGGTGGAACAACACCATGTTTTATTGCTAAGATCGAAGCGATAGCTTCTATAGCCCCGGCTGCACCCAATAAATGCCCCGTCATAGATTTGGTTGAATTGATATTGATAGTGTAGGCATGTTCTCCAAAAACTTCTTTTATAGCTTTAGATTCTGCTATATCTCCTAATGGAGTAGAGGTACCATGCATATTAATAGCGTCTACTTTATCATGATCAATTCCGGCATCATGTAGACAATTTTTCATTACACTTATGGCACCCAGACCTTCAGGATGCGGTGCTGTCACATGATGTGCATCGGCCGATAGGCCACCACCAATCAGCTCGGCATAAATCTTAGCACCTCGTGCTTTGGCATGCTCATACTCTTCTACAATTAGAGCACCTGCACCTTCACCCAAAACAAAACCATCTCTATCCTTATCAAATGGTCTTGATGCTGTTTTTGGGTCGTCATTTCTTGTTGAAAGCGCATGCATAGAATTAAACCCCCCCATACCTGCAATAGTTACAGCCGCTTCAGAGCCGCCAGTAACAAAAATATCAGCTTGCCCTAAACGAATATAATTGAAAGCATCAATTATTGCATTTGCCGAAGAGGCGCAGGCTGAAACTGTTGTGAAATTCGGACCTCTGAGTCCGTGTTTTATTGAGATTTGCCCTGGTGCAATATCGGCAATCATTTTAGGAATAAAAAAAGGATTAAATCTAGGTGTTCCATCTCCTTTGGCATACTCTAAAACTTCGTTTTGAAAAGTTTCCAATCCGCCAATTCCGGCACCCCAAATAACTCCTATTCTATCTCTATCTTCTTTATCTAGATCTAAACCAGAATCGTCTAATGCTTCTTGCGAAGCAACCATAGCATATTGCGTAAACTTATCCATTTTACGTGCTTCTTTTCTATCTAAAAAGTCTGTTGGGACGAAGTTTTTAACTTCACATGCAAAACGAGTTTTAAAGTGTGTTGCGTCAAAATGTGTAATAGGCGCCGCGCCACTTACTCCGTTAACTAAAGCATTCCAGTACTCATCAACGGTGTTACCTATCGGTGTTAAAGCACCTAATCCGGTTACAACTACTCGTTTTAATTCCATGTAGATTAAGAATTGGTTATTAGATGATAAAAACTACGAGCAAATCACCGTAGTGATGCTCGTAGTATTAAATAAAGAATCTGTTAAGATTACTTTTTTGCTTCTTCTATATAGCTTATTGCTTGACCTACAGTTCCAATATTCTCTGCTTGATCGTCTGGTATTTGAATATCAAATTCTTTTTCAAACTCCATAATTAATTCAACAGTATCTAATGAATCTGCTCCTAAATCGTTAGTAAAGTTAGCTTCTGTAGTTACTTCATTTTCGTCAACGCCTAGTTTGTCAACGATAATAGCCTTTACTCTTGATGCAATGTCTGACATAATTTTCTAATTTTTAAATTTAAAATCGAGGCAAAAATAAAAAACTTTAACTTAAAACATTCATTTACCTCAAAAATAATGAGGTCTAAGTTAAAAAAAATTGTTTAAGTTTTAATTAATACCTCCGTAATTGTTAATAATAATTCTTTTTTTTGTTGAAACAATCAAACGGAATTTAATGAAGCGTATTGTTATTTTTGCATCAGGTTCTGGCACAAATGCCGAGAACATTATAAAATACTTTCAAAAAAATACCATTGCAACTGTTGTTCATGTGCTGAGTAACAAGAAGGATGCCAAAGTTTTAGATAGATCTAACGCGTTGAAAGTTAAAAATTTACATTTCAACAAAGAAGATTTTATTGTTAATGACACTATCTTAAATTTGTTAAAAAAAGAAGCTGATTTTATTGTTCTTGCCGGATTTTTATGGCGGGTTCCTCAAAAAATTATTGAAGCGTTCCCACAAAAAATTATAAATATTCATCCTGCTTTATTGCCAAAATATGGCGGAAAGGGGATGTATGGAATGCATGTTCATGAAGCAGTAGTAGCAAATAAAGAAAAGGAAACGGGAATAACAATTCATTATGTTAATGAAAATTATGACGAAGGAGCTATTATTTTTCAAGAAAGTGTCAGGGTTGATAACAACGATACTCCTGATGATGTTGCGATGAAAATTCATCAATTAGAAATGAAATATTTTCCAAAGGTTATTGAAGATATTTTAAAGATATAGATTCTATTTCTATGATTAGGTCTCGACTGCGCTCGACCTGACAACTAAAAGTTAATGTCTCCTCGAGCGCAGTCGAGAGGTTATTTGATAACAATGAAAGTACATATTTATACAGACGGTGCCTGCAGTGGAAATCCCGGAAACGGTGGTTATGGCATTGTTATGGAATGGGTTGGTAAAACCTATAAGAAAGAATTTTCTGAAGGTTATAGGAAAACTACGAATAACAGGATGGAATTGCTGGCTGTAATTGTTGCTTTAGAAAAATTAAAAACTGAAAAAGTAACTGCAACTGTATATTCAGATTCTAAATATGTAGTAGATTCTGTAGAGAAAAAATGGGTGTTTGGCTGGGAGAAAAAAGGATTTAAGGATAAGAAAAATGTAGATCTTTGGAAACGGTTTTTAAAAATTTATAGAAAACATTCGGTTTCTTTTATATGGATAAAAGGCCATAATGATCATCCTCAAAATGAACGATGTGATGTGCTAGCTGTAAAAGCTTCTCAGAAAAAAGATCTATTGATTGATAAAGGTTTTGAACATAAGCCCGACGAATTATTTTAAATTGAAATTCCTGTTGAGGCAGAAATTCAATCCATTAATTCCTAATATAGCTGCCTTGCTAGAAACTCAAAGTGAGCTATTTAACAATAATTAATGCTAAAACATTATTCCTCAACTTTACTACAAGCCATTTGCTCTGTGCCGTCCTTTGAATATAATTTAAGTGATCCGTCAACAATCTTATAATAGGTCGTGTTTTGTAAACAGTCAAAGAAGGTTTTTTCAATTTTCATATTTGTACACATCATTTTGGTCGCAATTGGTATTCCGAAGTTAATTTGATCTCCTTCAATTGTAAAGTCAGCACCATATGAATTACATCCGGCATTCCCATTTATTTTTTTAGCGTCAAGGTCAATATGAAGTGTTGGAGATTTTGCCAAAGTATCCATTCCGATAAGGTTCGATATTTTCCATTTTCCATTAAAGCTTACTAATCCTACATTAGATTCAGTTTTTTCTTGATAAATAAGATTCACTAATTTGTATTTATATGCATGTTCGTCTACTGACGGATTTTTAATTTTTGTACCGATTACTTCAATCTTATAAGTATAACCTTCTTTATAATCAAACCCTTCTATCTGGTCGTTAAGTAAAATCCAATTATCTTCTACGGCGTCTTTAATCTTTAAGCATTTTTTTAACGGATCATCATCGCAATCTGAGTAAAGATCGGCAACATATATTGTTTTGTTAACACTACAAGAAGTCATAATTATTATTGATAGTAACGAAAGTATATTCTTCATCATAAGGAGTTTAAGTGAGCATTAGTTTTGCTTTTTTTACAGCTTCTGCTAATTTACTAATTTCTTCTTTAGTATTATAAAAAGAAAATGAAGCACGTACGGTGCCTGGAATATTGTAAAAATCCATAATTGGTTGTGCACAATGGTGCCCGGTACGAACGGCAATGCCTAGTTTATCGATTATAGACCCAATATCATACGGATGTAATCCTTCAATATTAAAAGATATAACCGAAGCTTTTTCCGAGCCAGTTCCATAAATCCGCAAGCCTTCAATTTTTAATAATTCAGATGTGCCAAAATCTAGCAATTCTTTTTCATATTTGGCAATGGCATCAAAACCAATACTATTCATATAGTCTACAGCTACACCAAAAGCTATTCCACCAGCAATATTTGGTGTGCCTGCTTCAAATTTATGTGGCAGATCTGCATAAGTAGATTTTTCGAAAGTAACCTCTTTGATCATTTCTCCTCCACCTTGGTAAGGAGGTAATTTATTGAGCCAATCTTCTTTTCCGTATAGGATACCAACACCGGTAGGACCACACATTTTATGAGCTGATGCAACATAAAAATCTGCATCTAGTGCTTGCACATCGGGTTTTATATGAGGACAAGCCTGTGCGCCATCTATTAAAACAGCAGCACCTACTTTATGAGCTAACTCAATAATTGTTTTAATAGGATTGATGGTGCCCAAGGCATTAGAAATATGATTGACAAAAACCAACTTTGTTTTGTTAGAAAGTAAAGAGTCATAAACATCTATCAAAAGTTCACCTTCTTCATTAATTGGGATAACTTTGAGTTGTGCACCGGTTCTTTCGCAGAGCATTTGCCAAGGCACAATATTAGAATGGTGTTCAAGAGAAGATACGATCACTTCATCACCTTTATTGATAAAAGAAGTGAATCCGGTTGCTATTAAATTAATAGCATGTGTGGTACCGGAAGTGAAAATTATTTCATGAGATTTTGCGGCATTAAAATGATGCTGAATTTTCACACGCGCTTGTTCATATGCATCTGTAGCTTCTTGACTTAAGGTATGTACTCCACGATGTATATTTGAATTGTAATTACTGTAATAATCTACAATGGCGTCAATAACAATTTGTGGCGTTTGTGAGGTGGCAGCATTGTCAAAATAAACCAATGGTTTACCATTTATTTCCCGTTTCAAAATAGGAAAATCTTCTCTTATTTTTTGAATATCAAGCATATCTTTTTTAGAATCATTCTAAATACAAAATTACAAAACTACTTCTTAATAAGTTTAAATTTAGTTTAATAAAGTAAATTAAAATCACGGCATCTTTCTATGCTCAAAATTGTTTTTATTTTAAATTCAAATTACCTTTATGTTAAGTACACTATTTTTATAAATAAATTAATCATTATGATCAAAATTATCATTAATTTTATCGAAGTAGACGCTTAGATTATGAGAAAAGTTCCTTTAATACTATATCTGGTATTATTATCATTGATTTCATGCTCAAAAGAGAATGTTAATAATGGGAATGTTCTTATTGAACCAATTACAAAAAATCTCACAATTTTTATTGTTAATGATATACATGGGCAAATAGATAATTTATCTAAAGTAAAATATATTATTGATCAAGAAAAGCAGGAGACAAATGTGATCGTTACGAGTGGTGGCGATATATTTTCAGGAAATCCTATTGTAGATAATTATCCTGAAAAAGGGTTTCCGATCATTGACCTAATGAATAGAGTTGGATTTGATATTTCAGTTGTTGGTAACCATGAATTTGATTATGGTGAGACCAATTTAAAAAATAGAATAGATCAAGCAAATTTCGAATGGGTTTGTTCAAATGTAGATATGAGTAACTCTGTAATTCCACAACCATTTGAGTATACAACTATAAGTGTAGATAATTTGAAGGTCACTTTTTTAGGTCTAATAGAAACCGATGGTAAAGAAGATGCTATCATTCCTTCTACTCATCCTTGGCGTGTTCAAAATCTCACTTTCGAAAGACCAGAAAGTGTAGTTTCACGATATTCCAATATTAAGGAACAAGAAAATTCTGATTTATATATTGCCTTAACACATATAGGCTTTAGTAAAAATAATGGAAAACTAGGTGATTATCAATTAGCTGAACAATTCCCTTATTTTGATCTTATTATTGGCGGACATTCACATTCTAGAATAAATGATGTTGTAAATAATATCCCCATATTTCAGGCTGGTGGATATTTAACGAACCTAGGAAAAATAGAATTGACAATAACAGACAAAAACATTGAATCAATTGAGTACGAGTTAATTGATCTGTCGAATAGAACAGAATTTGACTCGGAATTAAAAAATGTAATTGATGAATATAATGACTCACCATTTTTTAATGAAATAATTGGTTTCTCACATTTATATCATGACAGACCTCAAGTAGGATGTTTTGTTGCAGAAGCACTTAGAATTAAGTTGGGTGTAGATGTAACTTTCCAGAATACAGGTGGTGTAAGATCTAGTTTAGATAATGGAGATATTTTAAAAAGAGAGATCTTTGAAATATTACCTTTTAATAATCCTATGATGATTTATGAAATGACAGTAGCAGAGATTAAGAATTTTTTGATCGGGTCTGGTGCTGGATTTTATTATTCAGGAGTTATATTTGAAAATATAAATGGCGTATTCAACGTAAAAGATCTAGATGGAAATATTATCTCTAACAATACTATCTTGACTGTTGGAATGAACGATTATATACCAGCGGTTTATGACACATATTTTCCCGATAATGGATCAGTACAACCACATACAGATGCTGAAACTGTTATCTTTTATTTAGAAGAAATAAATAGTCAAGTTAATTATCCGAATAGTAATAATTATTTTAGATATGATTAGATTTTTTACTTCCATTACATATAAATTACATTTATAACTTTTGTGGTATTTGTGTTCACCTCGAAACTTGCTTTAGAAAACTTAGGACGGTTACTCATTCCTATTGATTCATAATTTGAAAAGCCTATACCTTCTTTTGGGAGTATAAATTTTTTGTCTACTTTACCGTTCTTGTTTTCGTCATGTAAAATATTGATAGCGTATCTTCCTTTAGGCAAATCATTAAAAGTTATAGTTGCTGTTTGATCATTGATAACTACACTATCTTTTTTGTAATATTTCTTGTATTTTTCATCAGGAATGGAACCTTCTTTGTTATAAATAGCAAATTGAATTACACCTTTTGAATTTCGTAAGTCTTTTACAGTTATAGTTAAAGAATAGGTCTCTTCTTCGTTTTGAAAATTAAAAGACATCAAAATAATTGCAATTACTAGTATGAAAACTTTTTTCATTAATTTAAATTTTTAATTTGTTTTTTTATAACTCCAAACAGCCAATCCATTCATAACAATTGCGTACAAAAAGGTTTTCCCAAATTGAGGTAAGATATCGGTAAAACTGGATCCTTTTAACATAACCATTCTCATTACTTCTACATAAAATTTTATCGGATTAAACTCCGTTAAATATTGTGCCCATTGTGGCATACTTTCAATCGGAGTAAATAAACCACTCATCAAAATAAAAATTACTACAAAGAACCAGGCAATAAACATTGCTTGTTGCTGGGTGTCAGTAAAATTGGAAATAAAGAGTCCTATGCCTAAAATCACCAAAATATAAATGGAAGTGTAAGCATACATCAAAACAGGGCTTCCAACCATTGGTACATTAAATAATACTCTTGCAATGATTAGCCCAACAGTTAATAATAGCATACCCAACACCCAAAATGGGAATAATTTACCGATTATAAACTGGTGTTTTTTTATGGGGGTTACATTCATTTGCTCTAAAGTGCCAATTTCTTTTTCACGTACTATATTCATCCCTGATAGGAACAGGGTTATCATAGTCACCAATAGCACCAATATACCCGGAACCATAAATGTTTTATAATTCAAGGTTTTATTATACCAAAAGGATGGAATGCTCGTAATGTTTTTGGGTATAAATTTTTTATCGGATAGCTGCATTAAACCTACTTGTGCATTTTTGTTAAAACGCTGTACAATTTGATTGATATATACATTTTCAACTCCGGCTGCGGCACCATCAATCGCATTTATTATTACCGAAAGATCTGTTTTCTTGTCCTTTAAAAGGTCCCGTTCAAAATTTGTTGGAATTTCTAAAATCACATCAACTTCTCCTTTTAACATTGCAGAATTTGCAATTTTACTTGATGGAAAATCAGTGATGATATTAAAATAGGTGGATGCCTCAAATCTATCGATTAACTCTCTTGAAAAAGAAGTTTTGTCATGATCTATATAAGAGAACTTTATGTTTTTCACCTCAAACGTGGCTGCATTTGAAAGAATAACGAGCTGAATTAAAGGCAACACAAAAATTAGCGGTAGCATCGCTTTATTTCTAAAGATCTGTTTAAATTCTTTTTGAATGATGTATCCTATTGTTTTCACAAAAAATATTTTATAATTGTTAATGTCTATCTAATAAAACTATTAGACTTTTCTTTATTAACCTCTCGACTGCGCTCGAGGGGACATTAGTTTTAAAATTTCATTCATTGTCTGGTCGAGCGCAGTCGAGACCTCAATAGTATTCATTTAAATACTGTAAAATCTCGTTATTACTCCAACCTAATTTTATATTTCTTTATACTCAACACAATAAAAAACACCGTCATACCAAATAAGATCATCGTTTCTTTCCACACCAATGCAATTCCTACGCCTTTAAGCATAATTCCTTTTAAAATTATGATAAACCATTTTGCAGGAATAATATTACTGATCACTTGTAGCGGCACCGGCATACTTGTAATTGGAAAAATAAACCCAGATAATAAAATTACAGGAAGCATTAATCCCATTAAGGAAATCATCATTGCGGTTTGCTGTGTTTCTGAAATTGTAGAAATTAAAATCCCTAACGATAATGCATTGATAATAAATAAAACACTCTCAAAACCTAATAAAAACAAGCTTCCTTCAACAGGTATTTTAAAAATAAAAATACTTAACAACACAATAACTACGGCGTTGATTATTGATAAGAAAATATACGGAAATACTTTTCCTATAATTACCTGAAACGGTTTTAATGGAGATACCAATAAGATCTCCATAGTGCCTAATTCTTTTTCTCGTGTAATAGAAATGGAGGTCATCATTGCAGATACCAACATTAATATAATGGTCATAACACCCGGAACAAACATAAATACACTCTTTAATTCAGGATTATAGACCATTTTCGTTTGTGGAATAATTTGATATGCAATTTGAATGTCCTTATTAACTTCTTGTTGATAGTTGCGTAAAATAGAACTGGTATAATTACTTATGGTGTTTGCTGTATTTGGGTCGGTAGCATCGGTAATAATTTGAACCGTAGCATTATTTTCCTTGATCAGTTTTTTACTAAAATCATTTTCAAAAATTAGTACTGCTTTTACCTTTCCCTTTTTAAAAACGGACTCAATTTCAGCTTCATTATCTATCAATTGTTTGTTGCTAAAATATTTAGAAGAGGTAATTTTATTGATAATTTCTTGGGTGGTTGCGTCTTTTGATTTGTCCAGAATAGCAATATCGACATTGTTGATTTCATTAGTAATGGCAAATCCAAAAAGCATAATTTGAGCTATAGGCATCCCAAAAAGAATAAACAATGAACGTCTATCTCTAAAGATATGGTAAAACTCTTTTTTTATAAATCCTATAAACCGTTTCATCCTCTGGCTAATTTTAAGAACACATCGTTCATACTTGCTGCTTTGAAATGCTCTTTTAATTTTTTTGGACTATCTAAAGCTTCAATTTTCCCGTCAACCATAATAGAAACTCGGTCACAATATTCAGCTTCATCCATATAATGTGTGGTTACAAATACTGTGGTTCCATTATGAGCAGTTTTATAGATCATTTCCCAAAATTGACGCCTGGTAATTGGGTCAACGCCACCTGTTGGCTCATCTAAAAAAATAATTTTAGGTTCGTGCAATAGAGCAACCGAAAATGCTAATTTTTGTTTCCAACCTAAGGGCAAAGAACTTACTAATTCATTCACAACGTCTTTTAACCCTAATTCTTCAACTAATTGACACCTTTTCTCTTTTATTTGCTCTCGAGATAAGCCATATATTCCACCAAAAAAAGTAATATTTTCTTTAACGGTTAAGTCA
>Ga0209633_10003023_pt1 | contig 15732 bp, 17 predicted proteins | sample Cruoilmetagenom1_FD_187290 | JGI IMG/M metagenome (GOLD analysis project Ga0209633, IMG submission 187290) | Oil polluted marine microbial communities from Coal Oil Point, Santa Barbara, California, USA - Sample 1 (SPAdes) (version 2) | ecosystem: Environmental > Aquatic > Marine > Oil seeps ... | reverse complement strand
CCAATCGGTTCAACATCCCGTATGCAGCCGTAAATAATAAACCCTTCCCATCCGTTATTAAGCGCCGTCTCCGCAATTAAATCACCTAACAGCGCTTTTTTTAGGGACCCTCCCCCGTCAACTACCATAACTTTGCCCTGTCCCGGTTTGCCCGCGTTTTCTTTGACTCGAGAATTGTCCTCAAAGCATTTTACGGTGACGATCTCGCCTCCAAATGAGGTTTTGCCGCCGTAATTATTAAGTATCGGCTCGACAATTCTTACTAAATCGGGATATGAGTCGCACAGGTCCGGTGTAGCAATATTCATGTTTTTAACTCCGGAGATATTATTTTTGAAATAGTATGTGTGAAATCAATGGCATGGTTTTTACCATAGTTTTTTGGGATAATCAAAACTGACTAGCTTAGCTTTGCTCTTGCTAACCTTTTTCCACGAATCTGTCGAGAATCTTAATACCGCCACTCCGCATGTAGGGACGTTGTCGATTTTAGAACCACAGAGATAATTGAGGATATCTGTTACAGCCGGATTATGAGCGACTATCATAACTTTGTCGTACTTATTCTTTAGGGCTCTGATGGCAGCTAGTAAATCCTCGGGATCAAAGGTGTAGATATTCTCATCAACTATAATGTCTGAGGGTTTAATGCCGATTTCGACTGAGATTAACCTTGCTGTGGTTAGCGCGCGAAGCCCGGGGCTTGAGAATATGACTTCAGGCAGAATTTTATGCTCTGCCATATACTTCCCCATTTTCGGGGCATCCTTGTTCCCCCGTTTATTAAGCGGGCGCTGTATATCGTTTAATGTTGTATCTTTCCAGCTCGACTTGGCATGTCTTACCAGGATTAAGGTTTTATGTTCCGCCATCTTCAAGAGACCATTTTACCACTTAGATAGTTGAATACAAACGGCAGGTTATGACCAGGGCTCTCTGTAGTAATAGACAAAATTGGCTACTTTGGGTCTTTCGGTCCAACCCATTTTCTTATAAAAGCCCATTTGATAAGAGGGTTTTTCTTTTCCGTTTGTGAGCATGAGCCTCATACAACCCCTCTTTTCTCCCTCTTCCATTACGTGTTTAATTAGAGCGCTCCCCGCACCTTTACCGCCAGCTGTGGGACTTACAAAGACATCAGATACATATCCCTCCCAGCTTCCGAGCATTACAAACGGCACCCAGTGTACGGTTGTAAATCCTACTACTTTATCTTCGTCTACCACCACAATCATTGTATGACCTTCAGTGTCTTTGCCGCAGTGTTCAATAAGCTTTTCAAGTGGCTCTGAAACTTCTTCAAGGGGCATATTGTTTCTTTTTTCAGACCAGCCTATTTCTCTTAGTATTTCAGCCATAGGGACTGCGTCCTTTATTTCGGCCCGTCTTATATTTAGATTTGCCATAATAGCTCCTAATTTATTCGCAATTTGAGTTAAGCATATCAAATATTTATGGAAAGGGGAAAATTGTATGGTATTTTTTGAATCAAAAGACAGATGGCGTCATCAAAAATACAAACTAAGAAAATTCTAAATTCATAGGAGGTTTTATCAATGAAAGTTCTAAAGAGTTTTATAGCTATAGCGGTGTTAGCGTTTACTTTTTTCTTTGCCGGTTCTAATTGGTCTCACTCAGAAGTTGCGGAATATATGATAGACCCCGACCACAGCCAGGTAATTTTCAAGGTAAAGCATTTGGCAATCAGCACGGTGACCGGACGTTTTGACCTATTTGAAGGCTCCTACAAATTGGACTCGGACAATATAGTTAATTCAAGCGTAGATACGAGTATTGTCGCATCAAGCATAAATACAAATAAACAAAAAAGAGACGATCATTTAAGGTCCGATGAGTTTTTAGATGTTGAGAAATATCCGAACATCACTTTTAAAAGTAAAGAGATAAAAAAGGGAGACGGAAACAAATTTCAGATTGTCGGCGATCTCACAATACACGGAGTAACAAAAGAAGTTACGCTTGACGCAGTGTATGAGGGGCATGTCGCGAGCGACCCATGGGGAAAGGAGCGTACCGCGTTTATAGCGAACGGGGAAATTAACAGAAAGGATTTTGGTATGACATGGAACAAGGCTCTTGAAGCCGGGGGCTTTGTTGTGGGTGACGAGGTTAGAATAACTTTAGAGGTAGAGGGGATAAAAAAAGAAGGTTAGGTTCTCTTGGATTCATGCCTCTTTTTATGACTTTCACTCTCATGCCGTAATTATTATATTCTTTCGCGCGAGACAGCAGGTGGTTCTATGATTGAGATGTTAATTGGATTAAATGTGAAAGACGAGAATAGATACCGGGACTATAGAGACGCAATGTATCCACTTCTTGAAAAGATCGGCGGCGGCTTTAAATACGACTTTGTGATTGCGAAAACTCTGGTAAGCCAGGTTTCTCATGATATAAACAGGGTCTTTACGATTTATTTTCCGGATGAGGAAGCAAAAAACGCTTTCTTTAATGATCAGGGATATAAGAAAATCAAAGAAAAGTATTTTGACCCCTCAGTTTCGGACACGGTTTGTATTGCTGAATATCAGCTCAATAATTGATATACCCAGCAACGGGTAAGTCCTAGTCCGTCTTCACTTTACTCGGGCGTTTGATCAGTTATCTGTTACTGCATCATCTGCCCTAAATCGATTTCTTCAATCTTTGCGTTTCCGACACTGCAAATGTCTTTGGGGCCCGGGTCGTTCCTTTTTACTTTTGTAGCAACCTCAGACATTGATATCCCCGCCATATTCGCTATTGATTCAACTGTTATCTGGTCTTTGGTTATACACGTAGTAGCAGCGCCCATTAATGCCCATTCTGTGCATTTCTCGCCATTGACAGTTTTCTCTCCTACAACCTTACCGCCCAACTGTTTCATAAATTCTTCGCTGAACTCTTTTGGATTCTTTCCTTTTATTCCCTCTGATATACTTTTGTACATTGGATTTTTCATTTTTGTGCCGGTGTTCTTATCAATTTCAATTGTTGTTATCCATTGATCGCCATCTTTGATATAAGTTATAACCTTTTCATTCTTGTTTATGGTATTGCCCATAATGCTAATCTCGGATTTTTCAACCCAGCATTGCGTCCTGCCGTAGTCTTGAGAATAGTATTGTTTGCTGCCCTTTGCATTGCCGCCCAGTTCATAATTTACTGAGTAATTCTTAAGCGTGTGCATTTTCTGTTGGGCATCGACCGTTGTGCTAAAAGATAAAACCAGAAATGACGAAACTATAAAAATCCCCAGTAGAGTTAACGCCTTTGGAGCTAAGATAGGTGAGTTCATACTAATCCTCCTGTCCTTCTTTGAATTATATTCTCCTGATTTCGAGTGCGTCAATTTGATCGCTTATTTCCATATAAGCATACGCTCTTGTTCCTAACGGGCCGGGATTAACAATTTTTGTAATACCGATTTCATCTATTCCGGGGGCTTCGTGAATGTGTCCCGTAAAGCAGACGAGCGGTTGCTCTTTTTCGATGAATTTTCTAACAGCTTCACTTCCGACATGCGCGCCGGTGCTAAGGGTGTCGTTTAGAGTGTTTATGGGAGGCTGGTGGGAGACCATGATCCCGGGCAGGCTTTTATTTATATCACGAGTGGAGTTCTCAAATATTTCTACATATTCATTCTCGGTATAAATATTCGGCGTGGGGCTTGGGCATGGAAGTGAGCCGCCCGCTCCGAGTACAGATAATCCGTTTATCTCTTTATGCCGTCCGTGAATTTGAATATTCTGGCTCTCCAAGTAGGAGTCCACTTCTTTTGTATCGCAGTTTCCCGTAACCCCGAGAATGTTGGAATTATAATTTCTTATAAGATCAATTATTTGGGATGCTTCTCTTTCTCCGCCAAAGTGTGTTATATCTCCGCTTAATAAAATCAGATCGGCGGATGATAATATCTCTCCCATTTCTAAGATGGGTGCGGAGTTTCCATGAATATCAGCAATGTTTATTACGATCATTAGTTTATAGAACGCGCGGCTTTAATTGCCTTTGTTGACAATAGCCAGTTCTTCTTTGGACTCGTTCTCCTCAGAATTGTTAAGGCTAGATGCGTATTGCCTCAGCATCCAGAGCTCGGGAATAATCTCCCCAATTATCTCCCCGTTATCAAATATCCTTATCATTGAGCTTTCTGAAAGGACTACTGCTACAGCGTTAGTCTCTTTTGTTATAGATGCCGCTGCCATGTGGCGGCTGCCAAGACCAAGGGGGAGTTTGATGCCCTCAGATGTAGCGTTTATATATCGGCAGGCGGAAACAAATATGCCGTCGTCAGATACCAGAAAAGCGCCGTCTAACTGGGCAAGCTCTTTTATTGTTTCCCGGGTGTTTCTATCACTTACAATTTTTTTGCTAGGGGGATGGCCGAATAGAGGGTCAAGGATTAGGGGGCTTGATTTTCTCAACACTTCTTCAGTGTCGGAGATCACAAACATAGTCCCAATCTTCTTTCCTTCTCTTCCTTCACGGGCGATCTCCATTGCCAGGAGAAGCACCTGCTCAAGGGTGACCGGGTTTACTTTGCGCTCAGGGCAGCATATGCCTGAAAGCAAATCCCTGTGTGCCTTTATTCTTTTCTCTAAATCCATATGTTCACTTCCTGTTATGACTATTTATTAATATAACAGAGCTTGTCTATAATAGCAGATTTATTTCTCCAGATAATAAACAGCCTGTCTGAAAAAAAGGAGGAAACGGTTTTGCTTGGATTCCTTTAACTTAAGATCTAGCTCTGTAAAGAGTTTCTTCCATTCACTATCACTTTTGTTTGAATGCGGGTGGCCGGAGAACTCTATGTTGACTATGGAATCGACAAAATATGTCAGATATCTCTGGAAGGTGTTTGAGTATATATCCTCGATTATTATTATCTTATCTGCGACCCTCCTGGCTTCTGACAGAACCTCTTTAGGATTAGAGGTATGATGAAGCACCGTGAGTATGAGCGCGGCATCAAAAGAAGAGCTCTTGTAGGGCAGCTTTTTCCCGTTATATATCTCAGGGGTTATTTCCGCGGATAAAGACTGATCAAGAACATCGACCGGGGTTAGGTTGTACCCTTCCCTGTTCATCAACAGACAAACACTGCCAGGCCCTGTCCCAATGTCTAGAATTCTATCTTTCGGAGACAGGTGTTCTCTAATGCGCTCTATTTTAAACTTTGCGTCCCAGAGCCAGACTTTGAATACCAGCTCTTTAAGAAAAGAATTGTTTTGTAATATTGCAAGGCTCATCACTGTATTGGATGTGATGGAATGTAGAATGATTCATATCTCTAGGCTCATTATTCCAAGGGTTGCAGCGAGCCAAGCACAGTTGGAATTAACTCGGAAACTGTGGGATGAATATGGACAGCTCGTTGGATTACGGTGTAAGGAGCTTTGGCGTACATCACATCGATTATGCAGTGAACAGCCTCATCCCCCTCAACTCCCAAGATTGCAGCACCTAGTATTTCCTTTGTTTGTGCATCAACAACAACTTTGATGAACCCGTCTGTCTCTCCTCTTTCACGTGCCCGCCCTACTCTTGTCATCATGCGTTTTCCTACGAGTGCTTTTCTTCCCGATTTACGCACTTGGTCCTCTGTCATCCCTACGCGACCGAGCGGAGGGTCTATGAAAAGCCCGTAGCAGAGTATTCTGTCACTTACTCTTCTGGGATCGTTATCAAGTAAATTTGCTGCGACTATTTCAAAGTCGTTGTAAGAGGTGTGCGTAAATGCCCCTTTTCCGTTACAGTCCCCGATTGCCCAGATCCCTTCTACATTAGTTCTTAGTTCATCATCGACTTTTATTAATCCTCTTTCATTTGTTTCCACTCCCGCTTTATCGAGTCCGAGATCATCCGTATTGGGTATACGTCCCACGGCGAAGAGTACGTGAGATCCACTTATCTGAGTGTCGCCCTGAGTGCAGTCGACTTCAACCATAACGCCCTGTTCATGTTTTTTCGCGTTTATGCAGTCCGCGTTGAGCCTTATATTTATTCCCTCTTTTTCCAGGATTTCTTTGACTGTGTCCGAGACATCTTCATCCTCACGGCCGATTAAGCGAGGGCCTTTTTCGATAATCGTTACCTCGCTCCCAAAACGTCTGTACATCTGCCCGAATTCAAGCCCGATATAGCTTCCGCCTATGATGATTAAATGCTCGGGCAGGAAATCAATATCCATCATGGTTGAGTTGGTAAGGTAATCGAGTCCTTCTCCATCGGGCATTGGAGGAACGTATGCTCTCCCGCCTACGTTTATAAAAATCTTATCCGCTTCAAGTATTTCGCCGTTTACGCTCATAGTATGGGGAGATTCAAAACGGGCGTGGCCCTGATAGACTGTAACGTTCTCCATCCCCCTCACCCAGCTCTCGACACTTTGGCTGGAAGCGCCCGAGACTTCGTCTTTTCTTGCCTTGACCTTCTTCATGTCCACATCGATACTGCCTTTTATCATTACACCGAAATTTGATGCGGTTCTGGCTACATGGGCGGCCCTTGCGCTCGCTACAAGAGTCTTGGTGGGAATGCATCCGGTATTTACGCATGTGCCCCCGAACTGCTTGCGCTCGATTACGGCGACCGTCATTCCCGACTCAGATAAACGCTCGGCCAAAGCCGGTCCTGACTGTCCGGTTCCTATCACTATCGCGTCAAATTTGGCAGACATAATATTTTCTCCTCATAGTACCAATTTTTAATATTTCAGTCTATTATATTTCATAGGCCAATAGAAATACAATAAAAAAAACCGGCCCCTAATATCTGTTTTATAAAATTCTACTACGGAGAGGATGAGAAATGAGTGAAACAAATCAAGTCACAATCGGGTCCTATCTTGCTACCAGGCTGCATCAAATTGGAGTCTGCCACTACTTCGCTGTTCCCGGGGATTATAATTTAATTCTTTTAGATGAACTCCTTAAAAACCCGGATATTGAGATGATAGGATGCTGTAACGAATTAAACGCGGGATACGCCGCGGACGGCTACGCGCGAGCAAATGGGATTGCGGCTCAGGTTACGACTTTTTCCGTAGGAGGGCTCAGCGCTCTTAACGCAATAGTCGGTGCATATGCCGAGGACCTTCCAATTGTAGTTATTAGCGGAGGCCCAAATACCAACTCAGAGGTAGAGAACCAAAAGCTTCATCACACTACAGGCAGGGTCTCATACGGCTATCAGAGAGATATATTTGAATATGCTACGGCTGACGCTGTAATCATAAAACACCTGGAGGACGCGCCTTACTTAATCGATGAAGCGATTACCAATTGTATGCTTAAGCATAAACCTGTATACATTGAAGTGCCCTGTAACCTGGCCGGACTTAGCATCCCTTATCCTCATAAAAGGACCTTCAGAAAAGAAATTCCAAGCGACCCGGGAGTTCTAAAAGAAGCCGTAAAGTCAACTGTAGAGTTATTGAGCACAGCCGCAAAACCTGTACTAGTTTCGGGTACGAAATTAAAGTCCGCGGGCGCTGTTGACGCATTTGAGAGACTTGTTCACGCCTCGGACTATGCTGTTGCTTCTATGCCCGGAGCCAAGGGGCTTATCTCGGAGCATCACCCGAACTATATTGGCGTCTACTGGGGTCCGGTGTCCAGCCCGGGTACGGCCGAGATTGTGGAATCGGCCAATATGTACCTCTTTGCGGGGCCAAGGTTTACAGACTACACAACATGCGGTTTCACCTCGCTCATTAACCATGAGAAGCTCATTCACGCGGGCCCGGATTTTGTAAAGCTCCCCGGGATTACATACAACCACGTTATGCTTAAGGATTTCCTCGAGGCACTTGCGAAAGAGATTAAACCCAACAACGCTTCTCTTCATGCCTATAACCGTATCAAAGAGGAATTTGCCCCTGAGCCTCCGGTTAAAAAGGATGAGATAATCACCACACGTAGATTGTTCGCTCAGGTGCAGGACATACTCGATGCGAATACTACTGTGATAGCCGAGACCGGGGACTCGTGGTTTAACGGGATGAAGCTCAAACTGCCCGAGGGGGCCAGTTTTGAGATTCAGATGCAGTACGGCTCTATTGGCTGGTCTATTGGAACCACGCTTGGGTATAGACTCGGGTGCAACCCTCATGATCGCGTGATCACCTTTGTCGGTGACGGCTCGTTTCAACTGACAGCTCAGGAAGTCTCAACCATGGTTAGATATGAGCTTAATCCGATAATTTTTGTGTTGAATAACGGCGGGTACACAATTGAGGTCGAGATACACGACGGTCCTTATAACAACATCAAGAACTGGGATTACGCGGGGATTATGGATGTGTTTAACGCGGGTGAAGGAAATGGCTGGTCTTGCAGGGTAAGGACTGAGGGTGAATTACAGAGGGCTATTAAAACCGCCCTCGACCACAAAGGCGGTCCGAGTCTTATAGAGGTGGTTTTGGACAGGGATGACTGTAGTAAAGAACTACTTGAGTGGGGATCACGGGTCTCGGCGAACAACGGGCGCCCGCCAAAGAATTTGTAGGGTTTATTTCTTTAAATCCCCCTTTTTCAAAAGGGGGAGAAACAAGTTCAGAGTGACATATTTTCGTGAGTGCAGACTCTGCACCCAACTATGCGGCAGTCCCGCAAGCCCTATACGAAGCACGGTTGTCAGAATGGCATGTCGCTTGTTTTTATCCTATAATTTTATAAATGGAATAATCGAGTTACGGGAGATTTGTAAATGAGTGAAAGAGTTGCATTAATAACGGGTGGAGCCAGGGGGATTGGAAAGGAGATTGGGCTTGCGCTCGCTAAGGAAGGCTGGAATATAGCGATTTGTTACAGGACTAGTGAGAATGAAGCAAATGAGACCGTGGGCTTAATTCAAGAAATCGGCGCAAAGGCATACGCGGAAAAATGCGATGTGTCTCAACCTGAGGCAGCGGTTGAGTTAGTAAAGAACGTAGAAAAAGAGTTTGGACGGATTGACGCTCTAATAAACTGCGCCGGTCCCTATCACAGGGTCAATATACTAAAAGAAACCCCCGAGGGATGGAACAGTATGTTTGATAACAACCTTCATCCGGTTTTCTACTTGACCCAGGCGGTGGCTCCGGGGATGAAGGAGCGCGGATGGGGACGGATTATAACTTTTAGCATGGCAAACGCTGATAAAATGATGGCTCAGACAGAGGTAACGGCTCATTACATCGCCAAGGCGGGAGTGCTAATGCTGACAAGGGCGCTTGCAAAACAGCTTGCCCCTGACGGGATAACAGTAAACGCCATCTCTCCGGGGTTTGTAAACTCGGGAAGTGCGCCCGAGGAGGAGCTGCAGGCAATGGTAAAAAGAATCCCTGCGGGTTACATCGGGAGCACAGGGGATGCGGTAGGAGCTGCGTTATACCTTTTGTCTGATGAGGCGGCATATGTAAATGGGACAAATATTCATCTAAGCGGCGCCTGGGGGCTTTAGTAAAATTTCTAAGAGGTTTTTAACCTGATAGTTCCCTCCTTTGGAAAATGAGGGCCGGGGTGGATTTTTCTTTAAGTATTCTGATATAGCACTGAAAAATATAGAGGGAGTTCTCAAGCAAATAGATGTGGAATTAAATCCCCTTTTTTCTAAGGGGGAGATTGGTAAGGTGAAAAACCTGTGTCCCGACAAATTTCTTCATGCTTCAACTATTAGGTTTCCGGGAAATGAAAAGGTAGTTTCCCGCACGTCCTTCATCAATAAGACGAAGATAGGTATCAAAAAATTTAACGTGATGATCAGTGGTATCTTTTCCCTGCTCTTTCACTATAGCATCGTAGTGTTTTTTAAATGCATCACCCCATAGCTTGACTTGGATCCTAAAATTCTCTACATCTTCTATCACCTCCATAACCCGAAATCCCGCTTGCTTGAGTTTAGTTTTATAGCTACCTACTGAATCATAGTATTCTGGGATAAGACAACCACGAGACATACGTTTAATGACCTCTGGGTCAGCAGGCATATCTATAGCGCCACTTAGAAAAGTAAATATGCCTTTTGGTTTTAGAACACGAAGAACCTGTCGGAAAAGCCCTTCCTTATCCTTGAACACATTTATTACATTAAAGCTTATTACCACATTAAATGTGTTTTCTGGAAATGGCATTTCCATAGCATCACCAAGATGGAAAGTCGCACGGTCACTGAGACCTGAGTCAGCGGCAAATTTTCTTGCTCGTTCTACCCCGACATCTGAAACATCAATTCCCATTATTCGACACCCAGTTTTTTGAGCTATATAGATAGCAGGACCTCCTACACCACTTCCAATGTCCAAAACATAAGTGTCGGCATCTATGCCTGTCTTTCGAATCAATTCATCTAGATAAGGGGGAGTGATAAAAGACTGCTGTCCGATGTCCTGGTTTCCCCAGATGGTTTTTCGCATCAACCGGTTAGCGGGACTATCCAACTGATGTAATTCAGAGTAATCTGTGCTCTCTTTCTGGTTCATTTACCTACTCCTTATTGAATATTGTTGATATTATACTATAAAGTAAAAGCAAGGGAGTGTATAGGTTCGCTACATATGAGACAAATAGGGATTTTGCTCTATCCAGAATAGTCAAGCAGCGTTTATGCATAAAGTAATATTCTTGTAATACTCTACTTCCAGATTGGAGCAGGCTTTCATAAAACTGAGTGAAGTAGGCTGACTCCCGTTATCACTCATGGGTTTTAATTTGCACCCCTTACTCCTATAGGGAACTCTCTGTTTCGTCCTTTCTCAAGGGCTTCTAGCCAATCTCTGCTTGTAGCTCTTTGCCGCTGTAAGGACCTACTATCTTCTTCGTAAACCAGTCCAGTACTATTACTACATATATCCAGCCACTCTCAGTCATAACCTTTGTCTGTAATCTCTATCCTGTTGGCAAATTCTCCATGTCTTAGTTATACTGAGTCTCCGATATGAATATAAAACTACTAAAACAACTTTGTGAAACCCCGGGGCTTCCCGGAGCTGAAGAGCCGGTTAAGAAAATAATAAAAAAAGAGTTCGAGAAACTTACTAAAGAAGTAAGTGAAGATGCTTTAGGGAATATTATCGCCCATATTCCCGGAAAAGGCCCCAAACTAGTCCTCGACGCCCACACTGATGAAGTGGGCTTTATGGTGAACCACATAGATAAAAGAGGATTTGTCAGAGTAACTTCGCTCGGCGGAATGGACCCGCGTGTATTCTATGGGCAGAGACTAATTATCTATGGCAAGAAGCCGCTGATCGGAATGGTAGGCGCTATACCGCCTCATATAAGTAAGAGCGGGAACAACAAAGAGGTTCCCGAGGTCGAGGATTGTGTTGTGGACTTGGGTCTGACTGCGGATAAAGTTCACAAGCTCGTAAGTGTTGGTGATGTTGTATCGTTCTATCCCCCGTTTGAGGAGACAGAGGACGCTATTATCTCAAAGGCAATTGATGACAGGGTTGGCCTTTTTGTTATGCTGGAAGCTCTAAGAAAGAAACCTAAACTGGGTTGTGATCTCTATCTTACAGCTACTGTTCAGGAGGAAGTGGGACTTAGGGGAGCGCGGGTAATAGTACCCGTGGTCGAGCCTGATTTTGTAATAGCTCTTGAGGGCACTGTTGCCATGGACCTGCCGGGGATTGCGGAGTATAAGACACTTGCCAATGTAGAGAAAGGACCTGAGATAAGACTTTCAGACAGGTTCTTGGTAGCCCACAGGCCGTTTAGCTACTTTATAATGGATATTGCCAAGAAAAAGAAAATACCTTATCAAATTACTGTAAAAAAAGCCGGAAGCACTAACGCCACAGCCATGCAGGTCACAGGAAAAGGAAGCCGCGCTGCAGTTGTTTCCGTTCCCACACGCTATCTGCACAGTCCTAGCTGTCTCGCATACAAATCGGATATTGAAGAGACAATAAAACTCATTTACCATACTTTAGAGAGCATTGAAAATTTTAAGATGAAATAGGCTTTTACTTTTGTTAAGCTTATAATATGCTAAATAAAGCACGCCAACTCATATTTATCCTTGTAGCGTTAATTACTGCTTTATTCCTCTCTGGTTCCACTTATTCGGAAGAAATCGCTGATATAAGCAAATTGCAAACCGAGAAAGCTCCTACATTGGAAGATGCCAGGGAAGTCTTGTCAACCTACCATAAGGACAGGATGAATATAGACCGGTCTATGGAGATCACAAATAAGATACTAGAGAAAGACCCTGATAATGTCGAGGCTTTGATCTTTCTCTCACGCGTCTGGCTTACTTACGGATACGTGAGAGAGAGGAGTAAAGAGGGGAAGATAAGGTCTTTTGAGACGGGAAAGGATATAGCGGAGCGCACAATTGAGATAGCCCCTGAGAATCCGGACGCGCATTTCTTCTACGTCGCAAATCTTGCATTAGTTGGAGAGGTAAAGGGGTTATTTAACTCTCTCTTTATGCTTCCCGAGGTGAGAAGAAAGCTGGATCAGATACTGGAGCTTGATCCGAACCACGTGTACGGTTTGGCAATGAACGGGGCTTTGTACTATTATCTGCCTGGAATTCTGGGCGGGGATATGGATATCTCCGAGATTTATATCAGAAGAGCGCTCAGCTTAAATCCTCATATGTCGTCCGCCACGCTGTATCTTGCTATGAACCTAAGGAAGCAAAAAAGGTATGACGAAGCAATTGAGGTTTTGCTTGGGCTTCTAAGGGAAAAAGAGCCCTCTTTTTATCCGGACTGGTATTTGAATAGAAAGTACGCAATTGTTCTGATGTCTCAAATCAGAGAAGAAAGCAGATAATCATTTTACTTTTTTACCCATGCTCTATAACTTATAATATCTTCAAATAAAAAAAAGGATATAAAACAAGCTTATGTATATAGATGAACTTTTACTTGTTTTTGAAAAAGCTGTATCGGACTTTCCCGAGCTTAATAATCAGGAAGCAATGGATTTGCTAAGGGCGGGTATTGTAGCTAAAAAATATGATCTTCAGGATGAAGGGCTTATTGAAGCCTTACTGAGAGAGGATAAAAAAGAGCTTGTTGAATCACTAGAGCAGGGTCTGCATCAAATGGTTTTGAAACTTGAAGGTGAGCAGCGGACTACTTATCTTGAAACGGACGAGGCAAAAAAAGAGGCGATAAATATTTTTATCGCCTCTTTAGAACATTTGATCAATTATTATTATAATAACGTAATCGGCAAGCACTTCTCGAGCACTTAACCAACCCATTATTATTTTCTTTTACTCATTGGAACATATTTTAGGTTCTTATCACCAAGATATACCTGCCTTGGGCGGGCGATTCTTCTTTCAGGATCCAAAAGAAGCTCTTTCCACTGCGCCAACCATCCTGGAGTACGTCCTATTGCGAATAGCACTGTAAACATCTCTGTCGGAATACCCATGCTCTGATAGATCAATCCGGAATAGAAATCTACGTTCGGATAGAGTTTACGTTTTACGAAGTAATCGTCTTCAAGTGCGATTCTTTCAAGCTCAAGAGCGATATCCAGGTATGGGTTTTTCCCGGTTACCTCAAATACGTCGTGAGCGATATCTTTGATTATCTTTGCTCTTGGATCATAGGATTTATAAACCCTGTGTCCAAATCCCATAAGTCTGAATTCACCGTTTTTGGCTGCTTTGATTGCTTTAGGAATATTATCTTTGTGTCCGATCTCTGCTAACATCTGGAGAACACCCTCGTTGGCTCCGCCGTGAAGAGGTCCGTATAAAGCTGCAATACTTGCAGCAGTTGCTGAATATGGATCAGGATGTGAGCTTCCAACGTTACGCATTGCGCTCGCGCTGCAGTTCTGCTCATGATCAGCGTGCAGGATAAGGAGCACGTCGATTGCTTTTTCCATAATAGGGTCGGGCTTATACTTAAGCTCTGTCATTTTATACAGCATGTTCAAGAAATTGCCTGCATAGCTTAAGTCATTATCGGGATATGCGTAAGGCATACCAAGTGAGTGCCTATAAGCGAAAGCTGCAAGAGTCGGCATCTTGGCTATTAGTCTGTGAATCTGAATTTTTCTGACATCCTCATCAAAAATATCCTTAGACTCAGGATAAAATGTTGATAAAGCTGCGACTGTACCCATTAGCATTCCCATTGGATGAGCGTCATATCTGAAACCGTCCATAAACTTCTTTATGTTCTCATGAATCATTGTGTGGTTCATGATGTTATCTTCGAAAGTTTTGAACTCTTTCTTGTTAGGCAGTTTGCCGTTTAACAACAAATATGAAACCTCAAGAAAATTGCTTTTCTGGGCAAGAACTTCTATAGGATAGCCGCGGTACATTAGCTCTCCCTTGTCACCATCAATGAAAGTAACCCTGCTTGTACAAGAAGCGGTATTACTATATGCAGGATCATAGCTCATCATACCAAAGTCATCTTTCTTGACCTTGATTTGCCTTAGATCCATTGCCTTGATTGTGTCATTTTCTATAGGGAGATCATAGGCCTTCCCTGTCCTGTTATCCGTTATACTTAAGGTGTTGTTAACCTTAGATTTAGCCACGATGTTTCCTCCTTCTTACAGTTAAATTCCTGCAAATCATTTTCTAATTTGCTTGATTTTTAAATTTTATCGCTAGGATTAAGGTTCGAAAAACCCCCAATTAGAAATTTCGAACCACAAAACTTTACCTAAACTCTCAATATTTTCAAATATTTGAAAAAATATTTTTATGTCTTTTTTTATTCCGGGACATCGTAACACTCAATTCTATAACAGAGAAGCCCTTTCACTATACAAGTTTGATCGGCATTGTGGTGAAGCATCCGATAAATATCAGGAGTGACACAAGACCTAAAATTCTTCTCTTTACATCAAGCTCAGTCTCTTCATACATAGTTGGCGGATGTCTAGTCCCCATAATAATAAGCAGCACACCCCATAGAATCCAGCCCGGCCAACCCTCAAATGCGGGGAGGCTTTGTGAAAGCCAGTTAAAGCTACTGCCCAACAAATCGTTGCCAATTTCAATTGGAAGTTCTGTTCCTATACCGAAGACAATAAGCAAAGCAATCATGACTCGGGATGCATAGCGATGATATTTCTCGGAAAACAACGCATAGACTATATGCCCGCCGTCGAGCTGTCCTGAGGGGATTAAATTAAGCGCTGTCACAAATAGCCCCACCCACCCTGCAAATGCTACGGGATGAAGAAATAAATCATATCCTTCAGGGATTGGGCCGTAGAAAATATCTGAGAAAAGACTCATTATTAAGGGAGTTCCTAATACAAGCCCTCCTTCGGCAGCGTGTTCCGACATCTCAACGATGGTCGATAACTTTATCCCTATTATTAATACTGGGACTGTGGCCACGATGCCTGCAAGGGGACCTGCGATCCCTATATCAAAGAGAGCTCTTTTTGTAGATATAGGGGATTTGATTTTTATAAATGCTCCGAACGTACCGATGGGGGAGATAAAAGGAGGAGCGGGGATAAAATACGGCGGTGTAATATCTACGCCATACTTTTTTCCGTAATAATAATGTCCCATCTCGTGTGATCCCAGTATGAATAAAAGTGCAAAGGAAAAAGATAGTGCGCTTATAATATCTCCACCGAAAGAAAGCCCCGTGATAAAGGTTGTGGCGACTGTTAGGAGAAATAATATGATATGGATTTTTGTTAGTTTCATCGAAGGGTCTAAAAAATACCTAAATACTTATAAAAGGAAAGCTACTCTTGCAATGGTCTTAATTACTCTATCTCTATAAGC
>Ga0209633_10003022_pt1 | contig 15737 bp, 13 predicted proteins | sample Cruoilmetagenom1_FD_187290 | JGI IMG/M metagenome (GOLD analysis project Ga0209633, IMG submission 187290) | Oil polluted marine microbial communities from Coal Oil Point, Santa Barbara, California, USA - Sample 1 (SPAdes) (version 2) | ecosystem: Environmental > Aquatic > Marine > Oil seeps ... | reverse complement strand
TTGTATTTTCGAATACAGGAAATCCTTTAAAAGGAAATCCTAAAAACCTATTTAATCGTTTTAAAAAAGAAAGCACTTTAAAAGATTCACTCGGATTGGGTCTAGCTATCATCAAGCAAATCTGTGACGTCAACCATTGGCAACTCAACTACAGCTGTGAAAAAGATATTCATAATATTTCGGTTACATTTTAATCCCTTAAGAATATCTTTAGATTCTCTTCTTATGTTTGTTATAACAAAACAAATAAATGCCATGAGAAAAATACATGCTTTAATCATTTTTATAATGTTAAGCTTTATTTGTACAACTTCTTATGCACAAGAAGAAAAACAAACAATTAATGCTGTTCAACAGACTAAAAATGAAATTCACTTAGATCAAGTTCCTGAAGCAATTGCAAAAGCAATGACTACAGATTATAAAGGGTACTCAGTAGGGAAAGTATTCACATCTTCAAAAGACGGACAATTTATCTATTCAATACAGTTATCTAAAGATGGTGAAACTATTGAAGTAAACTATAATACTGAAGGTGAAATAGTACAATAACAAAGCAAATTGGGTTGATTGCTTTTACTGAAACAGCTTAATATTTTTACTACAAAATTAAGCTGTTTCTTTTTTTTATAAAAAACTCTATAACTTTAGAATCTCTTTAGATTCTCTATTTACATTTGTCTCAACAAACAATAAAAGATATACTATTATGAAAAAGTTAAGTTACCTAATTGTATTTACTGCATTATGTTTAATCAGTACAAATACATTCGCACAAGAAGAAACAGTAGTTGATGAAGCAGTTGATGCTACAGAAGTAGTTGAAGTTGAAGCAGCAACTGAAGAAGCTGTTGAAGCTACAGCTACTGAAGCAGCTGATGCTGTTGAAGCAGTAAAAGAAGAGGAAGTTGAAGAAACTGTTGAGGAAGTTGAAAATCCTGAATAAGTATTAAAACAAAGCAAATTGGGTTGATTGCTTTTAATTGAAACAGCTTAATATATTACTACAAAATTAAGCTGTTTCTTTTTCCAAATCAACTTATCAAAATACAATAAACACTCTAAATTTAAAATTTCTCCTCTAAGAGAAATTTATTAAAACACGCTTTTTAAAGCGTGTTTTTTTTGTAACCCTAGATTATCATCTACCAAGCTAAAATATAAAGAAGTTCAACGAATTGTTTCAAAGACTTGAAAAACTTAAGATTCTCTTTAGATTCTCTATTTACATTTGTCTCAACAAACATTATTAATCTAAGTTAAAATAAAGAAATTATGAAAAAATTAAGTTATCTATTTGTATTTGCTGCATTATGTTTAATCAGTACAAATACATTTGCACAAGAAGAAAAAGTTGAAGAAGCAGCCGATGCTACTGAAGTTGTTGAAGTTGAGGCAACAACGGAAGAAGTTGTTGAAGATGCCGCTACTGAAGCAGCTGATGCTGTTGAAGCAGTAAAAGAAGAAGAGGAAGTTGAAGAAGTTGAAAATCCTGAATAAGTAGTAAAACAAAGCAAATTGGGTTGATTGCTTTTAATTGAAACAGCTTAATATAGTTTACTACAAAATTAAGCTGTTTCTTTTTCCAAATCAACTTATCAAAATACAAGAAACACTCTAAATTTAAAATTTCTCCTCTAAGAGAAATTTATTAAAACACGCTTTTCAAAAGCGTGTTTTTTTGTAAACTTAAATCCCCTCAATTACCATTTACATCACGTCTAAAAACAAATGTATCCAATAGTTTTAAATCCTAAACACTTAAGATTCTCTTTAGATTCTCTATATACATTTGATTAAACAAAATTTATTAAAAACAAAAATCATGAGAAAGCTAAGTTATTTAATTGTATTTGTAACATTAAGTTTAATAAGTACTGTATTTGCTCAAGATATAGTTGAAGCTTCTGCAGAAACTATTCAACAAGAAAAAAATGAAATTCAAGTAGGTGAATTACCTGAAGCTATTACAAATGCTTTAACTTCAGAATTTTCTAATTATACAGCAGGTAAAGCTTTTAAATCGACACTAGATGGTCAAGTAGTGTTTTATGTGCAATTGGCTAAAGCCGATGCAACTAGTATTGAAGTATTATTTAATAACGCAGGTAAAATTATAGAACAAAAAGATTTATAACAAATTTATTATAGCGACAAAGAATTAATTGCTATGATCAGTTGAAACAGCCTAATGTATTGTTATATTAAGCTGTTTCTTTTTTATAATATATCTATTTACATCAAAATGTTGTAAAATTAGTATAAATATAAAAAATGATGAGTTTTTAAACTTGTTAAAAATAGAGAAAACTTGTTAATAACTTCCGTTATTAATCACCTACAAAACACGTTCATAAGAACGTGTTTTTTTATATTTGTATGTTCTTGAAATTTCTAAAATACAAGAGGTAAAAATATGAGCGAAGAAGCAAAAAAACAAGATTATTCAGCAGATAGTATTCAGGCATTAGAAGGCATGGAACACGTAAGAATGCGTCCTTCAATGTATATTGGTGATGTTGGTGTAAGAGGATTGCATCACCTGGTATATGAAGTAGTAGATAATTCTATCGATGAGGCAATGGCAGGTTATTGTAATGCTATTTCTGTAATTATCAATGAAGATAATTCTATTTCTGTAAAAGATAACGGTCGTGGTATTCCTGTAGGGATGCATAAAAAAGAAGGTGTTTCTGCATTAGAAGTAGTAATGACTAAAATTGGTGCAGGTGGTAAGTTTGACAAAGATTCTTATAAAGTATCTGGAGGGCTTCATGGAGTTGGTGTCTCCGTAGTAAATGCCCTTTCATCTAACCTAAAAGCAACTGTGTATAGAGAAGGTAAAATTTGGGAGCAAGAATATGAAAGGGGTAAATCACAATATCCTGTAAAAGTTACTGGTGATACTGACGAAAAAGGAACAATGGTTACTTTTATGGCAGATAATCTGATCTTTCAAACCGAAATAGATTATAATTACGAAACGCTTTCTATGCGTATGCGTGAATTATCTTTCTTAAATCAAGGTGTTACAATATCAATTATTGATAAGCGTAATAAAGATGAAGAAGGCAACTTTATTGAAGAAGTATTTTTAAGTACTGAAGGGTTGACCGAATTTGTAAAATATTTAGACGCAACTCGTGAGCAATTAACTTCAGAAGTTATTGCCATGGAAGGTGAAAAAAATGGAATTCCTGTTGAAGTGGCAATGGTATACAACACTTCTTATACTGAAAACTTACATTCGTATGTAAATAATATCAATACTCATGAAGGTGGTACTCATCTTTCTGGGTTTAGAAGAGGTTTAACACATACCCTAAAAAAATATGCCGAAGGCTCTGGTTTATTAAAAAACTTAAAATTTGATATAGCTGGTGATGATTTCCGTGAAGGATTAACTGCAATTATTTCTGTAAAAGTAGCAGAACCTCAATTTGAAGGTCAAACAAAAACAAAGTTAGGAAATCGTGAAGTTTCTTCTGCTGTAAGTCAGGCAGTTTCTGAAATGTTAACCGATTATTTAGAAGAACACCCTGACGATGCAAAAATTATTGTACAAAAAGTAATTTTAGCTGCCCAAGCAAGACACGCTGCAAGTAAAGCACGTGAAATGGTGCAACGTAAAACGGTAATGACGGGTGGTGGTTTACCTGGAAAACTATCTGATTGTGCATGGACTGATCCTGAAAGATGTGAAATATTCTTAGTTGAGGGAGATTCTGCGGGGGGTACTGCAAAACAAGGTAGAGAACGTAATTTTCAAGCCATCTTACCATTACGTGGTAAAATATTGAATGTTGAAAAGGCAATGCCACATAAGGTTTTTGAAAATGAAGAGATAAAAAGTATGTTTACTGCTTTAGGTGTAACTATAGGGACAGAAGAAGATAGCAAAGCATTGAATCTTGAGAAATTACGCTATCATAAAATTGTAATCATGTGTGATGCCGATGTAGATGGTAGTCATATTGCTACACTAATATTAACTTTCTTCTTTAGATATATGAAAGAATTGATAGAACAGGGATATGTATATATTGCTGCACCACCATTATATTTAGTTAAAAAAGGGAAAAATAAAGAATATGCTTGGAGCGATGAAGATCGTGATGCTTTACTGACAAAATTTGATGGAGGTTCCATTCAACGCTATAAAGGTCTTGGTGAAATGAATGCTGAACAATTGTGGGACACTACAATGAATCCTGATTTTAGAACCATGAGACAAATGACTATTGAGAATGGTACTGAAGCAGATAGAGTATTTTCTATGTTAATGGGTGATGAAGTACCGCCAAGGAGAGAGTTTATTGAGAAAAATGCAATTTACGCGAATATCGATATCTAAAAACTTCCCCTAACGTTAGTTAGGGCTACATATAAAATTACTTTCTCTCTTTTTGCGAGAATGAAATATGTCTTTTTGGGATGCTGGAAATAAATTCCTAAAAATAAAATAAATTTAAAAAATAAATACAATGAAAGTAACAGTAGTAGGTGCCGGTGCAGTAGGTGCAAGTTGTGCAGAATATATTGCCATTAAAAACTTTGCCTCTGAAGTAGTAATCTTAGACATTAAAGAAGGTTTTGCTGAAGGTAAAGCAATGGATTTAATGCAAACAGCTTCTCTAAACGGATTTGATACTAAAATTACAGGAATAACAAACGATTATTCTAAAACAGCAAATAGTGATGTTTGTGTAATTACATCTGGAATTCCTCGTAAACCAGGAATGACTCGTGAAGAACTGATTGGTATCAATGCAGGTATTGTGAAAATGGTGTCTTCAAATTTATTAGAACACTCTCCAAACACTATACTTATTGTAGTAAGCAATCCTATGGATACGATGGCTTATTTAGTACATAAAACAACTGGCATTGCAAAAAATAGAATTATCGGTATGGGTGGAGCTTTAGACTCAGCTCGTTTTAAATACCGATTGGCTGAAGCTTTAGAAGCTCCAATATCAGATATTGATGGCATGGTAATTGGAGGTCATTCTGATAAAGGAATGATTCCGTTGACACGTTTAGCCACAAGAAATAGTGTGCCAGTAACTGAGTTTTTAACAGAAGAACGGTTAGAAAAAGTAGCCGCTGACACTAAAGTTGGCGGTGCAACACTAACAGGTTTGTTAGGCACTTCAGCTTGGTATGCTCCTGGAGCTGCAGTTTCAAGTATGGTACAAGCCATTGCTTGTGACATGCATAAAATGTTTCCTGTATCTACTTTATTAGAAGGTGACTATGATTTGACTGACATCTCAATAGGTGTGCCTGTAATTTTAGGTAAAAATGGAATTGAAAGAATTGTAAAAATTAAGTTGACAGAAGCAGAGAAAGCTAAAATGCAAGAAAGTGCTGCTGCTGTTAAAAAAACTAACGGATTATTAGAACTTTAAAATTAATCTCATAAAAAATCAAATAGCTATGAAAAAAATTATTTTAGTATTATTGGTAACTTTCAGCATGAGTGTTTTTGCTCAAACGGCACTTAAAGAAGGTTTTATTTCTATAAAAATGACTATGGCCTCAGATAATGAGCAACTTAAAGCAAGTTTAGCAATGATGGGTGATATTAATATGACTACCTACTTTAAAGGTCAGAAATCTCGTACAGAAGTGGAAAGCCCTATGACTGGAAAAAATATTAATATTGTTGATAATGATGCAAAAGAAATGTTAGTTTTAATGGACAACCCAATGTTAGGTAAAAAATATTTAAAACAAGACTTTAAAAAGTCTGAAGAAGAACTGAAAGATACTTCTGTTACCCCTAATGGAGAAACTAAAACTGTAGCTGGTTATGTTTGCACAGGTTATGATGTTGTTACTAAACAACAAGGTGCTGAACTAAAAATAAAAATGTTTGTTACAGATAAAATTTCTGCTCAAGAACAGTATAGTGCCATGTTGGATGGTAAAATCAAAGGTTTTCCAATGTATTTAGCAATAACAATGAATCAAAATGGTATAAATATTATTACAACTATGGAAGCTACTGAGGTTAAAAACGAAAGTGTAGCTGATAGTAAATTTACTATGACTATTCCTGAAGGTTATGAAGAAATGCAGATACCAAATGCTAAGTAAATAACAAATACAATATCAATAAAAAATCCCGCTATTGGCGGGATTTTTTTGTTTTTGAATTAATTTATGAGCTAGATACATCAATAAGTGCAATTTTGATTATCGGTTAATGTCATTCAGAACGTAATGAGGTACGAGTGCAGTGAAGAATCTCAGGTAATTCCCATTAAGAGACTTCGGGAGCAGGAATCAATTTTCAATGTGTTTCCTATATTCTTGTGGGTGTATCTTTACCGCTAATGATACTTTCAGTTCCTTTAGCAATTGCCTTTATAGTTTCAGTAATTGTAGTAATATTTAAGGTTTTTGCTTCGTCAGAAACTTTATGATAATGTTTATCATTATCTAAAGGACCTGTAGAAAATGTATGAGCTGGTATGCCTAATTTTGCCATTGAAGCATTGTCTGATCTAAAAAATAAATTATAACCTGTATAAGGATCTGGATACAATTTATACGCTGTATCTTTTAAATTCTTTTGAATAATTTTTCCAAAATCAGAACGATCAAAACCAGTTAACCAAGCCGTTTTTGGTCCGAATTTAGATTCTTTACCAATCATTTCTATATTGATACCAGCAATATATTTTGAAGCATCTATTTGCGTTCCGAAATATGTTGAACCCAACATTCCTGCTTCTTCTCCTGTAAATGTTACAAACACAATAGTACGTTCATTACCTCCCTTTGCTTTAAAATATTCAGCCAATGCCAATACAGCAGAAACCCCAGAAGCATCATCATCAGCTCCATTAAATATTTTATCGCTTCCACTATTCTTTAACCCTAAATGATCATAATGAGCAGAAACCACTACATATTCATCCTTTTTACTGTGCCCTTCTAATACACCAATCACATTAAATAAATCTAATCCGTCTTCTTTAAAATTCTGACGAAAAGAATTTAAGTCTTTAAATTTTTTCAAGCCAATTCTCTCAAATTCTGACTCAATATATTGTGCTGCTTTTTCAATACCAGGCGTTCCAATTTTTCGACCTTCCATAACATCATCAGCTAAAGTATAGAGATGTTTTTTAACGGTAAGGCTGTCAATTGTTGTTGAAACCTCATTACTTGGAGGCGTTACTGCCTTTATTTGAGCATAGGTGCCTGTAACAAATAAAAAGCATACAATAAATAGTTTTGTTTTCATGTGAGAATAGTTTTAAGTTTTTAATGGCTAAAATCACACCAATAATACTATTTTTTATGGATAGTTAAAAATTTTTACCACCATTTGTTGATGCCTACCTGCCACAGGCTGATTTTCACCAACAAAGACAAAACATAATTCTGTTTATTAATTTTGTAAATATAACCTGTTGTGCATTTTGACTATAAATAATAATTAATTGTCTGTTCGAGTGATTTTGAGGTACGAAAAATTGTATCGAGAACTAATCTAAAACAAAATTATACAATGGGTTAAACATAATAATCTATTAAATAAAGTTGAAAACTTAAAAAAAACCCTGTAAACAGTGGGTATATATTACTTTAAATTTGATATTTTTGAGATGCAATTAACTAAATTTTTAAAATAATGGAAAATCAAACAGAAAACCAACCACCACAAAATTTTGATCCAAATGCTATTTTTGAACAAGCCAGTACTGGAAGAAAATTTGTTTTAATATTAGCAGCCCTATGTTTTGGGGGTATTGCTATGCTAACTTTAAATCATTTAGGATTTATTTTTGATGGTGTTTCTAGTAACCATGAAGCATTATTGTCAAAACAAATGCTTTGGACTATTAACATAGGTATAGGCATATTAGGTGTAATTCTACTCGCTCCAAAAACAATTATACCTTCAATTATTACAGGAACAATAACTGCTATTGCAATAACTGGAAGTACTATACTTTATTTATCTTTAAGAGAAAACATTTATAGTTTAGAGTTAATCATTCCTTTGTTGATAGGTTTCTTTGTGGGGATAAAAACTTATCAAATCACAAAAAAAATGACACCATAATTAGGAAATAACACTTTAAGACAATCCTGAAATCGTGCCATTCTCATCAATACTCATATTCTCTGAAGCAGGTATTGCTGGTAAGCCTGGCATACGCATCATTTTACCCAAAATGGGAATTAAAAATTGTGCTCCTGCTGCAATTTCTATTTCACGTACTGTCACTCTAAATCCAGTTGGTCTGCAAATCAGTTTTTCATTGTCAGAAAATGATTTTTGTGTTTTAGCCATACAAATAGCAAAATCATTAAAACCTAACCTATCTATTCTACGTAAATTGAGTTCAGCTTTTTTGTCAAAATCTACACCATCTGCACCATAAATTTCTTTGGCTATAGTTTCAATTTTTTCTTTTACAGGAGATTTCCAATCGTATAAGGGTTTAAAAGTAGTTGCTTTGTTTTCTACTACGTCAACTACTGCTTTTGCCAAGTTTTGTGTACCAGACCCACCTTCTGCCCATCCTTTAGAAGGTACAGCCTGTACACCCAATGCAGCACATTTATCAATTACCAATTGTGTTTCTTCATCAGTATCGCTTACAAAAGCATTGATAGCAACCACAGGTTCAATATTAAATTTTCGAATATTTTCAATGTGTTTTTCTAGATTTTTAAATCCGTCTGCTACACGCTCTACACTTGGCGTATTGTATTCTTCTTTAGGAGCTCCACCGTGATGACGCAACGCCCTGATGGTAGCAACCAAGACCACACATTTCGGATTCAATCCTGCGAAAGCACATTTAATATTTAAGAATTTCTCGGCACCTAAATCAGCACCAAAACCAGCTTCGGTAACTACATAGTTAGAAAGTGAAAGTCCCATTTTAGTAGCAATAATAGTATTTGTTCCTTGAGCAATATTTGCAAAAGGACCCCCGTGAATAATGGCAGGGTTTTTCTCTAGCGTCTGAACTAAATTAGGTTTGATAGCATCTTTTAATAAAATAGCCATCGCATTTTCAGCTTTAAGGTCACGAGCAAAAATAGGTTTCTTATCGAAAGTAAATCCAACAAAAATATCGCCTAGTCGTTTTTTTAAATCGCTAAAATTTATTGCCATACAAAGAATTGCCATCACTTCAGAAGCAGGTGTAATGTTAAAGCCGTCCTCACGTGGTATGCCGTTTGCTGTGCCACCTAATCCAATAGTTATCTGACGTAAGGCTCTATCGTTCATGTCAATTACACGTTTCCAAGCAATGGTTCTTCCGTCAATATTTAAGTTTTGTGTTTTACTCTGTAGATTATTATCTATCAAGGCAGCCAATAAATTGTTTGCTTTTTCAACAGCATTAAAATCACCAGTAAAATGCAAATTGATATCTTCCATAGGCACAACTTGTGAGTAGCCTCCACCAGCAGCACCACCTTTAATTCCAAAAACAGGGCCTAATGAAGGTTCACGTAACACCACAGCTGTTTGTTTACCAATTTTATTTAAGCCTTCGGTTAATCCAATAGAAACAGTAGTTTTTCCTTCTCCTGCAGGAGTTGGTGTTAAAGCAGTTACTAAAATAAGATTATTTTGTTTTATTTTTTCTTCATTAATTAAATGTAAAGGCAATTTGGCTTTGTATTTACCATAATGCTCTAAATCATCAATATCAATATTTAATTTAGTTGCAATTGTATTGATGTGTGATAGCTCAGTTTGTTGAGCAATTTCTATATCGGAATGGTAGGTCATAGTTAGAAAATTATTTAGAAACGAAAGTACAAAAAAGGATAGAATTTTAGAGACTTTAGTGTAAAATAACACTTTAACCTCATTTAGTATAAAAAACAATAAAACAATTGTCTATTCACAATTGAAACTCTATATTTGCACGTTAATTACTAAAAAAGATTTTCTTAAACAGAACGGAGATGCAAAACAAAGGACTTATTAAAACATTTGCCATACTTTTTGGATTGATTTGTGTGTATTATTTATCATTTACTTGGGTAAATAACAGCATAGAAAATGATGCAAAAACTTTTGCTAATGGTGACGCCAAAATAGAAAAAGCATATTTAGATTCAGTAGCTAAAGTGCCTGTTGCTAATTATTTATATGCCAAATACACACATAGTGAAATTCAAGATAGAGCAATAAACCTTGGTTTAGACTTAAAAGGTGGTATCAATGCAACATTAGAAGTATCGGTTAGAGATATTTTATTCGGTTTATCAAATGAATCAAAAAATCCAATTTTTAACAAAGCATTAGCTGACGCTACACTCGCACAAATAGGAAGTGACAAAAACTATTTAGACTTGTTTTTTGAAGCTTTTGAAAAAGAAAGTAAAGGTTCTGTAAAATTAAGTGACCCTTCAATTTTTGGTAATAAATCTTTAAAAGATAAAATTAGCTTCAAATTAACTGATGAAGAAGCAAAAGAAAAACTTTTTGAAGAAGTAAAAGGTTCTATCAATACTGCTTTTGAAGTATTACGTAATAGAATTGACCGTTTTGGAGTAACTTCACCAAACATACAGCGTATAGGCGAATCTGGTAGAGTATTGATTGAATTACCAGGAGCTAGAGATATTGAACGTGTACAAAAATTAATAACGGGTATTGCAAAATTACAATTTTGGGAAGTCTATGACAATACAGAAACCGCTAACTTTTTTATACAAGCCAACACCAAATTGGCTGAGATTTTAAAAACTGAAACTAAGACTGAAGTAATTGATTCCACAAAAGTTGATACCATAGAAATTGACTCTACACTTACTAATAGTTCTGAAATTGACAACATATTGGGTGAGGTAGATGCTGACTCTACAGCCAATGGTTCTCAAATTGATGACTTATTAGGTAAAGTACAAGATTCTGTTGACACGAAAGCTGCCAATCCGTTATTCTCAATTCTATACCCTAGCATACCACAGAATCAAAATCAAAGAAGTTCTGTAATTGGATCGGCAAGTATTAAAGATACAGCTACAGTAAATAAGTACTTAGCCATGCCAGCCGTTAGAGCTTTATTACCTGCTGATATGTTCTATGTGAAATTTATGTGGGATGCAAAACCTTCAAAAAATTCTGAAGTTGTTAGTTTGTATGCTATTAAATCTAATAGAGAAGATGTTGCACCTATAGAAGGTGATGTGGTTTCTGATGCTTCTCAGGTGTTTGACCAATTAGGTGTCAACCCAGAAGTGAGTATGACTATGAATAGTAAAGGCTCTAAATTATGGGCAAAAATGACTGAGAAAAATGTAGGTAAATTTGTAGCCGTTGTACTAGATGGTTTGGTATATTCTGCTCCAAACGTAAACGGACCAATCCCTAATGGTAAAACTTCTATTTCAGGTGGCTTTTCAATTGAAGAAGCACAAGATTTAGCCAATGCTTTAAAATCTGGTAAACTACCAGCCTCTGCACATATTATTCAATCTAATATAGTAGGGCCTTCTTTAGGTCAAGAAGCAATTGATAGTAGTGCTATTGCATTTTTGATTGCACTTGCTCTAGTATTGATATGGATGCTTTTTTATTATGGTAAAGCAGGTATTTTTGCTGACATCGCTTTAATTGTAAATATCATCTTTATTTTTGGTGTTCTTACGGCTTTTGGTGCAGTATTGACCTTGTCTGGCGTTGCTGGTATTATCATTACTATTGGTATGTCTGTTGATGCCAACGTAATTATTTATGAACGTATTAAAGAAGCTTTACATAGAGGTAAAAATTTAAAAGCAGCCGTTGCTGAAGGGTTTAGTTTTAAAGGAGCTTTATCTGCAATTATCGATGCAAATATTACCACATTCTTAACAGGTGTTATTTTATATATATTTGGGTCTGGACCTATTAGAGGTTTTGCAACTACCTTAATGATTGGTATAGCAACATCACTAATTACTGCCATATTTATTACAAGGTTATTAGTTGATTGGTATGCTGACAAAGACCGATCTATGACTTTTACTACAGGTATCACTAAAGGATGGTTCCAAAATATTAAAGTGGACTTTTTAAAGAAACGTAAAATAGCATATATCATTTCAGGTATTATTATCGCTGTAGGTATTGGTTCTTTAGCAACCAATGGTTTAAATTTAGGAGTTGATTTTAAAGGAGGACGAACATATACGGTTCGTTTTGACCAAGATGTGAGTCCAACGGAAGTTGCAAATTCATTAAAAGAAGGTTTTAATGGTGCACCTGAGGTAAAAACTTTCGGTAATGCAAATCAGTTAAAAATTACTACACCTTATAAAATTGATGATGAAGCTATAGAAGTTGATAACGAAGTTCAAGAAACTTTATTTAAAGGTTTACAATCTTATTTACCTGATGGTACCACCTTAAATGATTTTAAAATTACTGCTGATGATCATGATCAAAAAGTAGGAATCATGGAATCTATTAAAGTAGGGCCTACCATTGCAGATGACATTCAACAAGCTGCAATTTGGGCAATTTTAGGTTCACTAATTGTTGTTTTCTTATATATATTATTCCGATTTAGAAAATGGCAATACAGTTTAGGTGCAGTTGCTGCAGTATTCCATGATGTATTAATTGTATTGGCAATTTTTTCATTATTCTACAAGGTATTACCTTTTGATATGGAAATAGGACAATCATTTATCGCAGCCTTATTAACTGTAGTTGGGTACTCATTAAATGATACTGTGGTTATCTTTGATAGAATTAGAGAGTTTACTAATGACCATTCATCTTGGCCTTTTGCAAAAATTGTGAATTCAGGCTTAAGTAGTACATTGGGTAGAACTATCAACACCTCTTTAACAACATTATTAGTGTTATTATCAATTTTCTTATTTGGTGGAGATTCAATTAAAGGGTTTATGTTCGCTATGATTATTGGAGTTATAGTAGGTACATATTCATCATTATTTGTAGCGTCACCTATTATGTATGATACTACTAAGAAGTTAAGTAAAAAAGAATAAATTTATTTTATACTAAAATAAATTTGGCTTGAAGCTAGAGGCTCGAAGACATAAATAGGCAAGCTTCCAACTTCAGTCTTCAAACAAAAAAATAAAAATGAAAATAACCGTTTTGCGTTACTGATACAAATTCAGCACATGCAAAACGGTTTTGCTTTTTCTATAAATATAATAACCTATTTAACATAAAATAGCATTAGCACTTTTGTAATATGAGTAATGTAAAACTTCATGACAACTATTTTAAGCCTTACATTTCGGCTGAAAAAATTAATGAGGCTGTTTATAAAATGGCAGCTTTAATAGAAGAGGACTGTAAAGACGAAACTCCAATTTTTATAGGGATTCTAAATGGCTCTTTTATGTTTGTAGCAGATATTATTAGAGCCTATAATGGCAACTGTGAGGTTTCATTTGTAAAATTAGCCTCGTATAGTGGTACAGATTCTACAGGAAAAGTAAAACAATTGGTGGGTCTAAATGAAGATTTAGAAGGTAGAACCGTTGTTATTCTAGAAGATATTATTGACACTGGTAATACCCTTGAAGAAATTTATAATATCTTTAGATATCAAAAATTGAAACAATTAAAAATTGCAACATTATTTTTTAAACCTGATGTTTTCCGCAAAGGATTACCTATCGATTATATAGGTATTTCAATACCCGACAAATTTATTGTGGGCTACGGATTAGATTATGATGGTCTAGGAAGAAATCTTGCAGATATTTACCAATTAACAACACAAAAAATGACAAACATTGTATTATTTGGCCCTCCAGGTGCTGGAAAAGGTACACAGGCAGAAGTTTTAAAAGAAAAGTATAATCTAATACACATTTCTACAGGAGACGTATTTAGATATAATATTAAAAATGAAACTGAACTTGGTTTATTGGCAAAAACCTTTATGGATAAAGGCGATTTAGTTCCAGATAAAGTGACTATTGATATGCTGAAAGCCGAGGTTGAAAAAAATGCTGATGCAAACGGATTTATCTTTGATGGATTTCCGCGAACAGAATCACAAGCCAAAGCTTTAGATGCATTTTTAGAAGAAAAAGGAGAAGGCATTAACGGAATGGTAGCTTTAGAAGTTGCAGAAGATTTATTGGTTGCTAGATTATTAAAACGTGGTGAAACTAGTGGTAGAGCTGATGACCAAGATGAATCAAAAATCAGAAATCGTTTTAGTGAATATGAAACTAAAACAGCTATTTTAAAACACTATTACGAAGACCAAAATAAATATTATGGAGTTGACGGAGTTGGGTCTGTTGAAGAAATCACTGAACGTTTGAGTGCTGTTTTTGATAAATTATAATCATTCCTGAGTAGATAGGAATCTCATAATAAGTAGAACAAATTTAAAAAGATTCCTGCTTTCGCAGGAATGACAATAATATTAAGGAATGACTGAAGGTAACTTTGTAGATTATGTAAAAATTCATGCTACTTCAGGTAAAGGAGGTAAAGGTTCTGTGCATTTACATCGTGAAAAATTCATTCAAAAAGGTGGCCCTGATGGTGGTGATGGCGGCAGAGGCGGTCATGTTATCATTCGTGCCAATAAAGGCATGTGGACATTAATTCACTTGAAATTCAAAAAACATTTTAAAGCAGTACATGGTGGCCACGGTAGTAAAAGTAGAAGCACGGGTAAAGATGGAGAAGATATCTATATTGATGTTCCGCTAGGTACAATTGTTAGAGACGGAGAAACTCAAGAAATACTATTTGAAATTACAGAAGAAGGTGAAGAAAAAATTTTAGTAGAAGGAGGCATGGGTGGTCGTGGTAATTGGCATTTTAAATCGTCAACCAATCAAACACCAAGATATGCTCAACCTGGTGTAGACATTCAAGAAGGTTGGTTTCAATTAGAATTAAAAATTTTGGCAGATGTTGGTTTGGTTGGCTTCCCAAACGCAGGTAAGTCGACTTTATTATCTGTGTTAACCTCAGCAAAACCTAAAATAGCCGATTATGAATTTACCACTTTAAAACCCAACTTAGGCATTGTTGAATATCGTGATTACCGAAGTTTCGTAATGGCAGATATCCCTGGTATTATTGAAGGAGCTGCTGAAGGTAAAGGTCTAGGACATCGTTTTTTACGTCATATTGAACGTAATTCTACCTTATTATTTTTAATTCCAGCTGATTCAGATGATATTCAAAATGAATATAAAATTCTATTGAACGAATTAAAAAAACACAATCCTGAATTATTAGATAAGGATAGGTTATTAGCTATATCAAAAGCTGATATGCTAGATGAAGAACTCAAAACTGAAATCAGAAAAGAATTACCAAAGAATATAGATCATTTGTTTATTTCATCTATAGCACAGACAGGCCTAACAGAATTAAAAGATAAGTTGTGGGAGATGTTGAATCCTTAGTTATTAAGTAATATTAAGTTAATTATTATAGCAAAAAAGTCCCCTATATTTCTTAACTTCGTAATACTAGAATGTGAGTATGTGTATCCTTATATTTACATAAATACTGACAGTAATTTGAGAAAAATACACTACATATTATTCTTGATTGTTTTGCCCTTTAATATATTGGCACAAATAGATACTGTCAATTCTAAACTTTCATTTGCGGCTGATTTTCGGTTTCGAGTAGAGCAAGATTTTAACTCGAGAAAATCTGATGCTACTTACAGAGACGATAGAACGCGTTTAAGATACCGGCTAAGAGCTGGCTTTAATTACCAACTCAATTCTTG
>Ga0209633_10003021_pt1 | contig 15738 bp, 14 predicted proteins | sample Cruoilmetagenom1_FD_187290 | JGI IMG/M metagenome (GOLD analysis project Ga0209633, IMG submission 187290) | Oil polluted marine microbial communities from Coal Oil Point, Santa Barbara, California, USA - Sample 1 (SPAdes) (version 2) | ecosystem: Environmental > Aquatic > Marine > Oil seeps ... | reverse complement strand
GCGCGCGCAGCCGTCGCTCACCACCGAGCTGTTGGAATTCGCTGATGTGAGGATGGATCTGGCCTCGCACCGGGTGAAGCGGGGCAAGCGCTCGGTGCATCTGGGGCCGACCGAATTTCGCCTGCTTTGCTACCTGATGGAGCGGCCGATGCGAGTACTCTCCCGCGAGCAGATACTCGATGCCGTGTGGGGCCGCGACGTCTATGTCGAGTCGCGCACCGTCGACGTGCATATCCGCCGCCTGCGCCAGGCCCTCAACGCCAATAACGGATCCGACATCATCCGCACCGTGCGCGCTGCGGGCTACGCCCTCGACGATCAAGTGTGAAGGCTCAGGTCTAACGGGCGCTGAAGACTTTCTCTCTGCGCCAGCATGACCTCCCGCCCGGATTGACACCGTTCGCCATATTACATTCGCGTGGTTCCGGCAGGTCGGACGATCCGCCAGTAGACCATCGAATGCGAACGGCGCACCCCGTCCGCATCTCAATATACAAACTGACGGTTGCTTTCGAAGTGCAGCCAATGTCCGCTTCTGATGCGGTGGACGGCTCCCGCCGCCGGCATCTAGGTGCCATAGAGTGGTTGCTGTTGAAGCCCACGCTAAAAGGGGGAGCCGTCCTATGAGTGAAGTTACCACGATGGGTCTTGATCTCGCGAAGAGCGTTTTTCAGGTTCATGGCGTTGATGCGTCGGGCGTGACTGTGCTCCGCCGGCAGCTGCGACGCCGGCAGGTCCTGCCATTCTTCAGGAAACAACCGCCCTGCCTGGTCGACATCGAAGCGTGTGCCACCTCGCATCATTGGGCGCGGGAAATCGCGGCGCTGGGGCACCGGGTGCGTCTGATGCCGCCGCGCTATGTGAAGCCTTACGTGGAGCGGAACAAGAATGACGCGGCGGATGCAGAAGCGAACTGCGAGGCGGTGAGCCGGCCGACGATGCGCTTCGTGGCGGTGAAGTCGGCTGAGCAGCAGAGCGTGCTGATGCTGCATCGAACGCGCGCGCTCATGGTCCGGCAGCGGACCATGCTGGTCAATGCGATCCGGGCGCGCATGGCGGAGTTCGGGATCGTGGCGCGGGTTGGGCGGCCGCAGGTCAAGGCGCTTTTCGCGGTGATCGCCGATGAGGAGGATGGTCGCATCCCGCCTCTGGCGCGGACATGCCTTGTGGGATTGGCCGCTCAGTTGATGTCGTTGGAGCGCGAGATCACCGCCGCCGAGCGGCGTATCCACGCCTGGCACCGGGCGAACGAGGTCAGCCGGCGTCTGGAGAGCATCCCCGGCATCGGGCCGATCACCGCCACGGCGCTGGCAGCCTCGATCACCGATCCGTCGGTGTTCAAGTCGGGCCGCGCGCTGGCCGCCTGGATCGGGCTGGTGCCGAGACAGGCTTCGAGTGGCGGCCGGGAACGCCTCGGGCGCATCCCCAAGCAGGGCGATCACTATCTGCGCTGGCTGCGCCAAGTCTCCTTGTTGGCTCAATCCATCACGAAGCAGAATACGTAGCTCCCGATGTGCATTTTCTGTTCGTTGACCACAACGATGGAAGCCATGCGGCAGCTTTGTGCATTGGCTCGCCTCAACTCCAATGTCAAGCCGCTTCGTTGATGTGCCCCAACCTGTAGTGAAGGCAAAAACGCCGATTGATTTTCGACCAAGCTATTTTACCGTCACCACAGTGCAGTCCGCCAAGTTGGATACTTTGTGGGAAACACTGCCCATGAGCAGGCCCTTAAGACCGCCAATCCCGCGGCGGCCCATTACGATCAGATCGTACTTACCCGTATCCAAAAGCCGCAATATTTCATGGGCGGGGTCACCGTCCTCAATTGCCGTGCTTACGTGCTTAACTCCCTTTCTTCGGGCCACACGCCTTGCGTTCGCCAACGCCTTTTTGCCTGCCTCCTCCCCTGATTTCGACAGCGCACCACGGATACTGTTAATCTCCGCCCCTTCCGGATTCGCGGCCGCCTCCAAAGATCTCAGATAATCTTTTAACTGCTTGCGTGCCGGTAGCTTGCTTAATACGTGGAGCAAAAAGATCGACGCTTCGAATGCTGTCGCCATATCCGCGGCAAACTTTACCGCTCTTTTGGAATTTTCGGAGCCGTCCACCGGCACCAGTATGCTCTTTATCATTTCAGCCTTTCACCGTCGGCGCCGAGTGCTCAAAGCGACTCTGCTGATTGTAGAAGAATTCCTAGTATGGTCAGTGGAACGAGGATTCGCACCAGCCACAGCCAGGCGACTCCGATCCGACTCTCGCCAAGATCCGCCTCGTCCAATACGAACGCGCGTTCTAGACGCCAGCCGACATAGAGGGCCGTAAGAATCCCCGTCGTTGGCAAAAGGAGATTGGAGACGCCATAGTCGATCGCCTCAAGAATGCCATGCGATCCAATGCGAATGTGGCTCAGCAAACCGTAGCTCAGAGCCGAGGGTAAACCGAGCAGAAACACGCATACACCCATACCAGCCGTCGCGCGCCAGCGAGGCAGTTGGAGCCGGTGTGTCAGCGCCGCTACTGGGATTTCGAGCAATGCGACCATGGAAGTTATTGCAGCGGTTGCGAGCAATACAAAGAACACAACACCGACAACAGCTCCGGCAGGCATTTTAAGGAAGATTTGCGGGAGCGTTACGAAAGCCAACTCGGGGCCTGCGGCAGGATTGCCCCCCAATGCGAAAACGGCCGGGAAAATCGCCAAACCTGCTATGAGAGCAAAAAGCGTATCTCCCGCCGCGATGATTGCGGCAGAGGCAGGCACCGAAAAAGTTCGAGGCATATAGCTTCCGTACGTCACGAAAAATGCCATCCCCATTCCCAGGGTAAAGAACGCTTGGCCCAGGGCCGCCGCATACACTCCGGGTTCCCGCAGCACGGTCCAGTCGGGGGCCAGGAGAAATCTGACGCCGGCGCTGGATCCTGGAAGGGTGAGCGCGTAGCCGGCAAGTAAAATAACAATGATCGCAAGAAAAGGGATCAGCACCCGATTGACACGCTCGATCCCCCGCCGAACGCCGCCGGCAACAACGAACATCGTTATCGTCAGCGCCACCGCCTGCCAGGCCAAAGGTTCGCCACGATGAGAGATAAATTGCTTGAAATATCCGCCATAGTCCGTCCCGACTGCGCGCCACAAAGCGCCTGTTGCCGCCCCAAAAAAGTATTTCAATGCCCAGCCGGCTATAACAGCGTAGTAACTGAGCAAGAGGATGGCGGCCAGAACTCCCAACCAGCCAACGGCGCCCCAGCGTCTCGATTTGCCAGCCGTTTCAAACGCACTGATCGCGTCCCCTTGGGCGTGTCGGCCGATCGCCAATTCGGCGATCATCAACGGGACCCCTATGAGGAACACGAAGGCGAGATAGATGAAGAGGAAGACCGCGCCGCCATTCTCGCCGGCGACATATGAGAATCGCCAGATATTGCCGATTCCCACCGCGCCGCCGATGGTAGCGAGCACGAAGCCATAGCGGCTTCCCCATTGTTCGCGCGGCGTACTCATATGGTCTCCGTCTCGAAGCTTCCTGCTGACTGGTGGAAGCGGCTTGTTTCTCGATTGCCTTGCCGCCGACCAATCAACGCATGGTGTGATCACGTCCCAGACGGTTGGCGGCAAGGCTGTCGGCGACAGCAGATCTCAACTTTCTCCAAGTATAGGCAGCTAAAACTCGCGTTCCGGCGCACGAAAAGAAACTTCAACGCTATACACACAAGGCAACGAAGGGGGTGTGGCCGCACTCTTAGTGTGTCCTCGGCGCCGAGCAACCTTGACCCAATACGGCCTGTCGCCTTGCACATCTTTTCGCGGACCAGGATCGAGCACAGGTATTGGCAGAGGAGCCAAATGCCCAGCAGCCTACGATTCACATGACAGGTAGAGTGCCGTGACGAGATGGTAAGATGAATCTTTGCCGGGACAGTATGGAGTTTTCGACTTCAATCTAAGACAGAATGTGGCGTCGATCTGTCCGAAAGTGGAGTTATGAGGTGAAAAGGTTCAAGAATATTCTCTACGTGGCTGATTCGTCCGGCGTCGTTCTCAAGGCGTTTCACCATGCCGTCGACGTCGCGGAAAGAAATGATGCCCGGCTAACAGCGCTCATGGTTATCGAGCGAATACCGCCCTATTTGACACGGCTGACGCCTTACATGCTGCAACAGAAGCGGATGGAAGAGCAGCTGGCCGCGCTGGACAGACTATGCGCGTGGGTTTCAGGGCGGGTCGATATCGAGGCCAAGATTGTGGAGGGCACGCCATTTCTGGAAGTTATTCGGGAGGTGTTGCGTCACGGGCGGGACTTGGTTGTTAAATCAACGGAGGAAGACCCCGATTTGATGCGGTGGCTATTCGGGACGACTGACATGCACCTTCTGCGAAAATGCCCGTGCCCTGTATGGCTCATCAAGTCAACGAAGCCTACACCGATTCGACGCATTTTGGCTGCCGTTGATTTCAATGAGCTTGACCCATCGGGTCAGGACACAGCCGAACCCCTTAACCGAAAAATCCTGGAATTGGCGGGGTCGCTGGCTTCTCTAGAGCGCAGCGAACTCCATGTAGTGCACACCTGGTTTCCGATTGGCGAAAGTCTCATGCGAGGGGAGCGTATGGGAATGACGCCACAAGAGGTCGAGTTATACGTCAAAGAGCTACGCCTTGTGCATCGGCATTGGCTGGATCGAATGATGCGCAAGGCAAGGAAGTGGCTAGGGCGCGAGAGCTACGAGGCTCTTAAGCCGAGGACACACCTGCCCAAAGGCGATGCTGGCGAAGCTATTCCGGCGCTAGCTCGAAAACTAAATGTTGATCTAATCGTGATGGGAACGGTGGCGCGCACCGGGATTCCCGGCCTGATCATTGGCAACACGGCCGAAAGTATTCTTGGCCAGATCGACTGCGCCGTCTTGGCCGTCAAGCCCGATGGGTTCGTAACCCCAGTGACTTTGGAAGCATGACCGGTCTAATTCATCGGACTTGGCCGGCGGAATGGCACGCGCGGTCGGTCGAAGAGGTTGTCGAAGAACTGGACACCAATGAGACGGGGCTTAGCCCGGAAGAGGCACATAGTCGGCTCGCAATTTATGGCCCCAATCTCCTGAAGCCACCAAAACGACGCGGCCCGATCCAGCGCTTCCTGGCGCAGTTCCACAACGTCCTGCTTTACGTCCTGGTGGGTGCAGCCGTTGTGACGGCGTTTCTCGGCCATTGGGTCGATACCGGTGTTATCGCCGGCGTGGTGCTCATCAATGCCATCATCGGATTTATCCAAGAAGGCAAAGCTGAGAAGGCGCTCGAGGCCATCCAAGCCATGCTATCGCCACAGTCCGGCGCACGGCGCGGCGGTCTCTTGGTTACTGTCATGGCGGAGACATTGGTGCCGGGTGATATCGTGCTGCTCCAATCCGGCGATCGAGTGCCTGCTGACCTGCGCCTTTTGGTGACGAAGAGCCTTCAAATTCAGGAATCGGCTTTGACCGGCGAGTCTGAGGCCGTGGAAAAAGCACCCGCGCCGGTGGCCCCGAACACCGAGCTCGGAGACCGCACTTCCATGGCGTTCGCAGGAACCCTTGTAACCTACGGCACAGGAACCGGGGTCGTCGTCGAGACCGCCGACCGTACCGAGATCGGCCGGATCAGCGCAATGCTGACCGAGGTCCAAACTCTCACGACACCCCTACTGCGCCAGATAGCCGTGTTCAGCCGCTGGCTGACCCTGGCGATCCTGGTCATTGCAGCCGCCACATTTCTTTTTGGCTTGTTGGTTCAGGGCTATTCGCTCAACGACATGTTCATGGCGGCCGTCGGCCTTGCCGTTGCGGCAATTCCCGAAGGCCTGCCGCCCGTCATGACGATCACTTTGGCTATTGGTGTCACCCGCATGGCGCGCCGCAATGCCATTGTTCGCAGACTTCCAGCAGTCGAGACGCTGGGCTCTGTCACCGTCATTTGTTCAGACAAGACCGGCACGCTCACACGTAACGAATTGATGGTGCAGACAGTCCTCACGCCCGAACATGTCTATACCGTCACGGGCAGTGGGTATGAACCAATCGGAGAATTTCGGATCGATGACGATCCGGTTACCCCCAGCCATTACCGTGATCTCCTTGCAGCTGCTCAAGCTGCGGTGCTGTGCAACGACGGGGAACTGACCGAGTTGGAGGGGGAATGGCATCTGCACGGGAACCCCACTGATGGTGCCCTGCTGGCGGCTGCCATGAAGGCGAAACTTGATGTGGCCTTTGAACGGCGGTCTCAGCCGCGAACTGACCTCATCCCATTTGAGTCCGTTCACAAATTCATGGCGACCCTTCATCACGACCATGAAGGTCACGGGTACGTCTACGTCAAGGGCGCCCCGGAGAGCATTCTCGAGATGTGCGCATTTCAGCGCGGCGATAGCCAGGATGTACCGCTCGACACTGAATATTGGCTTGAACACATCGAGACCTTGGCCTCACGCGCGCAGCGGGTGCTTGCGATCGCTTGTGGCTCAACCGAAACCGCGCATCTTCACCTACGTTTCAAGGACGTAGAGGCAGGGCTGACCCTGATCGCTCTGTTTGGCCTGATTGACCCGCCACGGAAAGAAGCAATCGAAGCTGTCGCGAGCTGCCGGAACGCGGGCATTCAGGTCAAGATGATTACTGGAGACCATGCTACGACGGCTGGGGCAATTGCTGCCCGTTTCGGTCTCGGCCGAGGCCATGGTGTTTTAACGGGCAAAGACCTCGACGCGCTGTCGGAGGACGATTTTGTTGCAGCCGCCAGCGATGCCGACGTATTTGCGCGAACCACTCCGGAGCACAAACTGCGGCTGGTTCGCGCACTCCAAGCCGGCGGCCAGATTGTTGCGATGACAGGAGACGGCGTTAACGATGCGCCGGCCCTCAAGCGCGCCGATATCGGAATCGCCATGGGCCGCAAGGGCACTGAGGCGGCCAAGGAAGCGGCGGAGATGGTACTCGCGGACGACAATTTTGCTTCCATCGTGCATGCCGTGGAAGAGGGACGTACCGTCTACGACAATCTGAGGAAGAGCATCCTGGTCCTCCTCCCGACAAGCGGCGGTGAGGCATTGACCATTCTTGCCGCAATCCTGTTTGCCCAAGCGCTTCCGATCACACCAGTGCAAATACTATGGGTCAACATGATTACTGCGGTCACGCTGGGTTTGGCTCTCGCCTTCGAACCCGCAGAAGTCGGTGTCTTGAAACGCCCGCCCCGCTCGCCCGATGCGCCGATCCTATCGGCGTTCCTCGCGTGGCGGATCGTGTTTGTGTCGATCCTGCTCTTGGTCGGTACATTCGGGCTCTTCCAATGGGAGTTGGCCTTCGGTGCCAGTCTGGACGCTGCCCGCACTGTGGCGGTCAACACGCTCGTCGCGGGCGAGATCGTCTATCTCTTCAATTGTCGCCGGATCACCGAAAAATCGTGGACCCTCGATGGATTATTCGGGAGTCGTCCGGTCTTGATCGCCGTCGCCCTTGTCGTCGGGTTTCAGCTCCTCTTCACCTACCTGCCGGTCATGCAAACACTTTTCCACACCACACCAATTGACCTCGCAGCTTGGTCTCGCATCATCCTATTCGCTCTCTGCCTCTTCATACTTGTGGAGTTGGAGAAGGCGGCGACCCGGCGTTACCGATCATCGGCATCAACATAAACGGCAGAGAGCGAAGGCAAAACTGATGCGACCACCGGGCGTGAAACCGAGGTCAGAGAAATGGGCTGTGCCGCCTTCTGCGCGCCGGCTGAGGTGGCTAAGCAGCCCTGCTGCCATCCTTCTGTTTGCCTATTTGTTGATCGTCCTCGCGCCTTTGGCATTGGCATATTTGCAGGGCCTCCCGCCCAGAAGTTTCAGCGACGAGCTGTCCTCTGCTCTGGTTATGGTCGCCTTTGCCATGTTGCTAATGGAATTCTTGCTCTCGGGCCGCTTCAAGAGCGTATCGGGTTCCACGGGCATCGATCTTACGATGCGCTTTCATCAACTGGTCGCTCGATCGTTGACAGTCTTCATCCTGATCCACCCGTTCTTGTACGTCACACCGCTCAAATATCCTCTGCCCTGGGACACCACCGGGCAATTAACTCTTGGCCTGAGTTCCGTGTCTCTCATGACGGGTATTGTGGGATGGGTGCTGCTTGCTGTCTTGGTTACCTTGGCAATCTTCCGTGATCAGGTGCCATATCGGTACGAAACTTGGCGGCTGTCGCACGGTCTGGGCGCCGCCCTGGTCGCCGCGATGGGCACCCACCACGCAATCGACGCCGGACGGTACAGTGGCCACCCGATCCTCACCGCTTTCTGGCTCGGCATGTTCGGTCTGGCCGTATCTACGCTGTTGTACGTCTATCTCATCTCGCCGCTGCGGCAACTGCGTCATCCGTACCGGGTAGTGTCGGTGAAAAAGGTCGCGCACAAGATGTGGGACCTCAGAATCGAGCCAAAGTTGGGTGCGGCCATTGAGTTCGCGGCCGGCCAGTTCGTTTGGTTGACTCTCGACCGGTCGCCCTTTGCCATCACCGAGCACCCATTCTCGATTAGCTCGTGTCCAGCCAATCGACCAAACATCGGTTTCACGATTAAGGAAGTCGGAGATTTTACAAGCACTATTGGGTCTGTTCCAGTTGGAGCCCACGCCTATCTGGATGGCCCACACGGCAACCTTACTCTAGCGGGCAGGTCAGGCACCGGTATAGCCTTCATAGCCGGCGGAGTTGGGCTTGCACCGATCATGGGCATTCTTCGGCAGCTTCGGGCCGAAAATGACAGTCGACCCCTGAAGCTGATATACGGCAACCGCCTCTTTGAGCAGATCATGTATCAAAACGAACTCGAACAGATGAAGGACCTGCTGGACATCGAGATTCACCATGTCCTATCAGAGCCGCCGCGGGATTGGTCCGGCGCTGTCGGTCAGCTGGACGAAACTGTTTTGCAGAAATATCTCAGTTTCGAGGGACATGCGCGCTGGCTTTATTTCGTCTGCGGACCTGCTCCAATGATTGACAATGTGGAAAGCAGCCTGGAAAGGCTCGGCGTGCCGCTCGGTCAAATCGTTTCCGAAAAGTTCAGCTACGATGGATAGGTGACACGAATGCGACACCGATTGACGCTGGCGATCTTTTGGGGAGTGACCATGGTGACCTTGGCTGCAGCTCTCGCTTTCGCGCTGCGTTGATATCCTAAAGCTAGCTTTAAGTTTCAATTCAACAGCTCCGACAATGATGTATGGGAGCGCTTTTGAACCAAATCGCGCACTCTGGATTGCCGTAAGCCAAGCTCGCTAAGGGCCGATCAGCCGCCCGATAGTTCAGCCCGAATGGCGAGGAAATTCAGCAAGTCGCGAAGGGTCAGGATGCCGACGAGTTTTTCGTTCCTGGTGACAAACAAACGGCTTGCCCCGGTGCGTTGCATTCGGCGCAGCGCTTCGGCGCTGTCTGTGTCGGGGTCCACCGTTTGATCCTCGGGACACGCCACCATGGCTGACGCCACCGTAAGTAGCGCGGCATGCTCCGACACCGCGGCCTTGGTCGACTTGAGGCTGACACATCCGATCAGCCGACCGTCCTCGCAAACCGGAAACGTCGTGAAGTAGTAGCGGTAGAAGTAGTCTTCTATGAGCTGATTAAGCGGCAGTTCGGATCGAACCGCGATGACGTCCGAACTCATGAACCTCCGCACCGGCGTCCCGGATAGTGCAGAGCGGGTCATTAGCCGGGACACCTCGCCAGCCGCCGCGGCGCGCACGAACAACCCGATCAGAAACCACCATATGCCTCCGACGATATTGCCGGAAATCGTGCTGGCGAGGCCCACCGCCATCAGGACAAAGCCGAAGACCGAACCGGCCCCGGCGGCAACCCGTGTCGCCCAGGCGATATCGCCTTTCCGGTACCAAAGGATCGCGCGCAAGACACGGCCGCCGTCCAGCGGAAAGGCCGGCACCAGATTGAAGACACCGAGCATCCCGTTTGCGTAGGACAAAAGCCCAAACAGCGCGGCTATCGGGCCGAGCTGCTTGGCGCCGGGCTCGACGAATAACCCGCTGACAAGGAAGAACACCAGCGCCAGAAAAAGGCTCATCGCCGGACCTGCGATCGCCATCCAGAACTCTGCCTTTGGGCTGGGCGGTTCGTCCTCCATTTCCGCGACCCCACCAAATACAAACAAGGTGATGCCACGGATGGGTAGGTTGAACTGGCGGGCGATCAAGGAATGCGCAAGCTCGTGGCTGACGATTGAGAACGCGAAGCCGATCAGCCCGGCCAGTCCGAGCCACCAATACGTCAAGGTCGCCAGCCCAGGCGCTACCGCTGGAAAGTAACGCACGGCAAGGCTCCAAGTGATCAGCACAGCGAGCAGTAGCCAGCTCGCATCGACTGAGACCTTGAACCCGAACAGCTGGAACAGCGTTATCCGATATCGGAACAATTCAAACCTCTCCATGCTCTCATCAGCGACGGACCAAACGGATCAGACGATTCAATATGAATCCTGCCAGCGGAAGTGATGGCTTGAAGCGACTTCTGTCCACTGCCAGTTTGCCGTCATACCAACCAGGAAACAGCAGAATATCGGATCATGAAGAGGTTCAAAAACGTTCTCTTGGTATCTGATCCAAACACCGACGATCGCCCGGCGATAGCGCGGGCCGCCACGTTAATACGTGAATACGGAGCTCAGTTGACTATTCTGGAGGTTCTCGAAGAACCGTTGCCACATGGACTCAGGCTATCAACGCTAAGTATTTCTCTAAATCAGATCAAAAAAGACATAATAGAAATTGAACAAAATCGCCTAAATGAACTGATCGCCTCTAACAATATTGATGAAACTGTTGTCGTTATATTCGGGAGGCCATTCATTGAAATCATACGCGAGGTTTTGCGGAGCGGTCCGGATTTGGTCATCAATTCTGCGGAAGGCAGCGGTGCCCTAAGCGATACGCTTTTTGGCAGCACTGACATGCACCTTTTGCGTAAGTGTCCATGCCCTGTGTGGATTACGAAATCGACGGAGCGCAACCCCTATCGCTGCATTCTGGCGGCGGTGGATCTCAGTGATCCGGAGGACGATGTTCAAGATGCAAACGACGAACTTAACAGGAAGATATTGGATCTAGCAGGATCGCTGACCTTGCAGGAAGCGTGTGGGCTTCATGTTGTGTATGTTTGGTATTCAACCATCGCAAAATTCATGCGCGGTAAACATTCAAAATACAAATCGGAGGGAATTGAAGACTATATCAAGGAGGTGCGCTCATACCACCGGCGCAAGTTGGACCGATTTTTGCGCGACGTGAAGAAATGGATGGGCGCAAAAATCTATGATCGGATTAGTCCAAAATCACATCTGCCCAATGGATTCCCCGACAAGGAAATCCCTGCGCTGGCCGAATAGATCGATGCTGATCTTATTGTGATGGGGACAGTCGCCCGAACCGGGATTCCGGGGCTGGTTATCGGCAACAAGGCAGAAAACATTCTGCAGCAATCCAAATATTCCGTGTTGTGTGTCAAGCCGCAGGGGTTTGTCACGCCGGTATCCTTGGAGGATTAGTCCGGTATTTTGTGCCCATTCGCGTAACCGTCGGGCTCCCATGTAATCTGTCTTTTTGGGGCGCGCGGTGGATGTTTTTGCTTCCCGGCGAAGTCAAACCAATAGGACTTGGACATGACAAAAATTTCCAAAAAGCGACGCCTGAACGCACCGACGAAACCTGTTTTCGTGACCTCACTGACGCTTGTCGCCGCTGGAATCTTCTTTTCGATCTATCCTCTATTGCTCATTGGTGCCCCAGCTTGGTTTGATTACAGCTGGGGGTTGATCGTTCTCGGCTATCTAGTATTGGTCACCGGTGTCACGATGAAAAGTCTTTGAAGCTTGTGGCCTGACCTTTTGCCCGGTTCCGATGGGGGCCAACGCCAGCGGCGCAATGCGCTTCGGCGCTCCACGAACGTGATGTTTTCGAGCGGAGCCGGAACCGCGGCCTACATCATCGTCAACCGCGAGATCGAGGCAGTCGCTCGCCATTGTGGTCGAGGGTCAGGTCAAGGTCACGTTCAACGACAGGGCGGTTTATGCCGCCCGTCTTGCCCGTGCGCCGGTAAGCAGCCGAAAAGACATCATCCAGACGGTACCAACTAATGCTGTTCATCTTCGTCCAAGCTTTGGTCCTCGGGGTCGCTGTCAACGTGCCCGTGGGGCCGGCCAGCCTGTCTTGCATGCAGCGCACGCTTACGCTGGGTCGGGCGGCGGGCTTGGTCACGGGTATTGGCATAGCCACCGCCGACGCACTCAATGCGACACTGATCGCCGGCGGCTTCAGCATAGCCGCCGACTTTCTCGCAGCCCAGGCAGGCCTTCTGACGCTCGCCGCCGGCATTCTTCTTGTAGGACTCGGCATCGCGATTCTCCGGGCTCGGCCCGGCACCCAAGCCATCAAGCATGCCGGCGCCACTCATCGCCGGAGTTTCGTCACTGGTTTCCTTGTCACCTTCGTCAATCCCATGGAAATCTTGATGATGGCGACCGTCTTGGCCGTGTTCGGCCTGATTGAACCCGATGTCGGTCTGGTCAGTGTAGTGCTGCTCATAGCGGGCATTTTCTCCGGCTCCTTGCTTTGGTGGGCGATCCATGTTTCCGGCGTCAGTACGGTTCAACGGCAAATACCGCCATCTATTGTCGGGTGGATCAATAGGGCTGCCGGCGCAATCCTCGTTGGGCTCGGGATCATCGCCCTCGGCCGCGGACTTATCTGACGCGCCGGCGGAGCTCAGGAGTTGCTTCGGCATTGACACGTTAAGTGTCTGGCCGGGTCGGGCAGGTGTCGCTACCGTCAGTGAATGACACCCATATCGTTCAGGCGGCATCGCTTTTCGTCTGTAATCATCCAACACGCAGTCTGACTCTATGCCCGATTCACGCTGTCGTTTCGCGATGTCGAAGACCTGCTGGCAGAGCGTGGTATCGACGTTTCGAATGAGACAATAAGGCGATAGTTTCTGAAGTTCGGGCATCTGATCGCGTGCAATCTTCGACGCAGCCGTCCGCGTGCCAGTGCTCGTTGGCATATCGACGAGATGGTCATCAAAATCCGTGATCGAAAATACTGGTTGTGGCGGGCAGTCGACGATGAAGGAGAGGTGCTCGACTTCTTGGTTCAGCGCCGGCGCTGCGCTCGATCGGCGAGGCGATTGTTGCGAACGCTGCTGAAGAAGCAGGGCTTCGCGCCGAAGCACATCACCACCGACAAACTCAAATCCTACGCTGTCGCCATCCGCGAAGAACGGCTGTCTGGCTTTCACGATCAGGGATTGCGCGCAAACAATCGGGCCGAGAACTCACACCAGCCGGTTCGACGGCGAGAACGAAAACTACAGCGCTTCAAATAGCCCGGATCAACACAACGATTCCTGTCGATTCACGCAGCCGTCTACAATGCCTTTTACGTTCAACGCCATCTTCTATCGCGCCGCATCTTCAAAGAATCTCGAGCCGACGCATTTGCTGTCTGGCAGCGAAGCTGGCTTACCGCCTGATCCGGATTACGATCGAATTCTGGCGGCTGCGGCAGTTAACGTGTCAATGCTCTCCGCTCTTCCCGGGACATGTGATCAAGGAACCATCGGCGTGCGAAGTCTGTCGCCCCTTCAAGTAGTGCCGACCTGCTCCAGAGATTGATCCGCTTGCAATGTTAGTCTTAAGTTCGTCCGGGTTGGAAGCCGACGCGGCTGGAGCACATTGTGAGTGAAGGCCGGGGCGGCGGTTGCAGCGGTTATTGTCTCCGGCGCGGGTGGCCTGTAGGCGAGCGGACGGTGCGGTCCGACGGTGTTGCAATGGCGCCGCCACCGCTCGAGCGCGGTGCTTCTTGAAGCGCGCGATGAAACGCTACGGACGGCCGCGATCGATCGTCACCGATCGGCTTCGATCCTATCGTGCCGCGTTCAAGGTGCTTAGAATCGCGAGACGTCAGGAGCGCGGCCGTTGGCTCAACAACCGGGCTGAAAACTCACACCAGCATTTTCGAAGACGAGAGCGTGCGTTGGCAGGGTTCAGGGACATCAAGACACTACAGAAATTCGCTACCGTCCATGCCTTGATCCAAATCCATTTCAATCACGAGCGTCACCTCAACCGCCGCGAGATCTTCAAGATGAACCGTTCTGCGGCCATGGCCGAGTGGCGTCTGCTGGCCGCCTAGGACCTTAAGCCGGTTCTCCCCGGCGACTCTTTGCGCGTTAGTCTGACAACGCCGATCAATGGCACCTGGACGAGATGGTCATCACGATCCGAGGCAAGCGGATGTACTTGTGGCGTGCCGTGGATAACGTGTCAGTGCCTGGCTGAACGATGGCGGCGTCACCGCAACATAATCAGGCCACTCCATGCACCAGGCTGTCGCTAGTCGGTGCCCGGAAGCCCGTGGGCGTGCACGTCGTGGGCCGAATGCTTGGAAAGTATGTCGATCGCGCGTTTCTCTTGTTCGCTGTCCCAGGTTCTAACCCAGAGAAGCAGGCCGCCGCGGTCGATCTGCGCCTGCAGGTTGTCGGCGTGACGGTCGCCTACCCATTTCGCCAGTGTGGCTCCGAACATGCCACCGGCGCCGCCAGCCAGCGCAGCGGCCGCGAAGGCGGCTGCCACCGTGCCACCGGAGGCGACAATTGAGCCAGCGGCCGCGACGGCACCCACATACATTAGCCCGCCGATCAGCCCGCCCTGTGCGTCCCCGATCGATTCAGTAGAAACGTAGGCGCTGCGCGGAACGCCGGTTTCATCTTCGAGTTCGCTCACCTTCTCAAACTTGTGGCCAAGCTTCTCCACTACAACGGGCTCGCTGGCGAGGAGGCTAAGATCGGCGCGGGAAAATCCCGAACTCAACAACTCGTCGATCGCTACCTGCAATGTCTCCGCGTCGTCGAAGACCCCGACGGCCTCGCGCACCAGCCCAGCATCGCCGCTTGGCACCATCGTTCTCTCCGTTTTTGCGTTGCGGTGTCAGAGTCCACTCCTTTTCCCGGTGTGACGCCTTGATTCAAATCAGAATGCAGCCAGCGAAAGGAGCCAACGCCAACGTCTGCTCAAGCGTGCCAAGCGGTCGTTGAGGGACGAGCTTCGCCACTTCTGCCGATGGCTTGGATCAGATGCTGGAGATCGCCGGTGAATCTCGGCGGCGAGCTGCCCGGTCGTGGTCGGGCGTTGCCGCATGATGCGGGGCCTTGTCGTGAGCACGCATCCTTGATGTACCTCAATCTGTTTCGGTTGGCGAACTCGTAGAGTTTGAGTGGATGGCTCATCTCGCGCTGATCGAGCGGCTGCCTTTCGCTTTTCGCAAGCTGGTGCTGCTGGTTGCAGTCTGTGCGGTCGCCGCCATTGGTGGCGACGATCAGGCGGCGGCAGAATCTCCGGTGGGTAACGGCAAGTCGCTTTGGCACCGGCTAGGACCCGCGAACAAAAAGCAGGTCATCCTCTATTTCTTCTGGTCGGCGAGCTGTCCTCATTGCCTGGAGGCAAAGCCTTCCGTTGAAGCGATGGCCAAGGCGCGTCCTTGGCTTGCCCTCGAATCCCGGCCGGTCGACCGCTCGCTCGCAAACCAGGCAATGTTCGCCGAACTAGCCCAGATCACGGGAAACAGAATTCAAGGTATTCCGACGTTCTTCATCTGCGGCCGCATGGTTGTCGGCTACAGCGAGGTTGCCGGCACCGGCGCGACGCTATTGCGTTT
>Ga0209633_10003019_pt1 | contig 15751 bp, 9 predicted proteins | sample Cruoilmetagenom1_FD_187290 | JGI IMG/M metagenome (GOLD analysis project Ga0209633, IMG submission 187290) | Oil polluted marine microbial communities from Coal Oil Point, Santa Barbara, California, USA - Sample 1 (SPAdes) (version 2) | ecosystem: Environmental > Aquatic > Marine > Oil seeps ... | reverse complement strand
AACACCTGCTAAAAGAGCGACCCAAAGCAAGGATTCAAGTAGAAAAGCGAGACCAGTGGCAGAAGCATCGACCAATGTTTTTAGTAGGTCGAAAAACCAGTTTCCAGATTCATCATCCTCCTCTTCATCCTCGTCTTCAGTTGGAATTTTTACCCAGCGCATGACCTTCTTTTTATCATTAAGGTTTTCCGTAAGCATGACTTCTTCAATGACAGATTTTGATTTATCAGCACTTTGACGTGTTTCGACCAAAATCTCGGAAGGCTCTTCTGCGTTTACAGTGGAAGATGGTGTAAATAAAATGCCAATTAATAAACAGGCAAGCAGTAGAGTTGGTAGCTTAGTAGATTGTTGAGTAGATAGTACGGTTTCGGTAAGTTTTTTAAAACGTTGATTCATTTTTCTAAAATCAAGTTCTATATCCCATGCTTCTAGTTGGGTGCGTCGGTTTATATACAACGCAAAATTTCCTGCTACATAAAAGGGATGGATGAAGGTAACCACGACAACGTAAAACACTGCCATGAGAACATCTAACCATTCTTGGTATTGGACACTTTTGGTAAAAAGACCATCCAATAAATCACTGGAAATATGTTGCGGTAGAAACATCAACATTAAAGCAAACAGCGATAAAAACAGAATAAACTCAATCAACCACAGCCCAATCGTGAGCCATACGGCTTGCGAATGCGCAGCGATATGTAATACATCTTGGCGACCCGAACGTGCAGAGCCCCGTAATTGTTCAAGTTGCCAAATGGGTAGATTAAACCCACGCGATAATGAGAAACGACGAAATGTAATACTTTGAAAAAAGCCTGTATTCCAAATCAGTGCTGGCAGTGCTTGTAATGCTTGTTTGGTGTTTATTTCATCGTTAAACATTCGATGACTAATAATGTGTAAAAGCAGGCGATCATAGAGTGGCTTTAGCCACCAAAAAATTAAAGCCGCAAGCCAATATTTATCTGCTGGCATAAAATAAAATAAAGGAATCGCAATGCCGAAGGTGAGAATAGCGAGCGGTAAATAGAGTGATTGCCACCATTCTTGTACCATCGCAAAACCAAGATCGACGGCTTCCCAGACCGTGCGCAAACGGATGTTGGTGTTTATATTATCGGGACTCATGGTGAGAATGTACCGCTGTTGCTACTGGCTTTTGTATCAATCTGGTCGCTATTTGTTCCCCGACCTACAAACCAGAAATAAACACCTACTAATGTCCATAAAATTGCCCCGACGACATATTTAATCATCACTGGCATCACCATGGATGACCAGAATGCTTCGATGAAAGCGGCGAGTATGAACATTGTGGCAACGCCATACATCATCGTCACGGCAGATTTTCCGTCATCAATTAAAGCGCGTTTACGGGATTTTCTACCCGGCATAATCAACGCTCTTGCCAGCATTAAACCCGCGGCGGCGGATAGCACTATGGCGTTAAGTTCTAATGAACCATGTCCAACAACAAAGCCATAAAGTGTGTCGATATAGCCTAAATGGGTAAGATGCCCGAATACAGCCCCGATAAATATGCCATTGAATAAGGTAAAGAATAAAGTACCGATGCCATACAACATGCCGCCTGCAAAGACTTGAAAACCGATGCCTGTGTTGTTTTTGATATAGTGACCAAACATTAAAACATCAGAATCAGATTCGCGTTCTCTACCGAGCCTTTCGTGTAGATCAGGGTCGTACATTTCTTCGACACTGCGCAATTGATCACCATCCATAATACTGTAGGCAATGTCAGGATTAATTTGTATCGCGATAATAATGGCAATAAAAGGCACATAAAATAAAGCAGCGGCAATAGCCACGACCTTCCACTCTTTACGCACGAGTGAGGGAAATCCACCGCTGAAATAATGCATAATATCGCGCATTATGTGGGTACGCGTGCTGTAAAGTGTTTGATGTCCGCGCACCACAAGTTTGTTTAAACGTTCTACTAAAATGGGGCTGTACATACGCGAATTTGCCAATGCAAAATGATGACAAATTTGGCGATAAGCGTGGGGTAGATCAATATCTACAGGTTTTTCAACAGGGTTTTTCTTGCTGTTTTTTGCCCAACGCGAGAGTGCTTGATAGTCGAGCCACTGTTCAAAGTCTTGCCAAAGTTGTTGGTTTTTGTTGATAAATTGCGTTTGTTTTACTGCGCTCATTTTCTATCACCCATGATCCAACTTGCAATACCCAGTAATCTTTTGGTGGGTTGCTGTTTATCGTCTTCTATTAACTTGCCTGTAAGCAAGGATAATTCAGTGGCACGTTCTTCGGTTAAGTAAGCATTGCGTTGATGAAAACGAATCAGTGCTTGTTGCTCAGCTAGTTGAAGTGCTAACGGTGGTGCAACGGGTGTAATACTATTTTCATTATCATCCTTAGTATTACTTACGATGGGATATTCCAATGGTTTATGTAGTACCACCGTATTTGCGACTAAATCACCCAAGCGTTGAAAACGTTTCGTAAGTAACATGCTGATTAAACCAAAACCATATAAAAACGGTAGGAAATCGACAAAACGTAATAGGTTTCTAATCATAGAAGCGGCCGGCGTAACTGGGCTGGCATTTTCCATTGTGACATAGAGGTTGAATGATTTCTTTCCAGGTGTTTGTCCGTTTTTATAAAGTTCGAAATAAACAGGATAAAACCATTCCATTAAGAACGAAATTATTAACGCAATCCCAAGCCCGGTTTTACCAAGAAACGCTAGCGCAGTGAATACCACCGTATTTATTCCAACGCGAATCATAATATCTATCATCCACGCGAGCATACGTGGAACAGGCCCAGCGGGGGAGAGCCGTAAGCTGATTCCCTCAGGAGTATTAACGTGGTAAAGAGTGTCAAGCGCCATTAAATCAATTTATTGTTTTATTGTGGGCGCGATTGTAGCAAGGATTTAGATAATTAAAAAGGTGACTAAATGAGTGGTATGTTTAGGGTTTATATTCTAAGACATCCATGAAAGACGAAAAGGAGAGTGCGTGAAAATCTCGGACAGTGTTCTGTCCGAGATGGGTTACTATTTATTTAAGGAGTTTTTGAACAACCTAGGTTATCCAGAGACATCTTGTTAAGCTTACTTCTTTTCTACAGGGGCAGCTGGAGCTGCTGTAGAAGATTGCTGGGCTTTGTTGTAAGCGTTTGCTGCTGCTTGTTGCTTGTCAGCAATTTGCTTTGCCATTGTTTCAAATTGCTTACGCATTGCTTCCATTTGAGCTTGCTGTTGCTGAAAGGTTGGGGCAGCAGAGCCTGGAGCCATCATTCGTGTTTGAGGTCTTTGCATATTTTGCATTTGAGGCATGGAATTACGCGGTGCAAATGAATAGCCTCGGTTGTTTCCTCTCCAGTTATTGCCTCTGTTATTACCCCAAGGCATGTTCGAACCATATCCAGAATTGTCACCCTGACCGTAACCATCACCAGAAAAATTACCAGCTGAATTACCTTGACCAGCCCAATTTCCAGCGGTATTACCTGAACCACGTGAATTTCCAGTTAGATTTCCGGCAGTGTCCATATTGGTATTGCCTTTGCCTTTAAAGGTGATGGTGAAATCAACTTCGCCGTCTGCATCACCTTTACCGGTTCCCCAGCCTTGACCAGAACCTCTGTAATCACCTGCTGCATTTCCTGCGCCTCTGGTATTACCTTGTGCTGTACCATATCCTTGACCTGATCCAGTGCCGCTTTCCCATCCGTCCCACCAGTCGGCCGATGCGGTTCCCGATAAGGCTAATAATAAAGCAGCAGTAGTTGAAGTATTTATAAGTGTTGATATGCGTATTTTCATGTCGATCTCCTGAATATTTAATAAGGGGTTGTATAAATATTGCTATGATTAGTCCCTAACTCTATTTAGTTAAGTGAATAATCTGTTTTTCTTATTTGATTATAAGATTGTTTTTTGTGTGTAAATCGGTCTTATATCAAGTTTAGTATAGAATATTTGAACCTGAACAATCTTTAGTTTGCATATTTTTACATATTAATGGTGAAAAATTCCTTGTGTTGATAAGAATGAATAAAAAGCTTCCATAAAAAAGCCTGATGAAGTTCATCAGGCTTTTTTTAAATTTAATGATTTTGCTTGGTTTATTCTATGCCGCCATCCATTTCATCTTGCCATTTTTTAAGCTCATCCCATTTTCCATCAGCCGCAAGCTTTGCTTGTTTTGGCCATGTGCCCGGGTTCATTGCGCCAAATTTACCATCAGCTTCATCTAGAATCTTTTGAACTGCTGGCACTTTAGCTTTTGCTAAATCAGCAAATGTCGCAAGACCTGCTGCGGTTAATGCTTCCGCCGCTTTTGGTCCGATGCCTTCAACTTTTGTTAAATCATCTGCGCCTGTTGATTTTTTAGCAGTGGCTTTTTTTGGTGCCGCTTTTTTAGCATCGACTGCTTTAGCTGGGGTTGCTTTCTTAGCAGCGGGTTTAGCTGCTGCTTTCTTAGCTGTTGTAGCAGTTTTTGCATCTGAATCAGCAGCTTTAGTTTTTGCCTTTGCTTTCTTAGCAGGTGAACCTTTGCCATTAATGTTCTGAATTTGAACTTGAGTAAAGTTCTGACGATGACCCGTACGCTTCTGATGGTGCTTACGTCGTCTAAATTTAACAATCTCAACTTTCTTAGCACGACCATGTGCAATTACTTCTGCCGCTACTTTTGCGCTAGCAATAAAAGGTGAGCCAACAGTGAGATCATCACCGTCTGCAATCATTAATACTTCTTCGAAATTAACGGCTGCGCCAATTTCGGCATCCAGTGTTTCTACTTTTAGAACATCACCAGGCATAACACGGTATTGCTTACCGCCTGTCTTGATTACTGCGTACATTTTATTCTTCCTTCGAATACGAGTTGGGGTATAAAAAATAGCTTATAAAATAGCGATAAGCTAAGCCGCGCGATTAGACGCGAAACCACTTGTTTTGTCAAGGCTTAAGCAGTAATTTTTAATTAAAGAAATGAAACTTATAATTGGTTATGCTTTCTAATAATTAGCACTCACATTTTAGGGTTAATAAATATGAAAAGATCTAAACAGTTTTTAATATCAAATTTGCTCCAAAACACCTTACAAATTGTTGTTTTCTTTTTATTAATATTCTCATTTCTTGTTTTAAACCTTTTTTCAATGCAAACGCTACAGGCAGCCCCAAACTGGAACACGGTTGATCAATCAATAAAAGCGCAAAAATATAAACAAGCAACAGCACAGGTCGATGGCTTGCTAAAAACGGCGAGAACCAACAAAGATAATAAAAATTGGCGTCAGGCTTTACTTTTAGGAACAGATTTACGTTTTCGAGGGAATCAATACGAAGGCGCGGTTAATTATTTATCTGCGCAATCGTGGCCGCAAGATAAAGATTCTCAACTGCTGATTAATTTACACAAAGCACAACTTCTTACGCGTTATATCGGAAGGTACCGCTGGGAAATTCAACAACGAGAGAAAATAGCGTCTACTAAAAAGACCTCGCTTAAAAAGAAAACCATGGATCAGCTTGTAGCTGAAATTAATCAAGCCTTTAGTAAGGCTTATCAACTTTCGCTTAATCGAAACGAGCCTATTGAATCGTTGGGGCAGGTCTCATTAGCAAATATAAAAAACTATTTTGTGAAGACTGATTACCCAGAACATATTCGTGGTGGTGTGTTTGATACGGTTACTTATTTATGGGTCGCATTTTTATCAGACAGTAGTTTGTGGAGCGCACATCACTCTAATCAAACAGGGCTTTTTTCTTTAGATATGATGTTGTCTGATTTGAATAACGTGAAACCTGAAAATAGCAAGATCCATCCGTTACAAAGAAGCATGAAATTGTTAAATAATCTAGAACAATTTCAGCGTGCCAAGAATAATCCAGAAGCCGCACTGGAAGCTTTTCGTATCAAGCTATTAACGCTTTCTCAACACCAAGGGAATCAAACCTATAAACATCAATTAATACAAACCTTGCGTACACGAATTAATCAAAACAATGCTTTGCCGTGGACGAATATGTTACGTGTGTATTTGGCAAAATTGATACGCCAACAGAATCAAGCAGATTCCAATATTCAAGCAATAACGATATTGAAACAATGTATTGCGCAGTCTAATGAGGAAAATAAAAAACAGCGCGCACTCAAGTTTTGCCAATATGAAATGGCTAATATTCTTGCGCCATCAATGCAATTAAGTAGCATGAAAACAGATAGTGTTGGCAAACGTTCTTTGCAACTGACGCATAAAAACATCAATAAGTTGTATTTTCGTGCCTGGCGAATTCCGCTTACAGAAGCGTTAAGTGGTAATCATCATGAATTAATGCGTCAGTTGCTTGCTAGTAAAGGAGGAAAAAAACGTCAGTTTGATGCGCACTGGGAAGCAGATATACAGAACACAGGTGACTATAAAAATCATATTACTTACGTGACGCCACCGTTTAGACGAACGGGATATTGGTTAATAGCAGCATCTTTAAAGCCTAATTTTAAGGTCGCTGATAAGAGTAACCCAATAGCAAGTACCAGTTTGAATATAACCCGTTTAGTGGCTGATACAAGAAACACAGATAGCCAACTTGATCTTACCGCGTACCTAGGTAATTCGGGTCAGTTGGCGGCGAATATTCAAGCCGAATTATGGCAAGTTAATTACAATCAACCAGCAAAACGTGTTGCGGTTAAAAGCACCAGTAAAGAGGGGCGAGCCAGCTTTGATATTAAAAAATTAAAGCAATCTAGACTTAAGTTGGTTTTAAAACATGGCGATGATTTTGCCATTACTAAAGATAACGTTACACCCGCGTATTTTCCACGAGAGAATAAACATACCAAAAGCGCGTTGATTTTTACTGATCGCGCAATCTACCGCCCTGGACAAAAAATCAAATGGAAGATCGTGGCTTACTATGGCGATAAAGCAACGGGGAAATATAAAGTATTTGCGCACAATGCGGGTTGGATCAAATTGTTAGATAGTAATGGTAAGCAGGCTGAAATCATCAAATTTAAAACTAATCAATATGGTTCTGCATCGGGTGAATTTACGGCAAAAACGGGGCTTAAATTAGGCTATTGGCGATTAGAAACCTCTTGGGCAGGTCGTCAAGCCAATAGTAAAAGTATTCGAGTAGAAGAATATAAACGCCCCACCTTTAGTGCGAATATTGAAAAAAGTAATAGCGAATTACGCATTAATAAACCAGTGCGTTTAACGGGGTCTGCTCGCTATTATTTTGGTCAGCCTGTGAGTAGTGGCAAGGTGAAATGGCGGGTTGAACGCAGTGTTGCCGTTATTTACTCTAGTTGGCGGTATGGTCGCTATAGCCAACCTTATAGGGGCAATGAAACCATTAAATCAGGTAGTGCTGAATTGGATGATAAAGGAAAATTTATAATCAATTTTAATCCTAAGGCAACTACAAATAGCGACAATATAAAGCGTAATTATCAATTTAAAATCATCGCAGATATTACTGACAGTGGCGGAGAAACACGTAGCGCAACGCGGACGTTTAGTATTGGCGATATTAGTATTCAGGCAAATATTAATGTCGATAAAGCGTATGCAAATGCAGGTGAAGCGTATTCGATGGAAATCAATCGACATGATTTGAATGGCACGCCACGCAAGGGTTTAGCTCATTGGCGATTACATCGTTTACAACAACCTGTAAAACCACTGTTGCCAGCTGAATTGCCTGTGGGTGCTTTAAATGATGAAAATGATGATGGGAATCAAAATTCAGCGATAGAAAATCTTAAAGAAAAATATAAAACCAAAGGTGATAAATTAAGTCCGCGTTGGCAAGCAATGCCTGATTTACGATCCTATACAAAAGATTGGAAAGATGCAGGGCAGGTTGAAAAAGGAACCTTAAAGCATGATGAAAAGGGTAATGCGAACTTAAAGTTAAAAGGTCTTCCCGCTGGAATGTACCGTTTACATTACACCACTAAAGATCAATGGGGTAAGGCGTTTAAACTGCAAGAAATGGTTATTGTGGGAGGACAATCGCCTGCTCCAATTAAAACACCCTTGCTATTAAAAGCGCAGTCAGATTCTGTGGAAGTGGGCGGTAAAGTTAAATTATTAGCAGGCTCTGGTTTTTCTAAAACACCTGTTTTATTTGAAGTTTATCAAGGCAATAAACGGCTGAAACGAACCTTACAACGTGGTGGTATTAAGCAAATTGAATATCCGGTGACATTAGCGAACCGAGGAAGCCTGACGTTCGTGCTAACCATGATTAAGGATTATCAGTTTATTCAGAAAACACAAGAAGTCAGTGTGCCTTGGTCAGATAGAGACTTGAATGTGACGTTTTCAACGTTTCGAGATAAATTAAGCCCTGGCCAAAAAGAAACATGGCGGGTAACCGTCAAAGATTCTAAAGATAAACTCTTGCAAAAAGATGCGGTTGAATTACTCGCATCCATGTTTGATAAAAGTCTGGAGTTTTTTGGTCAGCATAATGTGCCGAATGTGAAAGGTCTTTATCGTACTCAAAACCCTTATTATATTAAACGAGACACTAGTCTTGGTGTTGCCTACGGTTTGTATGCTCAGCACTATAGTAGCGGGCTGACTTATCCACCAGCATACCGTGAGGTAATGTTGAAATTAATAGGCGGTTATTATGGTGGCGTTGGGGGCAATGTTTATCATAATTATAATTCGGAAATGGCGATGGCACCGATGGCAGCTCCTGCTCCTAGACCTGTTTCGACAGCAATGCGTCGACCAGCGCCAAGAGTAGATGTGTATGCTTTACAACGAAAACTAAAACCAGAAGGTTATTACAACGGTGCGATTGATGTAACGGCAATTGAAGATGAGACATTTAATTTGCAATCAGTCTCCACCCGCAAAAACTTCAACGAAACTGCTTTTTTCTACCCACATTTAGTGTTGGACGATAACGGTTCGGTTGCATTTGAATTTGAAGTGCCAGAATCTTTAACGCAGTGGAAAGTTTGGGTGTCTGCAATCACTAAAGATTTAAGGGGTGGTTCGGCAACAGAATTTGCAAATACCAGTAAAGAATTGATGGTGCGTCCTTATTTGCCTCGATTTTTACGTGCAGGCGATCGTGCAGAACTTGAAGTTTTAGTAAATAATTCAGGAAATAAACCACTTTCGGGGAAGCTTGAATTTGATGTCATTGATCCAGAAACCAAGAAAACAATTGCCACAAAATTTAAACTGGTCAACGGCCAACGTCATTTTAATGTAAATGCTGGGCAAAGCTCACGTTTACGTTTTTCATTGCAAACACCACACGAGCTTGGTTTAGTTGCGATTCGTGCTAGAGCCTCCGCTAATAATGGCAAGGAGCGATTTTCTGATGGAGAACAACAACCCTTGCCCATTTTACCCAGCCGTATTCATTTGAGCCAAAGTCGTTTTGCCGCTGTTCTCGGTAAAAATCAGGGGGTAGCACAGAGTCAATCCACTCGAAAAGTAAATTTCAGCGAATTAGCAAAGAACACAGATGCTACTCGAATCAATGATTCTTTAGTGGTTACTGTGGATGGACAACTTTTTTATTCTACACTCAAGGCATTACCGTATTTAACGGATTATCCGTATGAATGTACCGAGCAAACCATGAATCGCTTCCTATCAACGTCGATTATTAATTCGGTATTTTCTAAAAATCCCGCTATGGCATCGTTGGCAAAAAGTATGTCGAAACGGAAAACACAATATGAACAATGGTCGCAGGTTGATAATGACCCAAACCATAAAATGTTATTAGAAGAAACTCCATGGTTAAATCAGGCAAAAGGTGGATCGCAAGATCAAGATAAATTACTGCGTGTGCTTGATCCAAAAGTGGCGCGCGCTCAATACCAAAGTGCGTTGAAAAAACTGATCAAAGCGCAAACATCATCGGGTGGCTTTCCTTGGTGGCAAGGTGGAAGAGATTCGCCTTATATGACGGCTTATTTGTTACACGGTTTTTCACGAGCGTTGGAATTTAAAGTCACTGTTCCGAAACCCAATATTCAACGAGCATGGAAATATCTGCATAAACATTACAAAGAAAACCTTAAGAAGAATGAAGATATTCAGTTGGTTACCTTAGTCAATTATATACTGTCGGCTTACCCCGATAACAGTTGGAGCGGCGGCGTATTTAATGCGCAAGAACGAAAAACGATGCTGGATTTATCGTTTAAAAATTGGCGCAAATTACCTCCGTTGTTAAAAGCGTATTTGGCGTTAACCTTAAAAAGAGCAGGGCGCGCGCAACAGGCTAATGAGGTGTTTGATGCCGTTATGGATGCATCCACAACAGATCAAGAATTAGGAACTTACTTTGCACCTGAAGATCGTTCTTGGCTTTGGTATAACGATAGCGTGGATACGCATGCATTTATTTTAAGAGCAATGATGGAGCTGGATGCGAAAGATAAACGTCGTCACGGTTTAGTGCAGTGGTTGATGCTAAACAAAAAACTGAATCATTGGAAATCGACCCGCGCGACGGCCGAAAGTATTTATGCCTTGGTGCATTATTTGAAACAAGAAGGACAGTTAGGACAGGAAGAACGTCTTACGGCTAATGTGGGAAATCATTTAAGTCAGCAGTTTGTATTTAAGCCGAATGAATATACGGGAAACCGCAATCAGTTTGAAATCAAGGGTGATAAGATCAAGCCAGATATGGCAAATATTACCTTTGCAAATCAAGGGAAATCCTTAATGTTCGCTTCTGCTACGTGGCATTTTTCTACCGAGAAGCTACCTAAAGATGCGCAGGGTGATTTCTTTAACGTTTCACGTCGTTTTTATAAACGAGTATTAAAAGGAAAACAAATCCAGCTTCAGCCCTTGAATGAGGGTGCAGTTATAAATGTGGGTGATGAATTAGAAGTACAGCTTTCTATGCGCAGTAAACATGCGGCAGAATTTGTACATTTACGTGCGCCACGTGGTGCAGGTTTTGAACCCGTGAATCAAACTTCTGGTTATCAGTGGCAAACAGGATTAGGCTATTATGAAGAAACGCGCGACAGTGGCGCGAATTACTTCTTTGATCGTTTGCCCGCTGGAGAATATAGCTTTAAGTATCGTTTACGAGCGACCACGGCAGGGCAGTTTAGGGTTGCTCCTGCAACGGTTCAAAGTATCTATGCACCAGAATTTAATGCGTATTCCAGTGGAAAAAGGCTGACAATACAGAATCAATAAAATTAAAAACATGAATAATATCAAGCAAGAAGACCTAATCACCAGCGTTGCAGATGCTTTGCAATTTATCTCCTATTACCATGGTGAAGATTTTGTGCGCGCCATGACAAAGGCATGGGAGAAAGAACAATCGCCTTCGGCAAAAGATGCGATCACCCAAATTTTAGTGAACTCACGGATGAGCGCAGAAGGGCATCGTCCTTTGTGTCAAGACACGGGGATTGTGGTCGTATTTTTAAAAATAGGTATGGATGTGCAGTGGGCTGATGCAACGATGTCGGTCGAAGACATGGTAAATGAAGGTGTACGCCGTGCCTATACTTATCCAGAAAATGTGTTGCGCGCCTCAATTATGGCTGATCCATTAGGTGCAAGAACCAATACTAAAGACAATACGCCAGCAGTCATTCATACCCAAATAGTGCAGGGCGATAAGGTTGAAGTTGAGCTTGCGGCAAAAGGCGGCGGCTCAGAAAACAAAGCCAAAATGGTGATGTTAAACCCCAGTGATTCGTTGGTTGATTGGGTTGTGAAAACCGTGCCGACAATGGGTGCAGGTTGGTGTCCCCCCGGTGTGTTGGGGATTGGCGTAGGCGGTACGGCTGATAAAGCAGCGGTGTTAGCGAAACAATCATTAATGCAAGAAATTGATATTCAAGAATTACGTGAACGTGGTGCGCAAAATAAAGTGGAAGAACTGCGTTTAGAAATAATGGATAAGGTAAACAATCTTGGAATTGGCGCACAGGGTTTAGGTGGTTTAACTACGGTTCTTGATATAAAGATTCTAGATTATCCAACCCATGCCGCATCCTTGCCCGTGTGTATGATTCCTAATTGCGCAGCAACGCGACATGCTCATTTTACGTTAGACGGCTCGGGTGCTGTGACGTTGACACCGCCTGATTTAAGTAGTTGGCCAGAATTTAGCAAACAACCTTATCAAGCGGGAGAGCAAGCACGACGTGTAAATTTAGATACGATCACGCCAAAAGATATTCAAAGCTGGAAAACAGGCGAGGTATTGTTACTATCAGGAAAAATGCTAACCGGGCGCGATGCAGCGCACAAACGCATGGTGAGCTTATTAGATGCAGGTGAAGAACTACCCGTTAGTTTAAAAGGAAAATTTATTTACTATGTCGGCCCTGTCGACCCAGTAAGAGATGAAGTAGTAGGTCCAGCGGGGCCTACTACGGCAACACGTATGGATAAGTTTACCGAACAAATGTTATCTCAAACTGGTTTGCTTGGCATGATTGGTAAAGCAGAGCGCGGTCCAGTTGCGATTGAAGCGATCAAAAAACATAAAAGCGTGTATTTAATGGCAGTAGGTGGCGCGGCGTATTTAGTATCTAAAGCCATTATTGGTGCCAAAGTGTTAGCCTTCGAAGAAATGGGCATGGAAGCGATTTATGAATTTGAAGTAAAGGATATGCCTGTGACAGTAGCGGTGGATTCGTTAGGGGAGTCAGTGCATAAAACGGGTCCTGCTAAGTGGCAGAAGATTGATGTGTCGGCACTCTAATCCTAAAAATACAATTTAATTTATTGTGAATTAATTTTATCGAATGATAAACGTTTTGTAAGCCCCTAAATTACATCTTTAAGCAGTAAAAAATACTTCAATGATACCGTTTAATCCTTTTCCCAGCGGGCTTTTTGCTTATTGTGTTAACATTTAGGAGTACACACCCCATCAAAAATAAAAGTAAAGGTAAATTAGAAATGAGCACAAATGTTTATCAAGCACCTCAAGCCAATTTAGTGATCGAAACAGATACAGATGATCATAAATTTTATGTCGTATCACCTAAAAAATTCTGGGTGTTATTTATAAGTACTTTGGGTTTATACGGGGTTTACTGGTTCTACAAAAACTGGAGCCTTTATAAAGACGCTACAGAAAGTAATATATGGCCTGTTCCTCGCGCTATTTTCTCAATATTTTTTACGCATTCATTATTCAGAAACATAAATAATGAGTTAGAAGAAAAAGAACCCGATGCAAACTGGGGGCATGCAGGGCTGGCAACCTTCTATGTAATAATCACATTATCTGAGCGTATGATGGATAGATTTGTAGAGCAATCCCTAGGTGCAACAGCGTCTACTTTATTAACGCTTATTTCCGTTCCGGTATTGGCTTGGATATTTTATCAGGCACAGCTTAAAATTAACCTAGTCTGTGATTCGGTGGGTGGCGAAGATAATGCAAACTTTACGCCAGCAAATATTGTTTGGATTGTATTGGGTTCTTTGCTTTGGTTGGTCTTTTTTGCAAGTATTATTGCATTGCAGAGTCCTGAGCTTATGGGGCTTTAATATTCTCTTCAATATTCTCTCCCTTTCACTGGGGGGGGAGAGTTATATGATTTCAAACCTAGAGAACTAAATTCTGTTCACTCTCAAAAAACCGTTCCTCACCCGTGATCGGATCAATAAACGCAATCGATTTAGCCAATAATTGCAACGGACTAGAATAATCTTCACCTTTGCAGGGTAATAGTTCTGGATAAAAAGGGTCGTTCAAAATAGGAGCCCCTAGCGACATCATGTGTACTCGCAGTTGATGTTGTTTACCTGTGATGGGTTTTAGCCGATATTTTGCTATATCACCTTTTGTTTCTAGTATTTCAATAGTCGTTTCAGAATTAAATTCATTCTCATTTTCAACATCAACTTCTTTCATAATGAAAAAAGGATCGCTTTTTTCAATTCGGCTTCTATGCGTAACTGGAAACTTGTTTTTGTGTGTGTTTGTAAAGGATGCGATTGCTTCGTAGGTTTTATCCACTTGTCTTTTTTGAAACAAAGTTTGATATGCTCCGCGTACTTTTGGGTCGCAAGTAAACATTACAATGCCTGCGGTTTCACGATCCAATCGATGAACAGGGCTGATTTCTTCTATTTGAAAATGATGTTTTAAACGCGCTAGTAAACTTTCTTTTACATAACGACCAGTGGGCGTTACTGGGATAAAATGGGGTTTATCAACGACGATAAAATTGTTGTTTTTAAAGAGTATTTTTTCTTTGAAAGGAATTTCAGATTCGTCGGGAATTTCACGATAATAAAATAGGAACACTTCACTTTGGTAGGGTGTCTTCTTATTAAATGGTTTGCCATCTTCATCAACAATGTCGCCGCGCGCCATACGGTCTTGTAGAATTTCAGGGCTAATAAAGGGAAAGCGTTCAACCAGAAAATCTAATACTGTGTTCCAGTTACCATCTTCATCTTTGGGTAGCCATACGCGGCTGGCAGAAACACCTTGTCGCATGGGAAGGGGTGATTTTAATTTTTGTTTTTTAGGATTGCTCACGCAAGCTATTTAACCACTGTACTATTCGCTTATCTACCCAGTATTCAACATTAAACAAATGTTTTCCACCGACAAAACCGACATGACCACCATAATCTGAAAGCTCTAATTCAACGGGTAGTGATAATTCATCTTCATCAGGCACGGTGTGCTCCCACATAAAAGGATCATCTTTGGAATGTAGGATAAGTGTAGGTTTTTGAATGTGTTTTAAAAATTGTCGGCTACTGGATTTTTGGTAATAATCATCTGCTCCGTTAAAGCCATGTAAGGGCGCGGTGACTTTATCATCAAAAGTATAAAAGGTGTTTAGCTGGTTTACATCCACTTTCAGCGGGGAAGGTTGATGAGTAAATTTTTGTTTGTATTTTTTTTGGCAGCTTGAAATTAAATGTTTTTGATAAACACGCGAAAAACTTTTTTCTAAACGATCGCCAGCATGTTCTAGCTGGAAAGGAACGGAAACGGCTATCCCTGTTGTAACGGGAGCATCATCCATCTGCTCTCCCAGCCATTTAAGCACTACATTGCCACCCAGAGAAAAGCCAATAACCGCAAATACACCTTGTTGGTACTGCGCCTGCAAATAGTTAACCACCTGCTGTAAATCTTGCGTGTCGCCGCTGTGATAGCCTCGTGGTAGGCGGTTAAGTTCATCACTGCAACCACGGAAATGCATAAAACAAACACCGTAGCCTTCATTATCTAATTGTTGAATGAGAGGTTTAACGTAAGCTGATTCTATCGAGCCTTCAAGTCCATGAAGGATAATGACGATCGGCTTATCGTTGATATTGCTTGTGACTAAATCAAGAAAATCACCATCCTCTAATTCCAGACGTGTATGTGTTAGATCAACATCGGGTGTGGAATTAAAACGAGAGCGAAAGAAGGTCGCCCAAAGTGTTTGTAGGTGCGGGTTAGAGAGTCCCCAAGCAGGTTTGAATGTGCTTTTTATGATAGGCATGGTTTTAGGGCATCTCTTTTAATGAGGTATTTCATCTGGCAACGCCAAAAAGTTAGAATCTAGGCGTAACTTTGAAGTCATGTCTAGACCTGCCAAAAAGTTACAACAAAGAGTCTAATTTTTTGGCTAAGCCCCGTAGGGCTAACTTACAAGCGGTCATCTTCGTTGTTGTGTCTCTTGTGAAGGGAGCAACCATTCCCTTCAAGTCACGCCTAGAATATGACCACTTGTAA
>Ga0209633_10003017_pt1 | contig 15753 bp, 15 predicted proteins | sample Cruoilmetagenom1_FD_187290 | JGI IMG/M metagenome (GOLD analysis project Ga0209633, IMG submission 187290) | Oil polluted marine microbial communities from Coal Oil Point, Santa Barbara, California, USA - Sample 1 (SPAdes) (version 2) | ecosystem: Environmental > Aquatic > Marine > Oil seeps ... | reverse complement strand
GGTATTGGTATTCTCAAATAAGATCATCAGGGGAGCACCGGTACACCGGCCATTAAACAGGCCGCTCATAATACTCGGGGTGTCGGGCTCCTGCCTGGGAGTGGTTCCTTTTGCCCCACTTTTCCTTCTGGAAAAGTCGGCTTTGAAATCCGCTTGTTCCAGGGGAAGACCTGCGGGACAACCATCGATCACAATTCCAACAGAAGTCCCGTGTGATTCACCAAAAATGCTAAGTTTGAATAATTTACCGAATGCGTTCATCTTCGTCAATTACTTTATAAATTTCATGTAACTGTTTTACGCTTAATTGTCCGGGCGCAGTCTCTCCATTTTCACCGCTTGATGCAAATGTAAATTCAGCTCCCAGGTAGGGAGCCATCACCCGGGTAATCCTACCCTGCTGACCCATCCCCAGAATAAGCTTCTTGCCTGGCAGATCGTAAAGGCTCAACAGGTTTCGTATGTCATCGGGGGCATTCACCATGGTGGCTATTTTGGCAATCTCTCCACCCTTTTCGTAACAGGCCAGCATAAGTGACTCCAGATCCTCCCTGTCGGCTGTCCTGAGGAAATCATGATAAGATATAATGACTTTGCAGGCTGATTTCCCGGCAGCAGCCAGCAGCACTTCCAAATCCCCGGCTGCTGTCTCAATCTCAATATCCACATAGTCTGCTCCCAGTTCAATCCCTTCCAGCAAGAGTTTCACGCGTTCATCATCGCTATAGACACCAGGCCGGCAGGTAACAATGCTTGCCAGAGCAAGGGGAAATAAGGGGAAAAGTTTTGAAGGAGCCTCTTTAATGAGGTCCAGTCTCAACTCGAGCAATTCGGCTCCCGAATCGATGGCCTCAGTCAATCCTGACATATGCGCGATGCTAACACAGATCATGTACGATGGATTTTAGTTCTGGAAGCGGAATGGACCTGATGATGGTGTTCCCCATTCCCTTCAACAGCACAAAATGAACATCTTCCCCGCTTTTCTTCTTGTCTTTTCGAATATTCTGATAGATCTCTTCAGCATCCAGCCTCATATTCACTGGTAGCCCGGCAGAAAGAACCAGTTCCTCAACCCGATCCACTTCCGAGGCAGAGAGGAGTCCCTGCAGATGTGAAAGTCTGGCCGCAAGTAACATACCCAGGCCCACTGCCTCCCCGTGAAGGATGCCTTTATGACGCTCAATGGCATGTCCGATAGTATGTCCGAAATTAAGGATCTTTCGAAGGTTCGCTTCCTTTTCATCCTTTTGAACCACATCGGTCTTTATGGCAGCAGAAGTGCTTACCACATGCTCAAGTACACTGAGGTCCTGCTTCAGCAGGCTCTCCATATGCTCCTCCAGGTATTCCAAAAGCTTGATATCCCGGATAAATCCATATTTAATCACCTCAGCAATTCCGGAGATGTACTCCCTGCTCTCCAGGGTTCCAAGTAATGAAAGATCACACCAGACAAAAGAGGGTTGCCTGATAGTTCCAATCATATTCTTATAGCCTTCAAGGTTCACTCCATTCTTGCCCCCGATGCTGGCATCCACCTGACCCAGCAAAGTAGTGCTGACAAAACCGAATGCCGTCCCCCTCAAAAAGGTAGAGGCAACGAAACCAGCAACATCTGTGGCAAGTCCGCCTCCTATGCCAACAAAAAATGTGGAACGGTCGGCGCCAAAACTTACCAGTTCCCTGTAGAGTGCTTCTACAGTTTGAAGAGTTTTGTGCGATTCACCCGAAGGTATGATAACTGATCTGAAAGGTTCAAAAAGATCGTGGTGCTGAACAAGGACGTTTTCGTCAATCATCAAAATTGGTTCCTGCTCCAGCATCTGCAGACGCGAAGAAAGGAGCTCTCCAACAACAATTTCGCTTACTCCATCGGGTGTGGTAAGTTTTACCTGCTGCATTTCGGCTATTCTTTGTTCATCACACTGGTCTGATGATTGATGGACTCCTGGTGTATAGAACGGAACAATTTAATAATAAACTCTTCACTAAGCCCCTTTCTGTTACCAAGATTTAACCTGGTTTTCAACATATCATCCCAGCGCTTGGTTTGCAGAATGGTTATATTGTTCTCCTTTTTGTAGGTACCGATCTTTTCCGAAACCCCCATCCGATCTTCCAGGAGGTTGATTATACGATCGTCCAGCTTATCTATCTGGTCACGCAATTCGGCCAGGGTCAGCATTAACTCCTCATTGACCTCCGGATCGCGATATATCAGGCGATCAATGATCTGCTTGAGTCCGTCGGGAGTCACCTGCTGATTCGCATCACTCAAAGCCTTATCGGGATTACAGTGGGTCTCGATAATCAAGCCATCAAAGTTCAGGTCCATTGCCTTCTGGGAGATATCAAATAGAAATTCCCGGTTACCACAGATATGGCTCGGATCAGTAATAATTGGCATTTCTGGAATTCTTCGGCGCAGCTCAATGGGTATCTGCCATTGAGGAACATTTCGGTAAAGAGTCTTGTCATAACTGGAGAAACCCCTGTGTATGGCAGCCATCTGTTTGATACCTGCATTGTTAATCCGTTCAATGGCCCCAATCCAAAGGTCTACATCAGGATTCACCGGATTCTTAATCATGACCGGGATATTCACTCCCCTAAGACTATCTGCAATATCCTGCACCGCAAAAGGATTGGCCGAGGTACGAGCTCCTATCCAAAGAATATCCACTCCGGACTTAAGTGCTTCATAAACATGCTTCACATTGGCCACCTCTGTGGCAACCATCATACCGGTCTCTTTCTTTACGGTCTGCATCCATTTGAGCCCAACTGCACCAACACCTTCAAAGGCATTGGGCCTGGTCCGGGGTTTCCATATTCCCGCCCTGAATATTTTAATTCCCATTTCTGCCAGTGGAATGGCTGTATTTAATAACTGCTCCTCGGTCTCCGCACTACAAGGCCCTGCCATAATAACAGGCTTTGTAAACAGTGCTCCATCCATGGATATGGGTTCCAACGCTACATCAACTACCATAATATTTGTTTATTCGATTACTGATTCTCCTTTTTTATACTCGCCCAGGATGCCTATGGACGGAGTAAATGGTCCTATAGCATCCAGCGATCTCTTATACATATCATAATCATTGATCTCCACATCCACGAAGAACATATACTCCCAATCCTTTCCAACAATTGGCATGGACTGTATTTTAGCCAGGTTGATCTCATAGTAAGAGAGGATGGAGAGGATTTTTGAAAGTGATCCAAATTTATGTGCCACGGTGAAGAAGATAGATGCTTTATTCACCTCTTCGGGAGAAATCACAATTCCATTTTCAGCAAGGATCAGAAAGCGGGTGTAGTTCTTCTTATTGGTCTCGATGCTTTCAGAAATAATCTCAAGTCCATATGTATCTGCGGCCATCCTGCTTGATATGGCCCCAAGATCCCCAGCTTTCTTTTCCGCTACTTCCTTAGCGCTCAGTGCGGTATCCATGCTCTCAATGACCCGGATATGAGGCTGTTTATCAAAAAAGTCCTGGCATTGCAGAATCGCCATGGGATGAGAGTAAACTTCCTTAAGCTCACTTATTTTCACACCTGGCATGGCAACAAGGTTCTGTTTTATTCTCAGATAGATCTCCCCGGTAATGTGCATGCTGCTATTGATAATCAGGTTGTAGTTGGGGATAATACTTCCTGCCAGAGAGTTTTCAATGGCCATGATCCCAAAATCGCATTGCCGGTCCTTCAGGGTACTTACCATATCCCTGAATGTATTCCTGGGAAGAATCTCAATCTCCTCATTTTCAAAAAAATGATGCGCTGCAATCTCGTGGAATGCACCATATCCTCCCTGTATTGCTATCTTCTTAGTCATAGGTCCAAAACAAAAAACCCGACTCTGAGCCGGGTAACGCATGCATAAAGTAAGCCCGCCCCAGCTATCTGCAGGTAAAAAAATAAAAGAAATATGCGGAGCTACTGTATGCCATCTGTGTAATAATCGCATGTAAACGTAAACATTTATTAGCATAATAGCAAATTACCTAACAAATTGAAAGTAGTATGGAGCAATAATAATCTTTTACTAATATTGCTCCCATGAAAACTGCAGAACGATTCGAAAAGGTGATCGCCTATTTCTCTGAAATGATGCCTGTGGCAGAGACCGAACTGGACTATACAGATCCCTATGAGCTTATTGTGGCTGTGATCCTGTCTGCACAATGCACCGATAAGCGGGTCAACCTGATCACCCCACCTTTCTTTCTTAAATTCCCGGATGCAGAATCCCTTGCGGCGGCAGAGCAGGAAGACGTGTTCGAACTAATTAAAAGCTGCTCTTACCCAAACAATAAGGCCAAGCATCTCCTGGGCATGGCCCGCATGCTGGATCATAAGTTTCATGGAGTGGTTCCCGATACCCTTGACGAGTTGCAGCTTTTGCCCGGAGTGGGACGCAAAACGGCCAATGTGATACTTTCTGTGGTCTTCCAGAAACCAGCCATGGCCGTAGATACACATGTCTTCAGGGTAGCTGCCCGAATAGGACTTACCACTGGAGCCAGGACCCCTTATGAGACAGAGATGCAGCTGATCAAACACATACCCGAAGAGAAAATTCCACTTGCGCATCACTGGCTGATTCTACATGGTCGTTACATATGCACCGCACGTAAACCCGCCTGTGAGCAATGTGGCATCAAGGACTTTTGTCGATATGTTAATAAGAAGTAGAAACCCTGACTGCATATTTTACGTACATTTAGACAATGGAAAAATACTGGTAGATATATATCAAAAAAAATAATATTATTTTTACTTTATAAGAACGCTTCTAACTAGGAAAACAAGCCTGCAAATTAAACCACTAAGCTATGAACCGTAAGCCATTGTTATCGGGTAGAATTTTCTTTCTTCTCTTCCTTATGCTCGGTATGATCCTGACTGGATGTAACCTGGGAACGAAGAGTGAAGGTGAAGGCTCCGGGGATTTTGAAGCCTCTGGCACTCTTGACGCGGAAACTCAGGAGCAGCTGAATACAGCTAAGAGGATTTTTTATTCTCTCCCCTCCCCTTTGGAGACTGCCATGTTAATAAAAAATGCCGGAGCAGCCTATAATGAGAAATTGATGAATCCAGTTTCCAACAGCTCCAGGTACATCACATCTAAAAGCAAGGCGCTGAATCTGGGGATTTACTCCACCGATTTGAGCTACGCCAGTCTATTCGACCAAAGCCAGGCTACCCTGGATTATATCGGAGCAGCCAAAGAGATGGCTGACGGCCTCAATATCATGGATGCCATTGATGAAGAAACTGTAAACCAACTGGAAGAGCAGATCAACAACAGGGATGCCATCATCGATATTATTTCAGAGACTTTGATGAATTCCAGTTCTTTTCTCAAAGAGAATGAACTGGAGGGAACCGCATCAGTTGTCCTTGTAGGAGGTTGGATTGAAGGTTTGTATATTGCAACCAACCTGGTGAATGAGAATAACCTTGACGACAATAAGCTGGTGGAACGGATTGTGGATCAGAAGCTAAGCCTTGACATCATGGTTAATCTTCTTGAATCGTCGCCTGAAGACCAGGACGCACAGGCAGTACTTGAAGATGTGAAAGCACTCAAAATCATTTTCGATAAAATTACCATCAATCAGGGTGAGGTGACTGCTGTAGAAGATCCCGAAACTAATGTGACAACCCTCAAATCAGAATCTTCCATCAAGATTACCAACCGGGTATTCACAGAGCTGAAGACCAAAGTTATTGAAATAAGAAGTAGCTATATATCTTAATACAATATACCATGACTAAGAAAGGCATACTCTTTATATCCCTACTTGCATGCATGATCGCTTTGCCTATGGCAGTGAATGCACAATGCAAACAGTTCGCTAAAAATACCTGTAAAGCAGGCCTGGATCCTTATCAGCATGACGGAAATTACCATGCTGCACTTCTGATCGAGGGTGAAGAAGCTGAACTCTATAAGACCTTCTACTCCGACAGAGAATACAGGATCGGCGTATGCGGTGCCAACAATTTGGAAGCTGTGGAGTTTAAAGTTGTAGACACCAGAAATGGCAAGGTTTTGTATGACAATAGCCTGAATGATCATGACTGGAAATGGGATTTTAACCTGGAATCGAGTCAGCAACTAAAAATCATGGTCAAGGTGCCTGTTCCCGAGACAAATGTAGATGAACCTGAAGAGGGCTGTGTTGCTATTTTGTTCGGGTCCCGAGATGATTAATTTCAGCGAGAAAAATCCATTTATATAGAATTTACCTGAATAAAGGTTGACCGTTCGCACGGTCAACCTTTTTTTTTATATTGTGCTCCCAAACGCAGAATCCTACTCACCAAGCAATAACTAACTAACACCCCATCTTTTCTATGGACCCCTCACAGAATGACTATCACATCAGTTTCTTCAAGCCGACCACGGAAAGTGCCAGGCACAACAGAAACATGGTTGTGCAGCTTGTATTAATCTGGGCTGTAGCCATATTTGGCTTTCAGATACTATTGAAAATTATCGAGAAACCCGTTCCGGAACCAGCTTATGAGTTATTTGAAACGAGCTGGCAGGCCATTGAAGCCGGAACAGCCACCGTGACCGATTACCAGGGAGCCGGACAGGCTGTGCTCTCTGTTCTTGGAAAAATAGCCATTCAACCCAATGATAAATTGCTTCTCGAAAAATATTTGAGCTCTTTGGCCTACGAACTCTCCGATCAGAAAGAGGAGCTTAAGGCAGCTATTTCAGATTTTGAAGAGCGTGCCGCCATCATCACAGATATTTCGGATAAGGCTTATGTGGCACAAAAGAATGAACTGATACCGGTTCTGGCCCAGCTGTTCGGACTAAATGAACTGGATGTTAGATCTAAGATCGCACCCCTTGAAGTTAAATCCGCACTGATGGAATCTTTTGAAGATTCTGGCAGGGATCAGATAATGGGAACCATGGGGCTCTACCTGATACACAACAGGTCGAAGCTCACAGATACCAAATTTCTGGGTTTCCCATTCCATTACTTCTATACCGCTGTATTTCTGTTGATACTCTTTGTAGTGCTCTGCTGGCTCTACTGTGTAAGAACAGATATGTTTAATAAGAAGTATGGTATAGAAGACTGATCACTGCTGAATTCATTCAAAAAGACTCCAAACATGAAAAAGATATTTTTACCCCTTGCATTACTCTCCTTACCAAGTTTGCTCCATGCTGCTACTGCCGCCACTCATCTGGAAGGTGGGTTTAAAGTAGGACCTGCTATTATTCTGATTATCATATTGATCATTTTTGTGATGGTGGGGATTATCTTCCGCGCCAAGGACACCACTGATTTCTATGCTGCCGGAAGAGGCATCTCGAAAGTGGGCTCAGGGATGGCCATTGCCTCCAACTGGATGAGTGCTGCTTCCTTCCTTGGAATGGCAGCACTGATGTACGGATCGGGATACCACGGACTAGCCTATGTGGTGGGTTGGACCGGTGGTTACGTGCTGCTTTTAATTATGATGGCCGGACAGATCCGGAAATATGGAAAATATACAGCGGCCGATTTTATTGGTGACCGTTATTACTCAACAACCCTTAGAGCGGTTGGTGCCATTATTGCCATCCTGATCTCCATCTCCTACTGTGTAGGACAATTTGGCGGGATCGGACTGATGTTCAAATGGATACTGGGTATCGAATACTCCTGGGCTGTTATTATCGGAGGTACAGTGGTACTTACCTACACCCTGATCTCGGGGATGCTGGGTGTGACCAAAAATATGCAAATACAATATGTCATTATTATTATCTCCTTCCTGATCCCCCTTTTTATCCTGACTGCCAAATTTGATTACTTCTGGCTGCTGCCTCAGATCGGCTATGGTTCGGTGGTAAGCGATGCCATTAATGGATTACCTATCAACGAAACCAAGGCTCTTGTGAATTCTCTTGGACATGATTATGCCGTGGTTCCGGTACCTGAATTTGCTATGCCCTGGGATCCTGCTACGGGAAAGACCTTTTTCCAATGGATTGCCATTGCTTTTTCCCTGATGATCGGAACAGCCGGACTACCCCATGTAATCCAGCGCTTCTATGTGGTTCCAAAAGCAAGAGATGCCAGGTGGTCTGTTGTATGGGGACTCTTCTTTATAAGCATTCTTTACTGGAGTGCTCCTGCATATGCCGCATTTGGAAAGATCCTTTCAGCCCACCCGGAGGTGGGAACGCTTGCCAAGGATGCCATTGTTGTCTATACGGCCCAGCTGGGCAATGTTCATCCGCTGATAGTGGGACTCCTGGCAGCAGGAGGAGTATCAGCTGCTTTCTCTACCGTATCAGGTCTGCTGGTGGCTGGATCATCGGCCTTTGCACATGACCTTTATGTAAAGGTGATCAATCCCAAAGCAAGTCCCCAGAAACAGCTACTCTATGCCAGACTGGCAACCGTTCTGATGGCCATTATTGTTACTCTGATCGCCCTTAAAAACTTTGCTTTGATTGCTCAGCTTGTTGCAGTAGCATTTTCCCTGGCCGGATGTACTATCTTCCCCTTATTCCTGCTTGGAATCTGGTGGAGCGGTTCTAACAGGGCTGGCGCCTTTGCCGGTTTGATTGCCGGAGGAAGCGTCTCGATAATTGCCATTACCTACTTTATAGCCGGGAAATCGGGTGTGACTTTACCAGCTCATGAGTTTATCTCTTACTGGCTCGAAGCATGGTATTTTGCATGGTTCGGAGCCCCATTGGCCATTATCGTGCATATAATTGTCTCCCGAATGACCAAAGAGACTCCCATTGAGATCAGAAAGTTCCTGATTGAACAGGTCCATAGCTAAACAGAGATGAAAGCATCTACTCAGCGCTCTGTCGGAAGGCTCGTTGGGATCATGGTAATCATAGTAGTGGCCGGAGTATTAATTGCCCGGTCCTATTATGGAAACCAGAACCGCTCCGTAGACCCAAGGATTCAAGCTGCAAGAGAACTTTATGAGCAGTATGACGAGATTGCCCGAACAGGTGACTACTATCGCATTTTTGCACTGCTCGATTCAATCTCGGTCCTGTACAGCGGGACTCCCCATTATATGGAATCATTTGAGCAGGGAGTGCTCCATAATAACAGGGCTGCTGCCCTGCTGACCATTGCCCTCTACCGGGATAGTATTCCGGAATCATCGAATCCTTACTTTGAGCTGAGCAGTGATTCCATTGTTGCTATGGCTGAAAGCCAAATCAGAATGGCTATCGCACTGTATGAGGGATGGAACAGCAGGTACAAGGGAATGGAAGATACGGAAATCAGACAGAAGATCGAAGGTGATTTTTTGATCGGTCTGGAGCAGTTTGACCCCGATATGACTGCAAAATACCTGGCAAACAGGGTGAAAGAGATTCACACTTCACTTGAGGAAAACCAGAGGAGGCTCTCCGTATGTTTTACCAACCTGGGATTGGTATACCGCTTACGAGAGGAATACCCTGAGGCAGTGACCCAGTATGAAGTGGCCATGGAATTATGGGACCGGAACCTGGATGCCGAAAACAACCTGAATAAGCTCCTGGGCAGACCCTTGAAAAAAAGAAATTTCATACAAAGAATGTTTCCACCTGACAAAGAGATACCAACCAATAGATAAACCCCAACAGAATGAAAACATATATTATAATTGCACTGGCTCTTCTTTCTGCAGTTGCAGTCAGCGCCCAGGAAAAGGAGGAACCCAAGTTTGGTGTCAAATTCTCCGGATTTGTGAAAAATGACTTCTTCTGGGATACGCGACAAACCGTGGCAGCCAGGGAGGGACATTTCCTCCTGTGGCCCACTGCGGTAGTAGAGGACGAAAATGGAGAGGATATCAATAAACAGGCCAGTTTTAACTTCCTGGCCATCCAGTCCAGATTGACCGCAAAATTTACCGGACCCGATGCCCTTGGTGCTAAGACATCCGGTTTAATAGAAGGGGACTTCTTTGCCCAGGCCAGTGACAATATTAACCTCTTACGGCTACGCCACGCCTTTGTAAAGTTGAACTGGGAATACACTGAAGTGATGGCGGGACAGTATTGGAATCCCTTGTTTGTTACAAGTTGTTTCCCGGGAACTGTTTCCTTTAATACCGGAACTCCCCTGCAATCCTTTGCACGGAATCCCCAGATTCGGCTTACCCACAATCTACATGGTTTTAGTATTCTGGCCGCTGTCCTGGGACAGCGCGACTACTCATCTGTGGGACCAGCAGGAGCAAGTTCCAGCTACTTAAGAAACTCAGCTATACCTGAAATGCAGCTACAGGTGCACTACGCAACCAGCAATGAAGATGGTATGAATATCGTGGCAGGTGCGGGAGCAGCTTATAAAACTATTGTGCCCCGACTTTCCAACTCACCTGTTGGTGGTGTTACCTACAAAGTCGATGAAAAGGTCAGTGGCTTTACGGCCATGGCCTTCTCAAAGCTCACCACCAAGCCCATTACTGCCAAATTACAGGTACGCTATGGTGAAAACATTGCAGACCTGTTGGGAATCAGCGGATATGCTGCCACAGAAGTTGTCGATGTAACGACCGGAGAACTGGCCTATGCTCCCCTACAAAGTATGACCTTCTGGGCTGAGGTTCATAGCAATGGCAATCCCCAGGTGGGTATTTTTGGCGGACTTACAAGCAACAACGGAATCAGTGAAACTATCCTGCCAACGGTTCCGGTATATGGAAGAGGGACCACCATCAGGAGGCTGTACAGGGTTGCCCCGCGGATCATATACAATGTGGGTAAATTAAGACTGGCTGCAGAGGTGGAATATACCAGTGCTGCCTACGGGGATAATTATGATGAATTCTATATCCCGGCCGATGTCACTGTTGCTACGAACCTGCGGGTACTGGCAGCCGTATATTACTTTTTTTGATTGAGCTTAGGCCTCAGGTAGCTACCTGTATATGAACCGGTTTCAGGGATTTCCTCAGGAATTCCCTCATAAACCAGTCTTCCTCCCTGGTCGCCTCCTTCAGGCCCCAGGTCGATGATCCAGTCGGCATATTTGATCACTTCCATATTGTGCTCAATAACCAGCACCGTATGTCCCTTTTCCAACAAGGATTCCAGGGACCTTAGCAACATGGAAATATCATGCATATGCAACCCCGTGGTGGGTTCATCGAAAATGAACAATATTTTTTCCTCGGTCGACTCCTTGCTTAGAAAATAGGCCAGTTTGATACGCTGACTCTCTCCCCCACTCAGGGTACTTGAGGATTGTCCCAGCTTCACGTATCCCAGCCCCACCTGCTGAAGTGGACTTAGCTTCTTAATAATCCGCTTTTCGCTGGTACCGGAGTCCTGCGAGAAAAACTCAATGGCTTCATTAATGGTCATCTCCAGAATATCGAATATGCTCTTCTCCCGGAAAGTTACCTGCAGAATCTCATCTTTAAAGCGTTTGCCCTGACAGCTCTCGCATACCAGCCGAACATCGGCCATAAACTGCATCTCAACCTTAATTTCACCTTCTCCCTGACATTCATCGCATCTTCCTCCATCGACATTAAAAGAGAAATGGGATGCCTTATAGTTATTAATCTTAGAAGCCTGCTGAGCAGCGTAGAGTTTCCTGATCTCATCAAAGGCCTTCAGGTAAGTCACCGGGTTGGATCGTGATGATTTACCAATGGGATTCTGGTCCACATATTCAACCCGGTCCAGCAGGTGAAGATCGCCGCTAAGAAGATCATGCTTGCCGGGCTTATCACCTGAACCGTGGAGCTGTTTGTTCAGGGCAGGAAAAAGGATGGCACTTACAAGGCTCGATTTCCCCGATCCGCTAACACCTGTGATCACCGTGAAGATATTCAGGGGAAACTTAACATCGATACCATTCAGGTTATTTTCTCTGGCACCCTTGATTTCCAGATAGTTATTCCATTTTCTCCTCTGCTTTGGGATGGTGATTTCATCCAATCCATTCATATATCTTGCCGTGAGGCTCTTCTTCTCTTTCAAAAGGTCCCGGTACTTACCCTGAAATACCACCTCTCCCCCGTGTCTTCCAGCCATGGGTCCCATATCGATCACATGGTCGGCCGATCGAATGATCTCCTCATCATGTTCGACGATCACAACTGTGTTTCCAAGTTGCTGAAGTTCGCGAAGGACACCGATGAGCTGATTGGTATCGCGCGAATGGAGCCCGATACTTGGTTCATCCAGGATATATAGTGATCCAACCAGGCTGCTCCCAAGAGATGTAGCCAGGTTGATCCGCTGACTCTCCCCGCCGGACAGGCTTGAAGAAAGGCGATTCAGGGTGAGGTAACCCAGGCCCACACTATTCATGAAACCCAACCTGCTGTTGATCTCCTTCAATAATCTAAGGGAGACTTCCAGCTCCTTCTTGCTAAGTTTAATCCCGGTAAAGAATGTTTGCAGCTCAGAAATCGGCATCTTAACCAGTTCACTGATGGTAAGTCCACCGACCTTAACATAGGATGCTTCTTTTCTCAGGCGGCTTCCCTGGCATTCCGGGCAGACCGTTTTCCCCCTGTAACGGCTTAGCATAACCCTGTATTGAATCTTGTACTTCTTCTCCTCCAGGTGGTCAAAAAAACGTTGAATACCCCTAATGGAGCGGTTGCCTTTCCACAGAAGCTCACGTTGTTCACCCGTAAGCTGCATATAGGGTGTATGTATTGGGAAATCAAATTGTTCGGCCTTAAGAATCAGCTTCTCCTTCCACCTCTTCATCTTCTCCCCTCTCCAGCAAACCACTGCATCATCATAAACAGAAAGACGTTTATCGGGGATCACAAGATCCTCATCGATTCCCATCACCTTCCCGTAGCCTTCGCAACTGGGACAGGCTCCAACAGGATTGTTAAAACTGAAGAGATGTTCACTGGGCTCCTCAAACTCCATTCCATCTGCTTCGAAGCGACTGGAGAACTCCTCGCTACCTGAGCTTTCCGGATCCCAGATCATACAATGTCCATGACCAATCTGTAATGCAGTCTGTACCGAATCACCGAAGCGGCTAACCGACTCCTTATCATTCTGAACCACAATCCTGTCAATCACCAGCTGAAGCAGGTAGTTTTCGTTTGTTTTCAGGCCCTTAAGCGAATCTAAATCGACAATCTCCTGCTCCACCCTGGCACGTGTCATGCCCTGCTGAATAAAAATATCAAGCTGGTAGTCAAGGTCTTTTTCCTGGTTCAGGCAAACCGTTGAGAGAATCACAAATCTTTTACCCTCCTCCTGCTCAAGAATATAATCTACCACATCTGTCACCGAATGCCTTTTAACGACTTTACCCGAAACTGGTGAGTATGTACGTCCCGTCCTGGCAAAGAGCAACTTGATGTAATCATATATCTCGGTAGAAGTTCCGACTGTGGATCTGGGATTTCGCGAGTTCACCCGCTGTTCCAATGCAACTGCAGGCGGAATACCATGGATAAAGTCCACATCAGGTTTGTCGATTCGACCCAGGAACTGCCTGGCATAAGCTGAGAGGCTCTCCACGTACCTTCTTTGCCCTTCAGCATAGAGGGTATCAAAAGCCAATGAGCTCTTACCTGAGCCTGACAAACCGGTTATCACCACCATTTTGTCCCGCGGGATCCTTAGATCCACGTTCTTCAGGTTATGCACCCTGGCACCCTTTATATGTATTTCCTGATCGTTTATGGCTAAAATATTACTGCGCAAAAATACTATATTTTGCATTAAGAATTATTTTTACTTTCTTGCACATATAATATTTACATCAAAACACCACTGCCTATCGATACACCTTTACGCTTAACCAATACATACAAGCGTTTTGAAATACGGCTCATTAAGCGACCAGGATTTGGTCCAGGCATATATCAAAGGTGATCATTCAGCTATCGAAGTCTTAATCAACAAGCACCGTAGTAAGGTATATACCTATATACTTCTTACTATTAAGAATCAGCAGCTGGCTGAGGATCTTTTCCAGGAAACCTTTATCAAGGTGATTCAATCTCTCAGGGGAGGCAAATACAAGGACAATGGCAAGTTCCTCTCGTGGGTTATCCGTATCGCCCACAATCTGATCATCGATCATTTCAGAAAAGAGAAGCAGATGAACACGCTCTCCAATGATGATTCTGAGGTGGACCTGTTTAACAGCAAGAAACTATCTGACAGCAATATCGAAGAGTTGATTATTCACAGTCAGATCAAATCTGAAATACGGGTCCTGATCAATGAATTACCTGACGATCAGAAGGAGGTTGTTCTTCTCCGGCACTATGGCGGGCTCAGTTTTAAGGAGATTGCCGAGCAGACCGATGTAAGTATCAATACTGCACTCGGCAGGATGAGGTATGCATTGATCAATCTCCGCAAACTCATACAGGAGAAAAACCTATCCCTTACCGTTTATTGATATAGTTTCAGACACTTTACAATATTTTTGAAGGTCAGGCGTTCTAATATAGAAAACCTAATCAAAAATGCCTATGGTAAAAGTGTCTACCCTATTTCACCGGGTGGATGGATTTGATGAGCTTAACACATCATCCACAATCCCGGTCATTCTGGATCAGGACCTTGGGGATCAGTTTTTAGAAGAAATACTGAATCCACTTCTTCATGATCCGGGTGAACAACTGGTGAAAACCATTTTAGAGAAAATCTGAAGAGGGGCCGCAATGGCCCCTCTTCAGAAGTATCAGAGGTGGTGGAGGGAAATGGCGGCAGTGATGTAGGTGGCTGCTGTTTCGGTACGTAGCCTGGAAGATCCCAGGTGAAATGGTGCATAGCCTGCCTGAAGTGCCTCAGCTAGCTCTTCTTCGGTAAAATCACCTTCAGGCCCCACCATCAGGGTGTAAGTGCCCGAATGATCCAGTTCTTTGATGCTCTTCCGTTCAAGGGGATAGCAGTGAGCGATACCAAGACATCCCTGGCGCTCCGTTTTAAGAAACTCCTCCATACCCAAAGGCTCGTTTAACTTTGGCTTATAGGCTTTCAGGGACTGTTTCATGGCCGATACCAGAATCTTTTCAAGGCGCTCGTACTTTACCTGCCTCCTTTCACTGCGCCTACAGATCAGCGGTGTAATCTCGCTTATCCCGATCTCTGTTGCCTTCTCAAGAAACCACTCAAAACGGTCCAGATTTTTAGTGGGTGCCACTGCAAGATGAAGCTTATAGGGCAGTGGCTGATAGTCCTGCTTTTCTGTTTCAATCTGCAGCCTGCATCGTTTCGGATGGTCTTCACTTATTACAGCCTCATACCAGCCACCTTTTCCATCGACCAGGATCACCCGGTCGCCTCTGACCAGTCTGAGTACTCGAATGGCATGTTTTGACTCCTGCTCTTCCAGTTCAAAACTATCGCCTAGGATATGGGGATTGTAAAAAAGATGCATCAATGAGATTTGAAGCTAAAATTAGTAAATTAATTATCTCAATTATTAATAATTTACTAATATTTAGATTAGTTTATATAGTGTTGATATATTGTTATTTATCGATATAACATAATTTAGTCTCTTGCGTATAAATGTGTAATTTTGTATAGGATTTGTATATAAACAACATATAATGAAATTCACACTACGATTTTATGCGCTTGGGACACCCATTAAAGGTAATAATTACAATACATATCTTAGATACTACCATTCCGGTACTTCATTAAATATCCCGACATCCTACACTTTGACCAAAGAACAGGTCAAGTTGCTTAACAAGGGAGACCTTGGCGGTGCTTTACAAGATGACCTTGATAATATTAAATCG
>Ga0209633_10003016_pt1 | contig 15766 bp, 14 predicted proteins | sample Cruoilmetagenom1_FD_187290 | JGI IMG/M metagenome (GOLD analysis project Ga0209633, IMG submission 187290) | Oil polluted marine microbial communities from Coal Oil Point, Santa Barbara, California, USA - Sample 1 (SPAdes) (version 2) | ecosystem: Environmental > Aquatic > Marine > Oil seeps ... | reverse complement strand
TTACATTTGTAGCGTCCCATCTGCCTCCCATTCCTACCTCTAAAACATTAAAATCTACTTTTTGTTTTGCAAAATATAAAAATGCCGCCGCCGTTATAACCTCAAAATAACTCGGCGTTTCAGATAAAGATTTTTCTGCAGTTTCTTTAATCTCTAAAATTATGGATGAAAGTTCCGATTCTGAAATCTGTAAATCGCTAATTTTTATCCTTTCAGTGATGTTAATCAGGTGAGGGGAGGTGTAGAGTCCGGCTTTGTACCCTTGTGCAGATAGAATTGATGATATTGCTGCCGCAACCGAGCCTTTACCATTAGTACCGGCAATAATAATTCCTGGAACTTTATCCTGAGGGTTATCAAAAGCTTCAAGAAGTTGTTTTATGCGATCTAGTCCCGGTTTTACCTTCTGCAGCCCTAGAGAATTTAGATATTCAATTCCACTTTCCATGATTACAATAAATATTAACCGGAATTAAATTATATCAGAATCTTAACTTTTGACTCTCTATCTACCCAATTGTCATTCTGAGACGAGGCTAAAGAATTTTATTTTGTACCCAGAGACTAATCTTGACAAAAGGGTAGTATTAGATTGATATATATCTATAATGTTTGGGAGGAGAAAAAATGACAAATAGTAATGATGACTTTATAAGCTGTTGGAATGAAATATTAGTCCCAAAATGGAACAGGTTCCGTCATATCCTGTCTGGAAACGGAGCTGTGCATAGTGCAATGGCGCATGCTTACTTTCAAATTCAACCGGGCGACAAGGTTTTGGATATAGGATGCGGCTATGGTGAGACGTGTCTTGAAATCGGCGGGCTAGTCGGCCCTGAGGGTGAAGTATTAGGGCTTGATTGTACCCAGGCATTTTTAGATATAGCCAACAAGGAAAGAGATAAAGCAGGACTTGATAATGTAAAGTTTGTTCTGGGCGATGCCCAAACTTACGAACTCCCTGAGAATTACTACGACGTAGTTTATTCACGTTTTGGTGTAATGTTTTTTCAAAATATCGTTTACGCTCTCAAGAACGCTCATAAAACCCTAAAACCCGGCGGTAAGCTCTGTATGATTGTCTGGAGAACAATAGCGGATAATCCGTGCTGGGGCATGGGAAAAGATATTGCATTGAAACATCTGCCGCCCCCGAGTGAAAGCGCACAAACATGCGGCCCCGGTCCTTTTGCCTTAGCGAGCGAAGAAACTACCAGGGCTATGATGAATGCAGCGGGATTTGAGAATATAGTGCTCTTTGAACGAAACGATGCGGATATACCTATCGGTACCAGCATGGAAGAAGCGATAGATTTTCAAATATTAGTTGGTCCTTCGGGGGAAATAATACGAGAAGCTGCAGAGCTTGGACAGGAAAAGCTTCCTACAATTCGTGCCGATATGGAGAGTTCATTTAAGGAACATGAAAGAGCCGACGGCGTATATCTTCCTTCAAGTACCTGGTTTATTATGGCAAGGAAGTAATAAACGGATTTTAACAAGATAGTCTATCGGTGGGGCTTTTGCCTTTTCTCTTCCTCCCCCTAGATGGGGAAGGGTTGTAAGCAAGCGCGCAACCGGGCTCCATTACATCAAAGCCTCAGGTGTAGCTACATTCCCTTCTTAATGTTTCAGAATCCAAAATAATTTAGGTGGGGGAGATTGTCATCCCCAACGCCTTTATCAGGAATCTAAATTCCCCTTTTTTGCATAATTATCCTGATATTGTAAAATTAATGTGAGTTACATTATAGATGATAGTCGGGAGAGGAGAGCATAGTGGTAATAATTCCCAATTAGTAGTAATCACCTATTGATATTCTTTTCTCTTTAGTATATATTGATATTAAATTTCAATATCGTAAAGAGGATCCAATATGACTCCTGTGGCAAAAAGAAAGATGGAAAGAAGAAAAACATTCAATGATTATATAGCTAAAAAACAGCTAAAATCAACCAAGCAGAGAGACGTAATTTTCAATGAATTCTTCAACAACTATATGGGCAGGCATATAACGGTTGAGGAGCTTTATGAAGACATAAAAAAGAACAATCCATCAATTGGCTTTGCCACAGTTTATAGAACTCTTAAGTTGTTTAAAGAGTGCGGTATTGCTTCAGAGAGAAATTTTGGCGATGGTAAAGCCAGGTACGAGCCTATTAGATCTGAAACTGAACATCATCATCATATGATATGCACTGAATGTGGACAAATAATGGAGTTTGCAAATATGCAAATTGAGTCATGTCTACTTCAAGTGGCAAAGTTAAACGAGTTTGATGTTTTAAACCATAAGCTTGAGATATATGGGAAGTGTTCCAGTTGTAGTGAATCATAACAGGAATATCTAAGTTTATTAGATTAACTACATAAAACTAGCATTTCGCTTACAGCTTCTTCAATTCCTACTATAACTGATCTTGAAATAATGCTGTGCCCTATATTCAACTCTTCAATTTCTTCCATCCAAGCAATAGGTTCAACATTCATATAATCTAGTCCATGACCTGCAGCTAGTCTGAGCTTACAGTCAAGTGCTATTCCTACAGAATTTTCAACTTTTTTAAGTTCCTTTTCTACCTTTTTTTCGTTCTTAGCCTCTGCATAAGATCCTGTATGAATCTCTACCATATCGGCTCCGATTTCTTTTGACTTTTTAATCTGCTGCTCGTCAGGATCAATGAATAGGCTTACAAACAGCCCTTTACTCTTGAGTTTATCGACTACTTTGGAAACAGTCTTGAGATTTCCGACAACGTCAAGACCACCTTCAGTCGTAAGCTCCTCTCGTTTCTCAGGTACAAGTGTTATCATATCGGGCAGGACGTCTGTTGCTATACGAACCATCTCATTTGTTGCCGCCATTTCCATATTTAGTTTGGTTTTTACTGTTTCTCTTAAAACATAGAGATCTCTATCTTGGATGTGTCTTCGGTCTTCTCGTAGATGAACTACAATTCCATGAGCCCCTGCAAGCTCAGCCAAATAAGCTGCTAATACAGGATCAGGCTCACTGGTCCCTCTTGCCTGTCTAAGGGTTGCCACGTGGTCTATATTTACATTTAACTTCGGCATTAACTATTAACTCCTAATTCTTTTTCTATTGTGTGAGCAAGCTCACTTGCTATCTCATTTATTACCGTGTCATCCTCTCCCTCAACCATAACTCTGGAAATTGGCTCTGTGCCGGAGTATCTAATGTTTATACGTCCTTTTCCTTTTAGTTTTTTCTCGCCCATTTCTATTTGCTTGTTGAGGTTTGGGATATTGTTGGTTTCTTTTTTCTTATTTACTCTAACATTTAACAAAACTTGCGGATAAAGATCAATAATAGTGGCAAGCTCAGAGAGGCTCTTTTCTTTTGTTTTCATTATTCCCAGAACTTGAAGCGCTGCAAGCGTTCCGTCACCCGTTGTTGTATGGTCGAGAAAAATTATATGCCCTGATTGCTCCCCGCCCAGATTAGCCTTTCGGGCCCTCATTTCTTCTACAACGTATCTGTCACCAACCTGTGTCCTAACAAATTCAACACCTTGGTCCTGAATATATCTCTCAAGTGCCATATTGCTCATTATAGTTGTGATAACTGCATTACCTCTTAATGTTCCCGTCTCTATCATCTCTCGGGCGCAAATTGCTATAATCTTATCGCCGTCTACAATATTTCCCTTTTCATCACAGAAGATGACCCTGTCTGCATCTCCATCAAGAGCTATTCCTAAATCAGCACCTATTTCCAAAACTTTCTCTCTAAGTAGGGCAGGGTTGAGGGATCCACAATCAGTGTTAATGTTTTTCCCGTTTGGGTTTACTCCAATAGTTGTGACTTCTGCTCCGAGCTCTCGTAAAATAAGTGGTGCAACTTTGTAGGCGGCCCCGTTTGCACAGTCCAAAACAACTTTAATTCCTTGCAGTGTTAAATTATTAGGGAAGGAATTCTTAGCAAACACAACATATCTTCCCGGAGCATCATCTATTCTAAATGCCTTACCAATTTCTTCTGGAGGTGAATTCATTAACTTTTCATCACCATTCCAGATTAGGTTTTCAATCTCAATCTCCTTGTCATCAGGGAGTTTGTACCCGTATCTGTCAAAGATCTTAATCCCGTTATCTTCATATGGGTTGTGTGAGGCTGAAATGACTATACCGGCATCTGCTCTCATGCTGACTGTAATAAAAGCGATCGCTGGTGTCGGAAGCGGTCCAACTAAAAAGACGTCAGCTCCCATTGATGCAATACCCGAGGAAAGGGCTTGTTCAAAAATATAGCCTGATAATCTAGTATCTTTTCCTATGACGATTGTTGGTTTCTTCGCAGAATTTCTGCCCTGCCTTAAAGTATATGTCAGAGCTTTTCCAAGCTTTAAGCTCATCTCAGGTGTCATAGGATCATGGTTTGCCAAACCTCTAATGCCGTCTGTTCCAAAAAGACGCCTTCCTCTATTGTTCACTTATATTCTCCAGTCTAATTGAGTTTAATCTCAATAGTTTTAGGTGTTTGTTTAGTTAGTTTGAGTATGTCTTTGTGAGGGTAGTTAACCCCGACTTTTAAAGTATATCTTTTACTTCGATTAGTTTTATTTATATCACTTCCGTCAACATAAAGCTCTATATCATTACTGTTAAGATTATTGATAATGCTAAATGGTCCTTCAAAAGCAAGTTCAGTTGTTATGTTCCCATTAGTTTCAAAATCGAATTCGTCAAAATTAATATAGCTAATATTTAGGTCGTTAAATTCTTTCTCCAGTGTTTTTTCCTTGATATCAATAGTTACTTTAACGGTGTTGTCGCCTACAATATTTACGATAGAGTAGGGCGAGCGTAATGGAACTTCAATTGTGAATTTTGATTTCTCCCCTTTAACCGATACAGGATCGGTTGTAATATTTTTTATTTTAGAAAGAAGGTTCTTTGGTCCTTCAATGCTTGCGGTGGATGGGCTCAGTTCAGGTTTGCCTATAATTTCATAACCAACTTCAGGCGGACCAATACTAGGCTCTACCTTAACTTTCTTCTTGGCTAATTTGTCAGCTTCAATTTTAATTTCAGAAGGGCTTACTCCCGTAACTTGTACATCCCTTGGTGGTGTAATTTGATCTGTGCCGATTTCAAATTTAGACATGCCGCCCGAAATATTAGATAGGTCTATAGTGAACAGCATATTCTGAGCTGTGATGGAAGAGAGCTGGCTTCGCGGTCCCCTTACCCTTAAATTTAGTTTCTCAGGAGGAGCATTTACTACTACAAGTCCTGGTGGCAGGTTGGCATAATTAACATCTATTGCAATATTTTTCTCTACGTCATGTTGAAGATTCGCTACAAGCCATAGAGATATGGCAATTATTAGAGCAATGACCTTCTTCCCGATATTGTTAAGAAGAGGATTCTTCTTGGGCTCTTCATTTCTCCCAGATTGAAACGGATGTTTTAGCCAGTTTACCATGTCAGTTCTCTAAGTATTACCTTGTTTGCTCTCCTCAGTTTTAACAGTGGGACTTGATGAAGCTTTCTTTGATCTTTTAATCCCCAGCGCATCCATAAGCGCATTGTTCAGTGAGGTTGCGTCCATTCCTCTTGTGATTTCACCCCCCATTGCCATAGAAATTGTCCCTGTTTCTTCAGATACGGCAACTACTACCGCATCAGTTTCTGAAGAAAGCCCGATTGCCGCTCTGTGCCTGGTTCCCAAGTCTCTTTCTAAGTCAGGATCTGTTACCAGCGGGAAAAAAGATCCTGCAGATGCAATCCTGTCTCCTACAATGATAATTCCACCATCATGCAGAGGAGAGGATGTGTTAAAAATACTTATTATTAATTCTCTAGATAAGAGTGAATCAATTCTCATTCCGATTTCAATAAAATCTGCAAGACTATTATTTCTCTCTATAGCTATAAGCGCTCCTATTTTGCGGTTAGCAAGATAACTAGATGCTTTAACTATCTCTTCTACATACGATTCTTTAGTTTTCCCCGATGATATTTTTAACAGGAAAGGCCGCCTTCCGATTGCCGCAAGTCCTCGTCTAATATCATGTTGAAATAGAATTACTACAATTAGAATTATTGAACCCAGGAACTGTCCAAGTATCCAGTTTAAAGTGAATAAACCACCCTGGGATAGATAGAAAAGAACAAATAGTAATACCAAGCCAAATAAGACTTGAAGTGCCCGGGTGCCTTCTATCATTGTAAGGGCGTAATAGATGATAAATGCCACAAGCACTATATCTAGCGTATCCCATACATATCTAAAATTGAGTATTGTATCAAACATATTTTTTCTCTGTACTGAGTTAGTTGATATTTATTACAGCGTCAACCATTGTGCTTACCTTTTTCATATAGTTTATATCATGAACCCTTACTATAGATGCACCCTTTAGTATCCCGATTGCAACTGTTGCAGCTGTGCCCTCTGTTCTTTCGTTTATCTCTGCATTTAGAGTTTTACCTATAAACGATTTATTGGAAGTCCCAATTAATACCGGCATTCCTAGCTCACAAAATCTACTTAAGTTCTTAAGAAGTATAAGATTTTGTTCTGATGTTTTTCCAAATCCAAATCCGGGATCTATCAATATGCTCCGGTTATCAATCCCTTTTTCTATTGCAGTGTTTACGGAATCTCTTAGAGCGTTTAATATGTCATCTACTAAAGAGTCGTAGTTTGTGTGTTTCTGCATGTCTTGTGGATATGATGAAGTGTGGGTAAGTACTAACGCAGCATCATATTCTTTTGCAACATCCGCAATTTTCTCATCAAATTTAAGACCGCTAATGTCATTAACGATTGAAGCGCCTTCTTTTAAAGCTTCATAGGCAACCCCAGATTTTGTGGTGTCTATAGAAATAATTGTGTCAAAACTTTTATTAATTTTATTTATTGCCGGTATAACCCTTTCACATTCTTCTTCCAAGCTAATAGATAAAGAACCCGGTCTTGTAGATTCTCCACCAATATCAATGATATCAGCGCCTTCATCTATCATTTGTTCCACTCGTTTTAGGGCTTTGTCTAAAGAGCTATATTTTCCACCGTCGTAAAATGAATCCGGCGTAATATTAAGAACACCCATGATATAGGTTCTGGTTCCTATTTCTAGTTCTTTCTCTCTGCATTTAAATATATATTTTCTTTGGTTTGATTGTTGTGAGGCTATAGCTCTCACCTTATTGAGTAGATTAATATTAGGAGTATTCTCTTTCTCCTGGAATATTTTGTCGCTAGTTTCCATTTCGTATCTTATTATAGCTTGTCTAAATAAATACCGTAAAACTAAACTTATGCGCTATCAAAAACTGCTTAATTTTCAGAATTAATTATAAATATGCCTTAATAAGATTACGAGTCTTTTATATTGTTTTTTCTAAAAGCCATGGAACCCTCTGGACTAATTGGGTTTTGCAATGGGGACGGGTATTGCTCAGATTTCTTACCTTTGACTAATTCGTCCAACTCCTTCCCGTCTATTACTTCTTTGTCTAAAAGGAGTTCCGCTAGTTTATGCAGAAGATCTATGTTGTCTTCGAGTAGTTTCTTTGCTTTTTCATAGTTACCTTTAACTATCAATCTGATTTCACTATCGATCTCAATGGCTGTTTCCTCGCTATAATCTTTGTGTTTGGAAATCTCTTTGCCCAAAAAGACCTGTTCATCAGCTTTGCCAAAAGTTATAGGGCCCACTCTTTCACTCATTCCCCACTCACATACCATTCTGCGGGAAATTTCCGTGACTCTTTCGAGGTCGTTCCCAGCTCCGCTGGTTCTTTCCCCAAATACTATTTCTTCAGCCGCTCTACCGCCCAATAGTACCATTATTGTAGAATTTAGATTAGTTCTGGACAATGTGTAGCGGTCTTCTATAGGTAACTGTTGGGTTACACCAAGCGCCATTCCCCTTGGGATAATGGTTACCTTGTGTATAGGGTCTGTTCCTGGTGTCAGCTTTGCAACTAAAGCATGACCTGCTTCATGATAGGCTGTAATTTTCTTTTCAGAATCACTAATGATAAGACTCTTTCTTTCTGCACCCATAATGACTTTGTCTTTTGCATATTCAAAGTCTTCCATGGTAATTTTCATTCTGCTGTACCTTGCGGCATGTAAAGCCGATTCGTTTACTAAATTTTCGAGATCCGCTCCAGAAAATCCCGGAGTGGAACGAGCTATTACTGATAATTTAACGTCCTCTTCTAAAGGCGTATTTCTAGAATGAACTTTTAAGATTTCTTCTCTACCTCTAACGTCAGGTCTTGGAACTACTACCTGTCTGTCAAATCTACCGGGTCTAAGCAGGGCAGGGTCTAATACATCAGGACGGTTCGTTGCCGCCATTAGAATTATTCCTTCGTTCGATTCAAATCCGTCCATTTCTACGAGTAGCTGGTTTAAGGTTTGCTCTCTTTCATCATGGCCACCGCCAAGACCAGCTCCGCGGTGACGGCCTACAGCATCCAGCTCGTCAACAAAAATTATACATGGAGCATGGCGCTTAGCTTGTACAAAAAGGTCTCTTACTCTAGAGGCCCCTACACCTACAAACATCTCTACAAAATCACTTCCGCTGATTATGAAAAAAGGAACCCCAGCTTCACCGGCTATTGCTTTTGCCAGTAGTGTTTTCCCGGTTCCGGGAGAACCCACAAGTAGTATTCCCTTTGGTATTCTTCCGCCAAGTTTCGTAAACTTTTTAGGGCTTCTAAGGAAATCCACTATTTCTTGCACTTCTTCTTTTGCTTCATCAATTCCAGCTACATCTTTAAACGTAGTCTTGTTCTGATTTTCACCGAGCATCCGGGCTTTGTTTTTTCCAAATGACATAGCCTTGGTGCCGCCGGCTTGCAACTGTCTCATGAAGAAAACCATAATTACAACTAACAAGAGAAGGGGCGCCCAGTTTAATAGCATGCTGGTTAATGAACCCTCTTTGCTGGAACCAAATTTAAATGTGACTCCTTTTTCCTCAAGAGTTTTTATAAGTTCGTCATTTGCTGGTCCAGTGGTTTTAAAGCTCTTTTCAGCGCCATCGGTGGATCCTAAATATAGGCCACTTATTTCTTCGCCTTTAAATTCAATATCTTTTATATCGCCACTTTCTAAATTAGCAAGAAACTCACTGTAAGGGATTTCTTCTACCCCAGTCCTTGGTGTGTGCACAAGTTGGTACAGCGCAATAATCGCTACAAATATCACTAACCACAGTACTAAATTTTTAAATAACTGGCTGTTCACTGTTTCCTCTTAATTAAAATGAAATTAAACACTATTAAATCAATCAAAATAATAGCATAGTTAAAGTGGGTTTTCAACTTGGATTCCTTAATTATTAAGCATAATTAGGACAACATATTACTAATATTAACTTAATCGAAAAGTCCTGTGCTTAAGTATCTTTCTCCGGTATCGCAGAAAACCGTCACTACGGTTTTCCCTTTTCCCAATTCTTTTGCGACTTTTGAGGCTGCAAAACCTGCAGCACCAGCAGAAATACCAACTAGTATGCCTTCTTTCAGCGCTATTTGCCTTGTAAAAAGCTGAGCTTCCTCAGTCGAGACAGTTATGATTTCATCATATATTCCCATGCTAAGTATTTCTGGAATAAATCCAGGCCCGATTCCCTGCATTTCATGCACATGAGCCTCTCCACCTGAAAGAACGGCGCACTCTTTTGGTTCAACTGCGAACAACTTTATATCGGGATAATGTTCCTTCAACGCTTCGCCTGCGCCCGTGATTGTGCCACCAGTTCCAACGCCGGCTACAAAAGCGTCTATTTTCCCGGGAATTTGCTCTATTATTTCTGCCCCCGTCGTAAGTCTGTGAGTCATTGTATTCACTTTGTTACTAAATTGGTTTAGCATGAACGAATTGGGTGTTGACTCCGCAATCTCAAGCGCTTTGTTAATAGCCCCTTCCATTAGCTCATCAGCAGGTGTTAGAACCACCTCTGCGCCGTATGCCGCTAATAGCAGTCTTCTTTCCATACTTTTGTCATCCGGCATGGTCAGAATTAATCTATAACCTTTTATTGCGCATACCAGCGCAAGACCTATCCCTGTGTTTCCGCTTGTGGCATCCACTATTACACTTGATTTAGGAGTGATAGATTCATTTTGCTCCGCAGCTTCAATCATGCCCAAGCATATTCTCTCTTTTATGCTTCCAGCAGGATTTAGGTTCTCCAGTTTAGCCCATATTTCAGCTGAATCAGGGGAAATTAAATTGTTCAATTTGATGACAGGCGTGTTTCCGATCAGACTCAGAATGCTGTCAACTACGTTATTTTGTGTATTTACTAAATTCATATTGGTTTTTTTGTTGCTCTAAATCTAACTAAAGATTAAATGTAATTCTTTAGCTTCTTGATTAAATTTTTCTAAGAGCGAACTATTCCGATTCTTTGATTAGCAGCGAGAAAACTTCTTTTAATATTACAGGGTCTTTATGTTCTAAGGAAACCAAAATAATCTTAACGGATTCCCATGTTACATCGGGTTTCCGCATCTCATTTTTAAGTTTCAGCAGAATACCCTTAATTTCCTGGTTTTCTACCTTGCGAATATAGGTGTCCAGAGTTTCCATTTCTGTTATATCGTTCATAATATTAATGATAGCCCATTTTTTTGTTTATTGAATAGCATTGTCTCAGGTATAATTATTCTTAAATTATAAGAACTAAACCATATTCATTAACGGATAATATTAAGTTTCATGGCGAAGAAACCGAACAAAAAACTTAAAACAAAACCCAAAAAAAGCAAGTTCCTGGTCTATTTCGTACTCTTTTGCCTATTTTTGCTAGGTGCGGGTGTTCTTGTTTTGTATGCCGGCTACCAATACTATGCGAAAGACCTGCCCGATCTATCTGTAGTAACCGGTTATAAACCAAAACTCGTGACAGAGGTTTACTCTGCAGACGGTACCATGATAGGGGAGTTTGCGTTTGAACGCCGTAAGATAGTTCGGTATGAAAATATTCCGCCCCATATTCGTAATGCATTTATTGCTATAGAAGATAAACGTTTCTTTGAGCATGAGGGAGTAGATTTAAAGAGCATAATTGGAGCGATGACAGAGAACATTCAAGAGGGAAGCTGGGTTAGGGGGGCAAGCACGATAACACAGCAAGTGATAAAAAATGTAATACTAACGCCTGAAAGAACTCTATCCAGAAAAATCAAAGAGGCGATACTTGCCCACAAAATAGAGAACAACTTATCTAAAGAAGAAATACTATTTCTTTATCTCAATCATATCTATCTTGCTGACGGGACTTATGGTGTCGAAATGGCGAGCCAGAATTATTTTGGCAAATCTGCTAAGGATATAAATATTGCTGAAGCTGCTCTTTTGGCGGGTCTTCCAAAAAAGCCTGAATATTTCTCTCCCAGAAAACATTTGAACCGGTCTTTAGACCGCCAAAAGGTTGTACTTAAAAAAATGGTTGAAAGTGGTTATATCACTCAAGATCAGAGAGAAGAGGCTATAGATTCTGAAATTGAAATAGTTCCCAGAAAAAGAATTAACTATCAGACCGCGCCTTATTTTGTGGAGCATGTAAGAAAATATCTAGAAGGTAAAGTTGGTACGGAAGCCTTTCTAAACGGTGGTTATAAGGTTTTTACTACACTTGATCTGAAGCTTAACGATGAAGCTAATTGGGCCGTAAAAAGAGGGGTGTTGGATGTTGAGTCCAGGCACGGGCGTAAACTGGTATCAAAAAATTTAACGAATACAGCTCAAATAAACAAATTCAGAGATACGCAAAAAGTGCAAAGTGTGGAGCCGGGAACCATATACGACGCAGTGGTAACGAAGGTAACGAAAATAGAAAAATCCAATGAAGAAGATGTACAAGTTTACACCGCACAAATTGGGGTAGGGGATGCCAACGGGACCATGAAATATGTTGTCACTTCTCCATACGGGAGAGGAATCGACAATCTAAGCGGTGAAGATCTAAAGGGACTTAGTATCTCACCAATAAAATTAGCTGTTGGTGATGTAATTAGCGTCAAAGCTAATAGTAATAAAGGAGATAAAAAAACATTTTCTCTTTATATTAACCCTGTCGCTCAAGCGGCACTAGTTTCAATGGATACAAACGGTCACATCCTTGCTATGGCAGGTGGGTATGATTTTAAAAATTCTCAGTTTAACAGGGCTGCTCAGGCTATAAGGCAGCCAGGCTCGGCTTTTAAGCCAATAGTCTATTCAGCTGCGCTTGACAAAGGATACTCTGAAACTTCTATTGTCTATGACATGCCGGTTGTAATAAAAGATTGGGCACCCCAGAATTATGATGGAGACTATAAGGGAGCTATAGTGCTAAGACAGGCTCTTGCTAAATCAAGGAATTTGGCGACTGTGAGATTGATGCTGGATATAGATCCTGTATATGTTGTGGATTATTCTAAGAATTTTGGATTTACTTCGAACTTAAACCCATACCCTTCCTTAGCTTTGGGCGGCACCGATCTCAAGATGATAGAAATGGTCAGGGCTTATAATGTTTTTGCCTCCGGGGGAAAATTAGTTGAGCCTCAATTTATTCTTAGGATTTATGATAGAAACGGTAGAATAATCGAGGATAACACTGGAGGGACTTTTGTTTCTCAGGAAGAAAATCTTAAAGTTGAGCGTGAAAGAAAGAGGCTTGATATTATCAAAGAGCTTGCCAGGGAACAAGGTAAAGAAACCGGGTCTGACTTAGAGTCACTTAAAGAGGATATTCTTATAGATACTAATGATTTTTTTGGAGATAGTGAATACTCATTTTTAACTCCAAATGAATTTTTAGCTCTGATTAGAGAAGGTCCGGTTGATTTCAGTTCTTCTGAAATGGCAAAACAAACTATAAACCCTGAGACTGCTTTTATAATGACTGATTTGCTGCAGGCTGTAGTAAAAGAAGGTACAGGGATGAAAGCCTTAAAACTTGCAGATTTAGCTCCTGTGGCAGGTAAGACCGGAACTACTAATGATTACACAGATGCCTGGTTTGTGGGTTTTAGCCCAAAATTAACAACCGCAGTTTGGGTTGGTAGGGACGATCATAAGAGCCTTGGAAAGAAAGAAGCCGGCTCCCGTGCGGCGCTCCCAATATGGATAGATTTTATGGAGGAGGCACTTGCTAAATATCCAGGCGGATCATTTAAAAGACCCTCAAGCATTAAGATTGTTAGCACACCATATGGAGATATTCCCTACAGTGTGGATTCACTAAGAAAGAATGTTCTTGATTCACTGCGAAATAATGTGATGATAGATGGAAGAGAGCAAGAAATGCCCTCAAATTATTTCCCGAACGAATCAGGTAACGATTCAGAGACGGAAATCGATTTCATACTTAACCGCTAATCAAGATTGCCAACTTGTTTTATAATAGCCAATTTCTTATTACCTATACCTTCTACATTATCTAGCTCGTCAATGCTTTCAAATTCTCCGACATTTGTTCTGTAATCTATAATGCGATTTGCCAATTCCTTGCCAATTCCGGGAATTGCCGTTAAATCTTCAGAGCTCGCTGAGTTAATACCAATAGGAACTCCAAGTGAAATTTTTTTTCGCCCGCTTATCTTAGTGACCAATACCCCATTATCACTGACTATAATTTTGTCTCCTGATTTCAGGTTATCCGATAAGCCATAATAAACTATTAGTTCATCAAGCTCATCAAAATTACTATAACGCTTTACAGTTGAAATACCGTTTTTTGAAATCTCAATAAATTGTACGTCATCTGTGTTAATCAAACTCTTGGAGTTAGTAGAAAATGGCAAGTAATTGGATGTGATAAGAAGGTATAGTAAGCAGAGTAGGGCGAGGTAAAGTACAGAGTTGTTATTGTCTGAATTTGAGATTCTCTTTAGGATTCTCATGGTCTTCTAACTTAATATATCATGAATTCTACATAAGTCCCTTAGCCAGACCACCATCTGCTAAAATTGTTGTTCCGGTAATATAGCTTGCTCTCTCTGAGGCGAGAAAGACGGCTAAGTTGGCTAACTCTTCAGGTTTTCCAATTCTGCCTACCGGGACGTCCGATCCCATATCGGAGATTACCTCATCAAAACTCTTCCCGAGTTTCTGAGCCCTATCATTGGCGAGAAATATGATGCGGTCTGTAAATATTCTTCCTGGGCAAATGTTGTTAACTAAAATATTGAAGGGGCCAAACTCATTTGATAAAGTCTTAGCCAGCCCGATAATTCCGGCTCTAACCGTATTTGATAGCATAAGCCCGTCAACCGGCTGCTTTACAGCATAAGATGTAATATTAACAATGCGTCCCCAATTGTTTTCTTTCATGTAGGGGATTACTTCATTGCTAAAAGTTATAGTGCTGAACAGATTTAATTCGATTGCTTTTTGCCAGTCTTCAAGTGAGAAATCTAAAAAATTCCCTGTTGGTGGACCACCGGCATTATTAACAAGTATATCAACCTTGTCATATTTCTTGATGGTTTCTTTGACTACGTTCTTTACATCTTCGGTCTTGGATACGTCACATACTATGGGAAGAACTTCTGCTGACGTCTCTGAAATAATATCGTCCGCTGTTTTAAAAAGGGTATCCCTGTCTCTTGCGCATATGGTCAGCTTCACGCCTTCTTTTGCCAGGCCAAGCGCAGTAGCTTTGCCAAGTCCTTTGCTAGATGCTGCAACAATTGCTACTCTGTCTTTTATTCCTAGATCCATAATTAATGTCGCAAAGAAAGATTAAATAAATATTGAAATACCAAAAGAGTAGGGCCCTAGTTTTGAAAGATCTTATTTCTTTTTCGTAGATTTAGCTTTTTTGGTCTCTTTTTCTATTGATTTAAAAGCATCTGTAGCCGATTTAGGACCGCTTTCGGCAACAGTTGCTGTAGCGTCACTTGCAGTGGTACTATCGGTTTTAGTATCGACAGCCGGATTATCCTGCTCCTGTACCTGAGGAGGTATCCCTGGTCCTTTGGCATAGTCTGTTGCGTACCATCCTGTGCCGGTTAGCTGGAAAGATGAAAGGGATATTAACTTCTCGAGCTTTCCTTTACATTCTTTGCATTTTTTTAAGGGCGGGTCATTAAAACCCTGAAGTTCTTCTGTAATTCTTCCACACTTTTTACATTCGTATTCGTATATCGGCATATTTTTGTACCTCAAGTCCTGCAAGTGTTTCTAAAAATTACATTTAATATAATGCTTTGGACTTATTTTTCAAGCTTTATCGGTTTATTACAACGGCTGTATAATCTAGCATTCTTATTCATCTGGAAGCCGGCGCATTGCAACTGACATCCGGTTCCACATATTCATTGTAGAAATAATGAATGTGAGATCGACAATCTGCTGATCTGTATAGTGTTCTTTCAGAGCTTCGTAAACTGAGTCTGGGGCGTGAGTTTCCGCCACATAAGTCAGCGCCTCTGCCCATGCAAACGCCGCGCGCTCGGCTTTGGTAAATAGATTTGACTCGTGCCATACAACTACTGCATCCAGCCTGTTTTGATCCTCTCCCTCATCTCTGGCTTCTCTTAAATGAAGATGGACACAAAATACGCATCCGTTAATCTGAGAAACCCTGAGCTCAACCAACGCTCTGAGCTTTGCGTCTATGGAGGATAAATGCTTGCTGGCGGCAGAAAGCATATTAGTTCCTTTGGGGTTCAAATCTCGAAAATTGATTCTCTCGTACATGGTCAGCCTCTCTAGTTGATATGGGGAATTAGTATAAAAGTATACAGAACCGCACTTGGAATAACAGAGCAAAT
>Ga0209633_10003013_pt1 | contig 15771 bp, 20 predicted proteins | sample Cruoilmetagenom1_FD_187290 | JGI IMG/M metagenome (GOLD analysis project Ga0209633, IMG submission 187290) | Oil polluted marine microbial communities from Coal Oil Point, Santa Barbara, California, USA - Sample 1 (SPAdes) (version 2) | ecosystem: Environmental > Aquatic > Marine > Oil seeps ... | reverse complement strand
GAACTATTGTTGATTATCGAGTGTTCTTGAGGAGGACAATATGTTCTTATCAAAGCACAAAAATGGGAATTACTATGTTTACTATATCAACATTAATGGGAAAAGAAATAAGGTTTCTACCAAAACAAAATATAAATCCGCAGCTTTAAAATTTCTTTCCAAATTTGAAAATAGATTACAATCTTCACTTACTTATGGTATAAAATTAATCACACTTGATAAGTTCTTTTGGGAATTTCTGAAATATTCAGAAAGTATACACACATCCAAGACCACAAAAGGCTTTAAATCATCTCTAAGAAGAATATTGAAATATTTTGGAGACATACAACTCGTTGATTTGACAAAACAGTCAATTGAGGTTTATCTACAGCATCGAGCTATAAATCAATCTCTTTATAGTGCAAGAACCGATTATATTAATTTATCCAGCACATTGACAAAAGCAGTAGAAGATGGGTATTTGAAAGAAAACCCAATGAAAAAAATTCGACCAATTAAAATACCTCAAAAACTCCCAGTTTATTTCTCTGATAATGAGTTAAAAATATTATTAGAAGCTGTGGATAATAAAGATTTGAGAGAGCTGGTAATATTCGCTGCAAATACTGGCCTTAGACAAATGGAGTTAATTACACTTTGTTGGAATCAAATAGACTTCAATAATAAAATTATAATCCTTGACAATCATACCCATATTACAAAATCAAAAAAAATACGAAGTGTTCCACTCAACAATACTGCAATGGACATAATATTTATGAGAAATATTAAAGCTGAGAGTTGCTTCATTTTCACATACAATGGTGCACCTATTAAACAAGACTTTATTAGTCATAAATTTAAGAAATATGTGAGGAAGGCAAATTTAAATGATAGCTTAAACTTCCATTCATTGAGACATAGTTTTGCTAGTTGGTTAGTTCAAAAGGGAGTAAGTATATACCAAATATCGAAGTTGCTCGGTCATTCCGATATAAAAACAACTCAGATTTATGCACATTTAAGAGCTGAAGATTTAAGAAAAACTGTTATGCTGTTAGATAATTAAGTGTATGATTTAACCTACGAGATACCTCTTAAGTGTCGTTTTTTGCAATTTCTAGCTTTACGGGCCCATAAAGGTAATAATTATCTAAATTGATTTATCAGTTTGTCTGATTTTCTCTCTATAAAAGTTATTTTTTTTAATTTTTATCATGTTTTTCTGTTGCTTGAACTACAAATCAAGTCTTTTAAAACTATTATTTATTTCTTAATATCTTTCTTATTTCTGGTTTGCTTTCAATAAAAGCTTGTCTTAAAAATGGTCGTGGAGGCATTATTTTAGTTCCAAACTCCACATGAGGAGCATATTCTACATTTGTTCCTATTCTAACCTTTAAATCTTTCTTGATTACTTTGTGAATTATGCTATTCATTAACCTACCAGTATCAACTGCTCTCATCCATTTGTCATTATGTCCACTAATATTTAGTTTTGCCTCACCTTCTACGACTTCACCGATAATTTTTAGTTTATCTTCAATCTCACGTCTGTATTTTGTCAGTATTTCTTTATAGCTTAAATTGTTCATTTTAGTGATACCTCTTATATCTTTCCGCTCCACGTTTATTTGATAAGTAAATACCTTCATTCGAAAGTTCAGCTTCAAGTAATTGTTTTTGAGGCTTATTCTGTCTTGATAAGAACTCACCAAAATTAGCATTCAATGCTCCAAGTCTATCATAAATTCCTTGATTCATTGAATCTGAACCTCCACCACCATTCACTTGATGAGAAGGAGTTATTGTTGCCTTTTCGCCACTTCTTAACAACAATGGGTAAGTATCATTCGCATGTCCGGGAGGAACTATAAAACTTCCACCATCAGCCATTTTTGTAACACCTTGAGTTGTTCCCATAAAGGTTCCACCATTTGCAGCCTTAGGAATTCCCAACATACTCCCTAAACTGATTCCACCTCCTCCAAGAACAAATGAGATAGCATTCAGGACAGCCCACTTAGCAATTATTTGTTGAATTTGAGCAATGATTGAGTTTGCTACATTCGCAAATATTTTCTCAAGATTACTAGCATCTTTAGCAACTCTAACGTGAATAAGTTCATGCATACTTTGAGCAATTCCGTTCGCAACACTATCAAAACTAGTTGACATAATTTCTGTGCTTCTTACCCAATTTTCAACTATTGCCTCTGTAGATTTTTCAAATTCAACTGGATCAATAGGTAAAGCTTTACTCTGTAGTTCGGATGGAGCTTCGAAACCTGGAGTTTTCATGTTCTCTGGTTTAAGGGCAGAAAGTTGTTTGAGAGCTTCAGTATATTGCTTTATTACATCACTACCAACTTTTTTACCTCCACCACCATTTTCACCCTTAGGAGCAACCACCAAATCAAATACTTCCTCAAGGGATGCCATAACTTTGATTGTCTCGTCTCTCAGCTCTTTAGTCTGAACATCAATCTCTTGAATAAGATTATTTTGAGTGTCAATCTCGCTTTGCAATAAACTTCCTTCGCTTGATTTATTGTCAACTCCAAAACCTTTTCCAATTCTATTCTCACCACTAAATGACGATACTTTTTCACTTTTCTGATCTTCAGTTAGATTTTTTAATTTCTCTTCAGCTCTAATTCTTTGTGTAGTTAATTCAAAAGCTTTCTTCCCTAATTCCAAAACTTTTTCTTCATTAGCTTGAATTGCACCTTTTTTAATTACAGCTTGAAGATATTTATCCAGCTCCTCACGTGCTCCCATTATTGCAGCCTTTGCATCATCATAACCAGCTTTTTCAAGATTAATATTTCCTAAATAATTTGGATATTCCCGCTGAAGACTTCCGATTGTTTCCTCCATGATTTGTTGTTCAGCATTAGTTAAGTTTATTTTCTCCTTAAGATTTAAGTATGTTCCAGCCAATTGTTCAAACTTAACTTTTTGTTCTGATGCTTTTTGAGTAGCAGTTTCTAATTCATTTATCGTTGGTGTAAGAGATGTAAACACTCCCTCAATTCCTTTTGAGACTCCAGTTAAAGCAGGAAGTATTTTCTGACCTAACCAAGCTGCAAAGTTTTCTGCAGAATCACTCATATTTGAGAATGCACCCTCAAAAGTTTTACTCATTCTATCTGTAGATCCAGCAATTCCAGCAGCTGGATCTTGCATACTTTCAATAAGAGCTTTTCTGAATTCAGGTAGCGTAATTTTTGATAGATCTTCAATTCCCTTAAAATCCTTAATTAGATTTAAGACACCTCTTTCCCTTAAAATATCCGCAGCACCAGCTCCACCAGCGAATGCACGGCCAACCGCATTAGCAGCTTCAACAACATCCAAACCCATGTAAGCAGCTAGATCTGTAACTGGCTTTAAAGTATTCTCAGCATCCACTCCAAAAGCTTTTAAGGTTGCTCCAGCTTCAACTACACCCTTTAGACTGAATGGAGTTGTAGAGGCAATTTTTTTGAATTTATTAAAAACTATTCCAGCTTTTTCAGTATCCTGGTAAAGACTTACTAATCTTGTCTGTAATTGTTCAAACTCCGATGCCGTATTTAATATTTTTCTACCAAAATCCACGGCTTGATGAAGTCCAATTAATCCAGCTCCAAGTTTTAACATATTTTTAAGACCACTATTGAATTTATCTCCAAATGCTTTACCCATCTTTTCTGCATCACGATCCATACGTGAACTTAATTGCCTCAGTTCCTTTTCCAGCTTTATGGTGCCTACTTTTATCTCAACATACATTTCACCAATACTATCATTCATATCTTTACCTCTAGTTTACTATTATGTCATTACTTAATAATCTATCACGTTGTTTTTTTTGAAACAACATATTTTGAATTTCTGTTCTTTGTTTTAGCAATCTTTGAAATCTATTGAGAACTCTATTTGCTTCACTACTCAAACTAAGCTTTAGTAAGCTTTCAACAACTTCTTGAATTAAATTGTCTATTGATTCAATTTTTTCTAGTAATTCATGATCGGTCATAATTTAATCTCCTTAATAACTAATTTCTACCTTGCTTCTCAAACCAAAACTTGTCATTGTCATAATGCTGATTATCCACAGCTTTAGAATTCTTAAAATCCACTTCTACATACCTATTATTAACAAATTTGGTAATAAACGACCTATTGCCTTTACCGTGTCGAATTCCTCTCAACTGAACAATATATTCATCTTCTTTTACTGTATAAATAAAACTCCCCAAATTCTTATCATGAAATCTAAGTGAACTCCCTGCTTCCCCCTTTTCAACATAAAGGAAATAGTTACTATCACGTTCTAATCCTTTAGCTTCTGCAGCTCTTATTCCTTCAGCATTTGATTGAGAAATTAAAATTATTGGGACTTGCAATTTCATTGCAGCCCTTTTGAAAAACATACTCAAGTGGTTTAACTCAAGTCTTCTATCTTTAAACTTTTTTGCACTTTCAATCAGCATGAGATAATCAATTATAACTAATCGAACCCCATGCTTTTTGATCAACTGTTTTAACTTTGCGTATATCTGAAACTCATTAATTATTTTATCGAATATGAATAAACTACTTTTCTCAAACTTTGATTTTGTTTGAACTTTTAATTCGTTTAATTCTTCAATTGTCATTTTAGAATCATTTGAATAACCTTTTGGATTTCTTAACTTGAAATAATCTTGTCCAGTTCTCATAGAAATACTTTTCCATTCCAATTCTTTACGAGATACTTCAAAAGAAAATATAGCTGTAGGTATATTCTGATCCACTCCAATATCTAGAGCTATTTCATGTGCTATAGTTGTTTTTGTTGATTTCTCCTTACCGTAAATTCCTATTAAATCACCTGGCATTATTCCACCAATGTGGTTGTTTAAGGTTGGTAAGGTTTTCAGGTTCAGACCTTCGGCAGCCTTCTCAGAATTGATTTTAGATTCTATCTCATTAAAGATTTCATCCATTCTTTCACTAATTGGTCTATCATCCAAATATGTATCTTCTATTTCCTCATGTATATCAGCAATATGAGATTCAGCTTCACCAAGTAAGTCCAAAACATCCAGCTCCTTATCTTCAGCATCATTTTTAATTTTTCTGGCTTTCTCAATTAGATTTCTTCTAATATGCTTTTCAAGTAAAATTTGAGAATAATATTTAATGTTACTTGGTTCTGAGCTTGAATCTAGTTTGTTAATGTATTGAGCTACATTACTAAATTTTTCTTCATCCATTAACTTTTGGGTAATTACAAATTTGTCTATTTTTTCTCCCTTACTCTCTAGATTTTGTATCTCTTGGAAAATGATTCTGTTTTCTCGATTACTAAAAAAATAATATCGTAACACATCGCTAACATGAATAAAAATTTCGGGATTTAAGAGTATAGAACCGAGTATAATATTTTCAACTTCATGGCTATCTAATAGTTTTTTCATGTCTCCAACTCCTTAATTCCCTTTTGGGAATCACCCATTATACTGTCGGCCACCCAACTTAATATCGCTCTATAATCAGATTTGTATTTTTTGTCATTACTCCCTTTGTAATTGCTAAGTTTATCAATCATTTTCTCAGTATATTCTTTCCCATATTTTAGAAGAAGTTTATTATGTTCAGCTTCTGTCATTTCCACAAACTCGGCAAATTTCTTTTTCTTGTCTTTATCTTTATCCATATATTTATATAGGTCAGTTGATGAACAGTTGATTAACTGTTCATAGACTTTATTCAATTTCTTTTTTGATAATTTATCAATAACAGATTTATGTGCATTTACATTAGGATTTAACGAACCATATTGAAAATCAATGAATGAAGGTATGAACCATTTTTCACAGTTATCAAATTCGTGAACGTGCTTTCCAAGCTCTCTTTTAGCAAGCTCTATATTAATTTTCTCCCCAATTCTAAGTTCAGCTATTTCAGGCTCCACATGCCAAACACCAGCATTATCACATTCATCTAAAATGTATAGAAAGAACAGTTTATTAACAGTTGATAAACTCTTAAAGAACTGTTTCTTCCATTTTTCATTGTCCGTAAATCTTTTAGCCATTCTGAACCTCCAATTTATCGAAAAAGGTTTGTTCCTTAAATTGGCCTGTTTCAGGTATTATAAAATCACTAATTTTTAAGATCCGCTGCGGATCTACTTTATCACTTACAAATGGAGAAGGTATTGAGTTATGAAGAAAATGTTCTCTAGTTGTTCTTAGAACTTCATTATTATAGGGAATTTCTATAAACTCAAAATTAAATCTTGATAATACTTCAGTGTTTATTCCAAGACCAGGACCGTTGAATAAATGAAACAGATTCTGAAAATTTCGTTTTATTGTCCTTAGAGTTTTTTCTTTTCTGAACAACTCACCAATAACCTTTGGAGATCTAAAATGAGGTAAATTCAAATAGAGCTTAACACTATTGCTGCTGATTAATTTGGTATGGATTTGTTCAAACTTATTCATTGCAGCCCCTCAAGTCTATTCTCAAGAATGATTCTCTGATTATTTAATTCATCACACTGACGGAGCTTAAGTTTTATAATCCACTCATCTTTAATTCCAGTTAATTGTTTTGTAATGTATTTTAGTGAAGCTTTTGTTCTTACTATCTCTTTCTTAAGTCTGATGACTTGATTAGATTGGTCTGGTTTTGTAAGTTGCATTTGTTATTCCTTTTTTATTCTCAGCTGTAACTGAGTTTAAGTTTTTGCCTCTCATTTTGGGGGGCGTCTTTGTTTTAAAAAGGAAAAGCCTTGAGCGATTTCCGACCAGAAAAATCAAACAAGGCTTACTAACTAAAATTCTATTTTGCGTTTAACCCCTAGACCTGGTCGGCACTAACTAGGTTTTCTTTTGATGTGTAATTTAAGATCAATAGGTAAGATAATTTAAGGGACAAAAAAAATAATTCTGTCCCCTATATCATTTAATGAATTTTCTTCTTCTTAAAAATTTCTGACAATAATTCCATTCACTTTCAAATGAGTTCTCATCTTCATCGGAAAGTTCAATTATTTGTTTGAGTGCTTTATATAAAGTGCTACCTTCTTTTTTACTTAACATATATGCAAAAATATACTTCGCCTGTTTAGTGTTTTTTGCTTTTTCCAATAACTTAAATGTTTCTTTTATATATGCTCCGGCCGCAAGGTTATTGATTAATGATTCTTTTATTGAATTAATAGTTAAATCCAAAACATCTGTTGCGAAGCATTCTCCCAAAGCTTCCTTCATCAATTTCGTGTGTCTCTCAATGATGAAAAAAACTTCTATTGTCTCCAAATATTGTGGGTGTCCAAGATCTTTTTTGGCCATATTAACCACCTAAATAAAAACCCTTCCTAGATGTTATCAAACCGATTGCGACGGTCTCACCAAAAGGTGAACATCTAAAAAGGGAGTTATTTTAATTCTTATGTTTTGCAATTTATTTGATAATTTGATTAAGCTGTGGTTAATATCCGTAGCTTAAGTTTTTATTTATTCACCCAAAAACCTTTTTTGCTAAGTCGTCAACCGATCCGAAATGTTCATCAAGATCAATTATTTCTTCTTGGCTGTTTTCTTGAAACTCTCTAATATCTGCAATTCTAAATCTATAACGTTTTCTTTTTTGGTTATCTTTATAAGTTCTGGCTTTTAAATTTCCCTTTTTCACTTGAGCAATTATTGTGTGAGGATTTAACCTTAATAGCTTCACAACTTTATTAAGAGACAATTCCTCAATACTAAATTCTTCCTCTTTTCTGATAAGCCTTTCTAACATTTTTTTTTGAGACTGGAGTTCTTCCCAAATCATTTCACTAGTAATCTTCATTTGCATTCTCAAGTTTAATCCAGTCCATCATATCATACACAACATTCACATTTCTACCGTCGGAAAGTTTTAAGTTTTTGATAAAATATTTAGGATTCCCTAAATAATGTTTATTCTTATCATTAAAAATATCAAGGTCATAAATTATCGCAATATGCTCAATGCCAAAAGTCCCATTTTTCTTTTGTTCTTGTATCTCTTTTTCTCTGTTTTTAGTCCACCAAGATTTGCCTAAATATTTTTCAGCAAGTCCAATATTTTCAAATAGGAAATATCCTTCCTCAGTAATATGAACTTCAGGTTTGTTTTCTATATCGTTCATGATTATATCTCCAATCGATTGTTTAATTGAATATTAGCCATCCAGCCCTTATAACTTTTTTTTATTTCCGTTTGATTTACTCTCATTGTTTTGAAGATGTTGTTTTCCGGTTTTAATTCAGTATAGATTTTTCCTTTTTTGGTTATCCTTCTTACAAATACTTCTCCAGTTTTTAATTCAACAGCCGCAATATCACCAACTTGAGCAGCCTTATTTCCTTGTAGTATTACAACAGAGCCTTTGGGCAGAATAGGATCCATTGAATGATCTCTTATAGCGACATAAATATCCGTTGTTTTTTTTATCGAGTCTAGATTTGCAGTTATTTTGCCCTCAATTGCACTATTGATTAAAAACAAGAACCCACTCTTAAAATAATCTTCTATTCTCTTTATTTCTTTTTTTGTAAATAGATGTTTATTGTTATTGAAGAATTTTTTATAACCTCTTAGTATTTCTTCATTCTTTTCAGTCTTATCATCTAGCGACATTTTGTCTTCAGGTTTAATAATTAGGTTAGAATACTTAAACTTACTTTGTTTTTGTTTTTTGTTGATAGGTGTGTTCATGGTAAGACTCCTTTGTTTATTTTCGACTGTAGACAAGCCCTGAGATTTGTCGATAGCTAACAAAAGAAAGCCCACCAGGTCTCACGAGTCTGGAAATCTCAAGGCAAATATGTAAGTAAGAATAATGCATTTAAAATAAAAAACCTTTTTCTTATGGTGAAAAGGAAACAACCACTTTTATTTTCATCGACACTTTATAATAAGCAATTGTAAGGGGAAAAACAAGGAGAAATGATACTTAAAAATTGAGGAAGTCCAATAGTATCAGTATGTTTAGGAGTTATGACCTCCTGCTTAAGCAGCAGGGGTCATAACAAAAGTAAGTCCGTAAACTGTTAAATTACTATTAGTTACAGCTCTGCCAATTCGCTATATGACACAACTAAGACACAAAAAAAAAGTTTAAGTAAATTCATCAGTTAGATATGTCATTATGTCTGGATTTTAAGCTGTGGATATTAGTTTTTTTATATATAATACTTTGAATAGATTTTTCACTTCGAAAGAATTCATCTGCGACTTTATAACGTGCATCTTTTGCTCTCATTCCATTCAATAACAGTTCATTATATCTAAGCTCAATTTCTAAGCTCCTTATCTTAGAACCATGTATCATTTCATGACTGACAAATACATTTAATAAGTCCCTCGTAAATGCGATCAGTTTTAGATTGAATTTGCTCATACACCCAAAAATAATTTTTACATCTTTATTTTCAATTTACTAATCACTATGTTTATGTAAAAGCTAAAACATAACAACATAAGATTTTATTTGAAGAGCCGATTTGAGTTTTTACTCGGAGTGATGTCCGATGCTTTTACTCGAGTTGGCTTTTCTATTTATGGCACTCAATACACATGTTCTAAAAAAGTTATCAATATCTTAAAGTGGTGACTATTTGGTGACCAAAATCAAATTTACTAGTAGATATTTTAGGAAAGGTAAAGTTTAGCTATTTATTTAAGTGTGTAAAAGAAAAAGTTTCATTCTTCTAAAAACTGCCTTTTAAGTTGAATTTAATAATTTCTTATTTCTATAAGATTACATACTTTTACACTACTTTAAAATAGTTTTAATTGCCCACGTAGCTCAGCAGGATAGAGCAACAGTTTCCTAAACTGTAGGTCACAGGTTCGAATCCTGTCGTGGGTACATTTGATTATAAAGGAAGATCAAATTACTGATTGGTTTAATATCTACAAAGGTTTTAGCGGGTTCGATCAATATTTTTTATAATGTTCCTTTTTCATTTTCTATCGACATTAGAACCTTTCTTCATTGTTTCTAAATCAAAATATTAGTTTAGTTTTTGTTGGCTTGTTTTAATTAACTTCTACACGCACATTCATGGTGTTCGTTTAGATATTCAATGGTTGCTTTGCACATTTTTTCAAGTGTTAAAATATTGATGTCTGAGAGTTTTTTTATGTATATACATGCTTTCCCAATTTTGAATTTTCCTAAGTCTTCCAAAAAATGTTTATGTTCTTCAATCGGCGAATATACATATAAAGAGATTGCTGCTTTCCGAGGAGAAAAACCAATGAGTGGTGCATCTCCTTCGTGTCCACTATCATATTTGTAGTGGTAACTACCAAAACCGATAATTGTAGGTCCCCACATTTTTGGTTCAAATCCTTACCATTTTTGAATTAACTCTATTAATTGAGAGCTATCAATTCTTTTCTGATCATTGTCAACATATAAATTTATAAAGTCAAAAACATTAATTTCTGTTTCAATTGTTTTATTTTTTGCCATAAGCCATTATCCTCCTAAATTTTACAAATTGTTATAGCCTATTCATGAATCTTTATCCAATCAATTTTGTTATCCTCCGACAGTTTGATAACCATAGTTTTAGAATGCAAAACCCATGAAAGTAATCTACTCTCAGTTACCCGATAATATAGAAAGTTTTTATTTTCTCTGTAATAAGATGGCTCACCGAGAAGGTCTAAAATTTCATCTTTGTTTAATGACCTAACACTATCATTATAAACTATATCATTCAGCATTTTATCTCGATAGGGATAATCATCACCTTCTTTCAATTTCCATTTTTGGTCATCAAACTTGATTTCGTTTTCTGTATCCATTTTAATATGCTCATTGTCATTATTACACGCTACACAAAGGACAAATAGCATTATCGCAAAAACTCCAATTTTCATATTCTTAGTTTTTACATTCATTTAATTTTACCTTGACCTATTCAGGTTTTTTAATTTGACTCTAGATGGTTTTTAATATCTCTTAAATCTATAATTAAAGCTTTTTTCATTGAACCTTTCATCATGAATCCCATACTCTTTGAGAATATTTTGGCAAAAGTTGACTGAGGTTCTGAGGAAAAAGACATTGCTAATTTAGTATTTTCCCCCATTTTATCTATTGATAATTTTGATCTATAAATAGAGCCATGGCTTTCTGCTTTGGTTTGATAAAATTCATTAACGGCATAATTTGTAATCCACATTGTTTCTGTTGCTTCTTTCCCAAACATCACTCTAGTTTCTTTCCATTTAAAGCCAATTAAAGTATCATTTGGCTGTTCAAGAATTTCAAGACTAACTATACTTTCAATATAGTTTGAACAATTTTTAAAATCTATAATGGCTTCCCATACTTCCTCTAAAGGTTTTTCTACATCCACAAATACTGATAGTTCCATATTTATTCTCCTTATTTAACTTCTAGATTAATATAAACTATTGGTCATCTTTTCTCAAAATCTAGATCAATATCACCAAACCATCTTGCAAAAATATTAAACAGAACAGCTTCTAAAATCCCCAAAATAAAACCAACCATTGCAAAAATTATTGGCATACCTAGGAGTGCTCCAAACGCAAGAACAGTTCCAAAACTTAGTCCTGGTGTTTCGGAGGTTGTGATCCACCCAATAGTTACGAGCACATCTATTATAAGTCCACCAAAAGAATATAATACCCCAGCAATTAAACCTAGAATGGCAAATATATAAGTTTGCAATTTTGCAAATAAAATCACTTTAATTTTTTTTACCAGCATTTATTAACTCACATATTTAATTCAAGTATCTAAGTAATAACCCATAAAAACTAACACATTATAAGAGATAAAATTTGACCAAAATTGTACATTTTTACTATGGTTTTACCAAAGTGAAAATTATAAGTAGATTTTACTATAAAGCCAAGAGAAATTAAATAGTAACCAGTTTTTTATATCCATGAATTATTAATTGAGGCATTTTTAATGCCAGCTAATCCCCAAAGAATATCAGTTGCACCAGTAATTTTAGAGCCATTTAATTTTTCTTTAGTTGATATGTAACTCAAATACAATAATTGTGCTATAAGTAAGTGTGAAAAATATTTTACAATAATAAATTTGCAATAACAAAAAAATAATTACAGAAAGGACGATATATTTTATAAACATATAATTCTTTAAGTCAATGTAATAAATTATTTCATTTTTATTGTATTATCCAATGAACAAAATTGTGACGTTCAAAAGGTCTAGTGCATAATCCCAATTATTCTTTATCAGCTAAAAATTACTATAGAATACTGTTTCATTTTGGACTAGAAATACTCTTGACGCTCGTAGTGAGATTAAATTGAGACTATTACGGATTGTTATGTCTATTGACCTATAACCTTATTTTTATTCTGGAATTTTAAGTTTTTAATTGAAATAATTTTTTTGAAATTTGAGAAATGACTGATGTGATTATTAATTTATGCATGCATAGTAACAAAAGAGCCCGCTGTGAAACGGACTCTTTTGTTCATGATTAAAAGTTTTATTTGATTAACAACATTTTCTTAACTGAACTAAAATCATCAGTTTGTATTTTGTAAAAATAGACTCCACTTGTAAGATTACTTGCGTCAAACCTAACACTAAATTTACCAGCTTCTTGTTTACTATTTACCAAAGTTGAGATCTCTTGACCTAACATGTTGTAAACTATTAGTTGAACATTACTTGCTTTTGGTAAGCTGTAATTTATTTCTGTTGTTGGATTAAAAGGATTAGGATAGTTTTGTTTTAACGAATATTCAGCAATCATATTTCCAGTTTCTCTAATATCTGTAATAGTTGTATAAGTAACTTCCAACACACTCGCACCATATACACTCAGTTTCCCAGATAAATCAAGAAAACCTATTCCACCAGTATATTCTGTCCATATCCCATTTGACCACTCCTCGTAATTACCCATAGTTTTATTTTCAGCATGACTAAATGTAGAAAAACTCCTACGAACATTTTCCCAGTTATTTTCTTTCCATGTTTCTGATAAAAACGAAACCTCAAATGCACCATAATCATAATTATATGTTCCCCTCTCAGCAGATTGCCATGTATTTTCTTTCCAAAATTCTTTTAAATAAGTGAGTTGATAACCATCATTATTGTATGAGTATGTTTGTCTTAATCGATTAACCCAATTATTATTTTCCCAATATTCTTGTACATTTAATATTCTTTGTTTTGCTGAGTTATGTGTATAATATTCTTTTGTATAATTATTCCAATTAGTACCATCCCATGATTCAGTAATCAATAAGATATTAATATCATTAGAATCATATACTCTTGTAAATCTACCAGAATTAATTTGCCACATACCGCCTTCCCATTTTTCGGTATAGTATACACTACTATTATTATCTGAATTATATGAAGTATTATATCTTCTATCATTTATCCAATTAGCTCCATTATGCTGTTCAGTTAAACGTTCAAGTATATTTCCTTCTGAATCATATGTTTTCGTCTCTCTCCTAGCTCGTTGGTATTCCTCTTCCCATTCAGTTCCATTCCAACTTTGGTAAGTAGTTACCTCTCTGCCAATATCATCAAGAATTGCTATGCTACGAGTAGAAGGAACCCATTGTTCCCCATCCCAAACTTCACTAAATGATTTAACTTCTCTAAGTGGATTAATACCCCAATAATACGTATTTCTACTTTTCCACTGAACATCACTATAAATGTTTAAATGTTCTGATATAGATCCAATTGCATTTCCTTCATCATCATATATAAATTTATCTAACGATATAGAAACACTACCGCTTTGTGATACATACTCACTCATACGAGAAATTTGCTTACCTTCAGAAGAATAATTGTAGGTAATAGTATGAATATTGCCATCAAGACTTGTAGTTTTAATTTCTTTTATAAATATCAAATTTTCATCATTTGCTTTGTTCAGCTTAAATCTTTCCTTATCAAATTCATTGTTCTGTAACAACTGTTTGTAGTTACTAATATCATCTCTTTCAAACGGGTTTTTAATTTGCTTTTCTAAATTATCCTTTTCACTTACACTTTGAGAATATACACCATTTGATAATAATAAAAGTGTTACAAGTGATAAAATAAAGCTCTTAAAATTTTCCATGCTGTTCTCCTTCTGATTAATTCGTATTATTTAGAATAATAATATAAATGTTTAAAAAAGTATTTTTTAACTATTTATGAACACCAAAATGATTTCCATAGTTCTCTTCATTCGTTTTAAAAAAAATATTTATTTAGTTTACGTTCATGTAGCTTTATCCAAACTAAACCATAAGTTGACCTTGTCAAATGAATAACTAATCATTAAGCAAATTATATGCCTTTATTATTTTAGTATTACCATTTTCCTAATTGCAGAATAATTTCCACTAACTATCCTATAGAAATAAATCCCACTTGTTAATAATGAAGAATCAAATTCCACTTTATACTTACCACTTGATTGTTCTTCATTAACCAACTTAGAGACTTCTCTACCTAACATATCATAAACCTTTAGTTGAACAAAGTCACTTTCTGATATTGAATAACTAATTGTTGTATTCGGATTAAATGGGTTTGGATAATTTTGATGTAGTTCAGTATTATTTGGAAGAATATTGTTGTCGTTCTCAACCCCAACAATTTGTTTTAATGTAAAATCTGCAACTATCGGTAAATGATCACTTGCCTTCATTGCGTCGTCAAAATTCAAATTATGACTTTGTAAAATATCTTCGGGTAGTAATTTTGTAAATAACGAATAACTATTTATTAAGTTAATAGTATAATCTGAATATACAAGATAATCTAACCTACCAGGACTATAAACAGATGATTCGTCATACCAAGTAATTACACCAGGAAACCCAGTAGAGAAAGGCTTTGCATCTGCAAATGAAGTTTCATCCCAATCTGGTTTGAAGTCTTGTCCATAAAAATCATTATCAATTAAATCTCCTTCAGTTAGTATATCCTTCTGATGAGAAGGACCTACTAAGTTCATATCACCAGATATAATTATTGGGGTATTTAATTCTAGATCTACAACCCCGCCTTGCGATTTTGCATCTCTTATAAAAGACATTATTTCTTGAAGCTCAATTTCCCTATAGAAATTACTTTGACAACAGGGTGTATGAGCACTTACAAGTAACAAATGATTTTCGGAGTTAGGCAAATCTATTAAATGTGCTGAATTCGCTTTATCAACTCCATAAGGTAAATACTTTAATCCTTGAATTCTATATGATTCTAGAATTGGATAGCGACTTACAACCAGTACATCTACTCTATTATTAGAAGTATTATCTACAGGATTTATTTTAGCATGGTACCAAGTTTGTTCATCTTTTGATTCTAAAAATTGTTCCATCAAGTTTGCAACTTCCTCCGAAGAATGATCATAAATTTCTTGAAAGGCAATAATATCGGGATTTATTGCATTAAAAATTCTTTTATATGAATCAAAAAGTTCTTCTTTAAAAATATCATCTCGATGAATATTATAGGAAATTACACGAATGGAAGATGAATCACTTTTATTAATTTGAAATTTAGGATATGTATAACCAACATTTCTTTGAATTGTATAAGGTAATAAATCACTTTCATTAGGTATTTTATCAAGAAGTGAAAAATAGTTTACAACCTTAACTGCTATGTCATTTGAGGCGTAATAGTCAAAAAGTGTTGCTGAGATTTATATAAAGTATTGAAATATATAAATTTACAGGAACAAAACTTAATGGTATTAGAGAATGATGAAAAAA
>Ga0209633_10003012_pt1 | contig 15771 bp, 16 predicted proteins | sample Cruoilmetagenom1_FD_187290 | JGI IMG/M metagenome (GOLD analysis project Ga0209633, IMG submission 187290) | Oil polluted marine microbial communities from Coal Oil Point, Santa Barbara, California, USA - Sample 1 (SPAdes) (version 2) | ecosystem: Environmental > Aquatic > Marine > Oil seeps ... | reverse complement strand
CAAGAAACCAGTTCAGCTGATTTCCATCCGGGGCCATCCCGGGATGAAGAGAATAGTAGTAATTCTCATGAAACCAGCGTTCAATCGCAGAGGCCTTTCCCCAGGGATCGTTGTAGTCCCGGGTGATTTTTTCTGCAAGACTGACAAAGTATGGATTATCTCCGCCTTTCAGATAGTATTCCCGCTTCTTTTGTGGCAGGGGCCGCTGCCCTGAATCCACCAGCTCCCAGGGACCGGCAACCGAAACCATGGATTCCACAGCGTATGCCCGGGTGAATGAGGCATCATCCCAGATAGTCCAGGGTTCCACAGCGACAGGCTCGTTCAAAGCGAAAAAGGACTCCGGGTCCAGTGCTACCAGATAGTACTCCTGACGAATACCGGTACGGGAAAGGAACTCTCCTCCGGACCAGCTTCGGGGACTACCCGGAAGGTTAGCCGGAATAGGTGTCGCATCCAGAAGGGATTCATTCTCCCCGTCCCGAAAAAAACCCTTCTCCTCAGTCCAGCCGGATAAGGTATAGCGGCGTAAATAACGCAGGGTTGCAGAACCGTCCTCCCGGTAAAGCATGGTAAGTTCCCCATTCAATGAGATTTCCGGCTCAAGGGACAGAACCTCATTGAAGTCGAAACGGAACATGTCACTGGCCAGCAATCCTCCGCCGGACTGTATGGATTCATCCCGTCGAACACGATTTCCCGCCAGAAAAAGAAGGAAAATGAGCCCCGAAAAAACCAGAATGTAAACCGCTCTTCCCGATGAGAAACCCATTCGCGTCGGAGAGGTTCCCGAGAGGCGTATTTCACTATCCCTTCGGACTGATGCCAGAGAAAGCATCGTCAACAGGACAATCAGTATTGTCAGAAGTAAGTTCAAGCTGTCAATTACCGGTCCGGACAGGCCTTGAGGCCAGAAGGCCTCCCCCCGGGGCATCAGTATCGAGAAGCCCGTCAGTAGAAAAATCTCAATAAAACCCCAATTCGGCCGTCGCTTCACCAGATACAGGGATAGAGCCGTAAAATACAGATACGGAGCCGTGAGAAACCAGCCGTTATCAAAAAATACCAGAGATGAAAGAACCCCCGCACCCAGGCGGAGAATCCAGGGAACCAGAAGTATTCCCCCAATGGCAAAAGGAGGCTTCAACCCCGTTCTGTAAGCCAGATATCCCAGGACAGCGGTAAAAGGAAAAGCTCCCCATACCCAGAACACAGGTAGAGCATCCTGAAGAAGCCGGCAGAGGAGAACCCATCCGATCAGATGAAGCCCAAAGCGGGGGATTATCCGAAAGGTGAAGAATCGATCAGATCCGCCGGACATCCAACCCCTCCCCCTCGGCATCAATCTCCACCTGTTCCAGTTTTTTACGGTACCACAGCAATTCAACCCCCCCGGGATTTGCGAGAAAACCTGGTGATGGGTGGGCAAGGGTTACCCGGCACCCTCGATTCACAGCCTCGACTGCAGCGGCTTTTACGGCTGGTTCTCCAGGAGTGCCCACCACCCAGAGACGCTCTCCCGAAGAGGGAAAAATCAGGTTCCCGGAGGGCAGAGACCGGGCCAGCCTTCTTCCCCAATCGCTGTCAATTCCAGCCCATCTCTCTTCTCCAGGGAGGAGAGCCCGTACATCCTGATTTTCAGCCTCCATGCGCTGAGCCAGAGCCGCCGCCGCTTCAAGACATACATCCAGTCGGTACACCTGAGCCTTTTTCCGGAATCTCTTCACAGATGGAGAAACAACCAGCAGCCACAGTCGTCCTCTATCGGGAACAGCCTCCTCACCCACACGTACCAGCATTTCACCGGTTCGGGCATACACTTTCCAGTCCAGCTTCCTGGGATCGTCCCCCGGCACATACGAGCGCCGTTCCAGACGTTCTTCAGTATCTTCTTTAAGCCTGGGAGCCGCCGCCGCCGATGCAGCCGGGCGCCCGGGTATATCTGAAGCATCAAGCGTAGAGATAAGGGGGGGAACGGAAACACACTCCCCGTCTTCCAGAGGGTAGTCAAAATGGAAAAAACCGAAGGAGTCGCCGGCCCTCAGAAAACTGCGACCCGCCCACTCACCTCTCCGGGGAAGAAGCAGTAACGCCGATCCAGCCGCTTTCACCGGCAGCGGGGCAGCCATCTGATACCGGAATGGTCCGAATCTGAGAATCCACTGCCATGAGAGCCTGATTCCAGGAAGAAAGCTCCTTCGAAGTGGGTCGACTTTCAGAACCTGAGGGAATCCGATTACAGCCGAATCCGGCAATATCTCCGCATTCCGGGCTGCTCTCCGGGCAATTTTATTTACCGTATAGATACCGAACATCAGAAAGAGAAAAGATAGAAGAACCAGTGACGGCAGTCCGATTCCGGCAATCAGAGCCGGAGTTCCGGTTTGGGGAATACCCTTGTAGAGCAGCAGAGGAGGTAAAAGAAAAAAGGCAAATCCCGCTGCCGTCGGTCTTATCCTAACCATGACGAATACGCCTGAGCTCCCTGGCGGCCAGATCGGAGACAAGATCCTGTGCCGTAACTCCGCCGCCGCGCAGCCGGATGCGATGAGCGTAAGCAGCTACAGCCAGATCCGACAGATCCTGATCGATAGCATAATCCCGGCCCTTAATCAAAGCCAGGGACCGCATGGCTGCAGTGAGCATCAGGGCACCCCTGGTGGAAACCCCCAGGATAGTATCAGGATGTTCCCTTAAAGCCGCCGCCAGATTGACTGTACAGCGGATTAATCTGTCATCTACATGAACACGCCCGGCTGCCGCCTTCAATTCCCGCAGATCTTCCAATGAACAGGCCGGTTTCAGTTCCGGCAGCTGGGTTCGTACCGGATTATCCCTTACTATAGAGTACTCCGATTCAAGATCCGGGTATCCCGGTTTAAGGAGAAACATAAAACGGTCTTTCTGAGCCTCGGGCAGAGGATAGGTTCCTTCTGTTTCCACAGGGTTCTGTGTTGCAATTACCAGAAAGGGATCCGGGAGAGAACGGGTGAAATTTCCGATGGTTACCTGAGACTCAGCCATTGCCTCCAGCAGGGCCGACTGAACCTTGGGAGTGGTTCGGTTTATCTCATCGGCCAGTACCACATGGGCAAATACCGGGCCGGGATGGAAGACAAACTCCCTCTTCCTCTCATCCCAGACATCCACACCGGTAATATCATAGGGAAGCAGATCCGGGGTGAACTGAATTCTCTTGAAGAGAGCTCCGTCCACCAGCTTTGCCAGAGTACGTCCCACGGTAGTTTTCCCGGTTCCGGGAAGATCTTCCAGCAGAATATGCCCTCCCGCCAGATAGGCGGCCAGAACTTTCTCCAACAGGGAGTTTTTCCCTCTGAGCACTTTTGAGAATTCATTTAAAATACCGGATAATAGGTCCATAGAAGCAAAGTATAAACAAAACGGGCTTGACCGTCTCATCTCTGTCTTTCAGAATGAGTACTATCATGTTGATCGATTACGGATTTTTCCGTATTTCAGAATTAATTCTGTTGACACTTTCAAAAACCATCGATAGGATGGCCCTCGCATCCGGGGGTGTAGCTCAGCTGGCTAGAGCGCGTGAATGGCATTCACGAGGTCGTGGGTTCGACTCCCTTCACCTCCAAACCGGACATGGCAGATATATTTGATACAGGGGACATCGACCCGGAGATTGCAGATCTTCTGGGAGACGATACGTCCCCTGCTTCTATTCCAGACTTCTCAGATCTTTTTGAAGATCAGATTCCCGACCGGCAGCGGGACCCTGAAGATGTTCCCGTTGAAGATTTTTCCAGAGAAAGCTTTGCACCGATTACAAGGTGGGAACAGGATCCCGATCCGGTTTTCTTTGAAAAGAACTATTACTCCAAAGTCCTCACCGGTGAAGGTGAGATTTCAAAAAGAGTTCACTCGGTTCTCCAGAAATATCTGAAAGCGGAAGACCCCCAGGAAAAAGGTGTTTACCGCCAGCAGCTGATTCCAGCCTGGTGGGATCTGGCCAGGAGCATGGTAACTCATTACCAGGGGCCCATGATCGAAAAAAGATGGGCTCTCAGATACGGATATTTCCTGCCCACCCTTGTTTCTCCGGAACAACGGCGGATTATATCAAAAATTGTATCAAAAAATGAGTACGGCGAACCTATTCACTATGTGGATGAATGGTTCGACCTCATTCTGGAAGGTAATATCAACCCTCTGGCAACCGATGAACTCAAACCTTCAAGAATGAGTACCCAGAACAAAACCAAAGCTCTAATGGAGAAGGCAAAAGGCTCAAAAGAGGCCAACCTCACTCTGTTAAGAACCCTTATTGTCAAACGGGATGGCCTGGAATCTGATTTACAATCTCAAATTAAACAGATAATCAGGCACGACTCCCATCCGGCCATTCCGGGAATAAAAGCTGCCTATACAGTGGAACAGAAACAGGCTTTCAACCGGTCCGGAGAGATACTCCGAAAGCTGAACAAACTGGACAAAGACATCAGCCTCAACATCGAAAAGTTCAAAGATGCCGATGTGGAATTGGGAAAACTCGGAGAAAAGATTCAGCAGATGGGTGGTTTAAGCAAGGCCGACAAGGGAATTATGGAGAGCGAGCTGGACAGCATTAAGCAAATGGCCAAAATGTGTGTCGGTCGACAGGGTAACCATATTCCCATCCTGCTGAAAAACTTCTTCTTCCCGAATATGGACCTTATCGGCACCCGGGAAAATGTTATGCGCTGTATGGATCAGGTGGAACAGGTAGATCCCGGAGTTTTCCGCAGAACTTTCCGACAGAAAACCAACCGCATCGTTCCCCACACCATTATCGTTCCCAGTTATGGGGAGAAAGGTGTCTGCTGGGAACCCTTTGAGCGTTTCAACCGGTCAACCAGTAGGGGACGGATAGCCATACCGATGTTTCCCAAAAATCTGAAAATAGCTGTTATAAATGCTCTGGGGGATTTACGTTGGAACGTATCCAAGGAGAGGGCCGGCCATTACTGGATGGAGGAAGGGTTATCGGGACATTACTACCAGTGGTTCAGTGCCAAAAAAATACGGGGAGATGTCCGGCTGAATTTTCTTGACGACTATGTTCTGTGGATTACCAAAGAAGTGGATGGAGTACAAAAACTCGATAAAGAAGTTCGAAATATATTCTGGCGCTATATCCCCTTTACCCAGCCTGTAAAAGACATCCTGAGAAACCGGGGATTTGTGTACAACGAACTCTACAAGAAGGATATGAACCGCCAGATGTCTGATGGTTATTAAACCTCTTAGCGTTTTTTTCTATTGAAAATCGGCTCAAGATACTTTTCCAGACCCCATTTTTTCATCGCCCATTTAACAATTTTTGAGTACAGAAAGAACGTTCCCGCAATAGATCCGAACAGAATTACAATTACAGCCAGCAGGGATAATCCATCAGAATCAACATTGAACTTCTGATAGAAGCTTCCCACTGCTACACCGAGAATTATAGCCAACAGTATCAGAATCAGCAGATTCAGAACCGTGGCCGCCAGTAGAAAATAAACCGTATTGAGCTTTTTGTTCATATCTTCCTCATTTGCAATTCCTGTCGGATCAGTAGAATAATCAGCAGTATTGACGATACAACCAGGGAGGCATCGGCAATATTGAATGTCGGCCAGCGTTCCAGACCGAATAATCCGTAGAATTTAAAATCCAGAAAATCCACAACGCCCGCCGGCCGGAAGATTCTGTCAATCTGATTTCCCACTCCCCCGCCGATAATGGCGGCAAGAATCCAGCGCTGTCCGTTTGTCAGATCCTTACCCCGAACCAGATAAATACCGACCACCAGGAGAACTAGAAGGGGAACTGCAATAAAAAGGCCGATCCGCAGAGCATCAGAGAAGCCGTTACCCATACTGAAAGCCACACCCTGATTCTTCACATGAATAAGTCTGAAGAAATCACCTGCAAAACTCCAGGCGATGGTATAGGGAGGAATCAGTTTCTCCACCAGAATTTTTGTAATCTGATCCGCGGCCACAATGACGGCACTCAGTAAGAAATATTTGTATTTTCGCAAAAAAAACTCCCGGAAGGCACAGCCTCCATTAGATAAATATCAGTATCCTGTGGGAATATCAAGGAACATGGTCTTTATTCCCAGTTCTGATGCAACAGTTTCCGCCATGGCTTTCACACCGAAGATTTCCGTCAGGTAATGCCCGGCAAACAGAACATTGATACCCGCTTCCCGGCATTGGTGATAGATTTCATGAGATCTGTCTCCGGTGATATAAAGATCCATACCTTCTGAAATAGCCTGGGAAACCTCCCGGGGCCCACCGCCGGATATTACGGCAATACTGCTGATTTCTTCCGGGCCGAAGCGCAGGGCATTGATACTGCTCTCCCAGACACCGAAAAGCTTGATAATCAACTTTTCCAAATCCGAGGGTTCGGTAAGCCGTCCTTTGAAACCGATTTTCCGACCTTTGTAATTACCAAAGGGCTCTATATCTTCAAGCCCGAGAACCCCGGCAATCCGGGCATTGTTTCCAAGTTCACCATGCCGATCCAGAGGGAGATGACAGGCGTAAAGTGAAATCTGATTCTCCATCAGGAAACGAACCCGTTCACCCATAACACCGGTAAGGGGAACTGCCGGCCCCCAGAAAAGTCCATGGTGAACAAAAAGCGCCTGGGCTCCCCGGTCAGCAGCCTGACGGAAAGAGTCCATACAGGCATCCACTGCGAAAGCCATCGTATCCACCTCGGCTTCCGGATTACCAAGCTGGAGTCCGTTCATTGAGGCATCAATACCGTCTATTAGGTCAAACTCAAGCCTGTCCCGCGCCCAGAGGTCAAAATAAGACATTTTCATAAATTTGATTATAGGCTGAAAAACGGGAGATTAACCACCGGCTGACATCTTCCAAGAAAACCGTTCACTCTATAGAATGATCGGCATGCCGCACTTTCCCCGTGAACTCACTCTGAACGAAATTATACTGAATATTGAAGTACCCGCTGTGAATAAAGCAGCCGTAGAGACCGACGATAAACAATGGGCCGTTATCGGCCAGGACAGAGCCGTACAGGCTCTGGAGATGGGTATGTCCATCAAAGCCAGGGGCTACAACATATATGTGGCCGGTGAATCGGGCACCGGAAAGCATACCGCCATCATGGATATTCTTTCCCGTCACCGGAGCAAAAACGGTTCCCTCAGGGATATTGCCTATGTCCAGGATTTTACCAATCCGGACAAACCGATCAATCTTACTTTTCCTGAGGGAAAGGCCAGGCAGTTTAAAGAGGATATCAAGCTCCTTGTGGACCGGCTGAACAAGCGGATTGCCCACGATCTGGATGCGGAAACCTACAAGGCCAAAAGAGACAGCCTTATTGCAGAAGTGGAAAACGGCGAAAACAAGATTCTGGCCGACTTTGAGAGCAAGCTGAAAGCTGAAGGTTTCAGTACCGTTCAGACCGAGGATGACGAAGAGGGCATGGCCACGGATATCGCTCCGGTAATTGATGGCGAGATTGTTCTCTTTGAAGATTTACAGGATCTGGTTTCCTCGGGACAGATTCCAGAAAAAATCTGGAGTGAAACCCGTGAGCGGTATTTTGCCTACCTGGATGCAATGAAACGTATCTACAGGGAACTCAGGATTGCCAGAGAAAAACTGGATTCAACCCTGACAGAACTGAAGAATGAAACCTTGAAACCGGGACTCAATGAAGAGTGCCGTGGGGCAGCCGAATCCTGGCCGGATGAGAGCATCAGGAAATTTCTAAAAAGCATGGAAGAGGATGTCCTGGAAAACAGTGACTGGATACTCTCTGAAAGTGATGATGATGAGGAAATCGACCTTACCATCCGTTACGGTGTGAATATCGTTGTGGACAGATTCGGTATTGAAAAATTACCGGTTATTCACGAAACAAACCCTTCAAAAACCAACCTCTTCGGTGCCATTGAAGCAAAATACGATGTTTCCGGTGAACTCCGGACGAACATGATGATGATTAAAGCCGGTTCTCTCCTTCAGGCCGACGGAGGCTTTCTGATCCTCCAGGCCGAGGATGTATTCTCCAAAGAGGGATTGTGGGCCGAGCTGAAACGGGCTCTGCAGACCGGACATGTTGTCCCGGAAGTTCAGTCCACCCCATTAGGTCCACTGCCCATTCTGATGAAACCAGAGCCGGTCTCTTTTGAAACAACGGTGATTCTAGTGGGACCGGCCCGAATTTACGAATCTCTCTGCGCCCAGGATGATGAGTTTCTCAAACTCTTCAAGGTAGCTGCAGAATTCAGTCCGGTTATGACCCGGGAGCCTAAAACGGAGCGGGAATATGCCTCCTTTACCCGAGGATTAGCCGCCAAGGAAGGACTGCTTCCCGTTACAAGCGACGGTATAAAGGAAATCATTTCCTACGGGGTTGTACTCTCGGAAAAGAGGGACCGATTAAGTACCCGCTTCAGTCTGATAAGCGATCTTATCAGAGAATCCAATTACGGAGCCGGAAAAACAGGAAAAACCTCTATCGATGGTAATGATGTCAGAAGGGCCATTGCTTCAAGAGAATACCTGAGCAATCTTCCCGAGGAAATGCTGATTAATCAGATTCGGGAAGGATCTCTGCTGATTGATGTTGACGGTAAAAATACCGGCGTTGTGAACGGTCTGGCGGTTCTGGAACGCGGATTCTACGCATTCGGTACACCATTGAGAATATCCGTGGCGGTGAGCCCGGGGAAAGAAGGCCTTATCAATATAGAGCGGGAATCCGGTCTATCCGGAGAGCTCCACGATAAGGGTATATTTCTTCTGGAAGGTTATCTGCGTCAGCGCTATGCCCGGAGACAACAGCTCTCCCTTACCGCCAGTATCGCAGTGGAACAATCCTACTACGAAATTGACGGTGATTCGGCATCTGCAGCAGAACTTGCGGCCCTGCTCTCCGCTATTGCGGAGATGCCCCTTCGTCAGGATGTTGCTGTAACCGGTGCTGTTAATCAACAGGGAATTATTCTTCCAGTTGGAGGTATCCATGAAAAGGTTCAAGGATTCTTCCAGGCATGTGAAGCAAAAGGATTCACAGGAAGACAGGGGGTTGTTGTTCCGGCAAAAAATATCGGCTCTGTTATTCTCCCTGATAAAATCATAAAAGCCGTCGAATCATCACAGTTCCATATCTGGGTTGCTCGGAATATTGATGAGGTGATGACGCTGCTCACCGGATGGAATGCAGGGAAAGAACGGCGGAACGGAAAATTTGAAAATCACAGCATAAACGAAAGAATCCGCCGGGGATTAACTGAATTAGCCGATCTTTCATGAAGGATTGAATGGTGAATGGTGATTTCTGTATTTGACACAGCCTGTTGTGCCGAGAGTATAATTAACAGCAGAAGGAAAAGTGCATGCCCAATCCAAAAATCATAGAAAAAATTAAACAGTCGGTACGTCAATCCGTACCTCTGACAGTAACAACTTATAAGCTCCCCCATGAAACCGAGATGCAGATTGATGAGATACTTGCAGCTTATCTGAACGAACTCGGCCAGGGAAGATTACAGGACCACCTTTCCTACTGCCTGAAAGAACTTGCCGTGAATGCCAAGAAGGCCAACACAAAACGCGTGTACTTTAAAGAGAAGCAATTGAGTCTTCAAAACAAGGAAGACTACGCTGAGGGCATGAAGGCATTCAAAGAAGATACCCTCAGCAATCTGGATTACTGGCTTGAGCTGCAGAAAAAGAAAGGACTTTTTATCAAGTTTATCTTTCATCCCAAAGGCCGTCATTTCCGGATTGCCATAAAGAATAACGTAGAAATAACCCGAAAGGAACAGATGAGGGTTTACGACCGTATCACCCGTTCCCGGGCCTTTGAAACTCTGGAAGAGGCCTTTGCCGAAGTTCTGGATGATTCAGAAGGTGCCGGCCTGGGTATCGTTATCCTGGTACTGATGCTCCGGAAGATGGGCCTGGATGAAGAAGCCTATGAGATTGAGGGCGAAAACGGAATCACTACAGCCAGCATCACCGTTCCCATCAATGAAGTGAAGCTCGAAAAACTGGATATGCTCATTTCCCAGATTGTTGATGAGATAGACCAGCTGCCCCAGTTCCCGGATAACATTGTTGCCATTCAGCGCCTCATTGCCGATCCGAAAAGTGAAATCAGCGATATTGCCCGGAAAATCAGTACCGATCCAGCCCTGACTGCCGACCTGCTGAAAACGGTAAATTCGGCCCAGTTCATGCTGCCGAATAAAGTGGATAACATTGTTGATGCGGTGAAAATGCTCGGCCTCAGGGGCATTAAAAACATGCTTTTCAACTACGGGGCGGATAAAATACTGAATCTGCCCTCTCACCCGGAACTCTGGGATCATGCCCATCGGGTGGCATTCTACAGCTTCACCCTTGCCCGGCAGATTACCCGTAGCAAGGACATCATCGATGATGCCTATGTGGGTGGGATACTTCACGATATCGGCAAAATAGTATTCTCCGCCGTTCATCCGGAACTTCTGGACCGGATTCAACATTTCAGCTCCGAAAGAGATATCGCTCCCGGCCTGTTTGAAGATCTGTCCGCCGGTTACAATCATGCGGAAATCGGTGCCAAAATTGCCGAGAAGTGGAATTTTTCCGATTCCCTCATTGAATCCATACGCTATCATCATGAGCCGAGTGCCTGCCGGCCTGAACACCGTCTTGTAGTCTACTGTGTTTATCTGGGAAATGCCGTTTGCGGGTATGCATCAGGTGATATTCATTACGATATTATGGATCATTCCATACTTTCCAAGTTCCGCATCACCACTGAAGAACAATTTAAAGAAGTTCAGCGCAAACTCTCCAAGGATTATGATGCAGAAGTTAAGACCAATTGATAATCCTGATAAAGGAACTTGACTTTTTTATATATACGGAGTATTTAATATACATATAAATTAGTCCGGGAGATTACAATGGCCATTACAATTTATACAACCCCAAGCTGCAGCTACTGCAGAGTCGCCAAAAGTTACTTCAGGGAAAACAGAGTTCCCTTTACTGAATACGATGTATCCCGGGACCAGAGACGCGCCGATGAAATGGTGAAAAAATCAGGTCAGATGGGTGTCCCTGTTATCGATATCAACGGCCGGATTATCGTCGGATTCAACAAACCCGAAATAGAACGCAGCCTTCACCGCTGATTAATTGAATGAATCCACTGCCGGAGAAGGATTCCAAATGCCACTCCGGCATTCAGAGATGACTTCGGTCCTGGTAATGGGATGCTGACAATACCCCCGTCATTTTCAGCCCTCCCGAGAGCCGCAGGGGATACCCCCAGCTCTTCTGAACCGATGATAACCGTACCCGAGAGTGGAAATTCAAATTCAGAAATATCGGTTCCTCCCAGTTCCAGAGCGAAGAGGGTTCCGGTGAGAGTCTCCGGAAGTTCTTCCAGAGTTTTAATACCCCATTTAATCCGGTCTACAGCTCCCATGGAACTGCGCCTGGCCCTAGGATGGTTTGGAGAGCTTCCCTCGGGAGAAAACCAGCACTGCTCCACACCGAAGGCCAGAGACGTTCTCAACACCGAACCGGCATTAAAAGGGCTCCTCAGACCCTCCAGATAAACTCGTACAGGAAAAGTCTCATGAGTACTGCCGGAATCGGTATCCCCCGGGCTCTTATCCACGGCAGCCTCAATATCCCAGTCGGCCCAGTCTCTACCCAGCCTTGAGAGCATACTGTGTCTCAAAGAATTCAAACCTCTTAACAGTTCTTCATCGCTGAAAAATAGCTGAACGGCCTTCCCCTGTATTGAGTCCCCCCAGAAGTCATCCTGGGAAATCATTTCCGACAGTCCCTTGAGGTAGGTTGTATCAATTTCTTCACCGGAAAAAAGCTCGTTCTCAAAATCTCTGAGTAGGATAACAGTCTTCCGGCGGCGGGTTCCGTCCTTCAGGGATAAAAGTTTACGAAGGGTAATCAGGACGAAAGATCCAGTATCTCTCTGAATACCCCTTCGTTCAGATCCGGACGTTCAGCCCCCAGGATATCTACGGCCCATGTGGAGGCCTGCAGAACATCAGAGAATTCTGCCCCCAGCTCCCGAAGCCTGCCGGGAAGTTCCAGACGGCCGAACAGGGAACGAACTTCTTCGGCAGGACTGTCCGATGCATCTTCAGCTGATTCGGCGAGTAAACCCGCCAGTTCTTTAAATTTTGGGGAACCGGCATACAGGGGGGACTCAAGCACCCAGGCCAGAAGCACCGCCGCAACACCAGCCTTGGATGTTTCCGAAGCGGCTGATACAGCCCAGGAAAGTATCGTCCCCGGACCGAGGCCTGTTAAACCTGTGGAAAATGCTGCCAGTACCGCTGTTTCAGCTTCACGAATTCGATAATCAGGATCTACTGCTTTCTCTTTTACTTCTCTGAGTAATCCGGCTGCAGTTCTGATTGCGGACCGGGCCTGTATATCAGAGAAAAAGTCCGAACGAGGGGAAAGAAACGCTTCAACGGCTGAAAAAAGCAGCGAGGCCATAGACAGAGCCGAGACCCGCACCGGTAATTTGCCTGTAATAGAGGTATCAATAAGCACCGTCTCTGATAGAGGGGCCGCCAGATGAACAAGGGCCGCCCGTTGTGACTGGGAGTCGTTTAGAAGGGCTTCATTGCGAAAGAGCAGTGTAAACCGCCCGGAAGAAGGTATTTCAAGTATGGGCAGCCCCGGTTTATCAGGGGTTCCGCCTGACATCAGATCTGAGGCAGATAGCATACTTCGGGATGTGGAGGCGACAAGACGGCCTAGAGAAAGAACCTTTTCTCCGCCTAAAACACCAATCATATCGGCATGGGATCCTCTGGCAAGGGAAAACGCCTCATCCAGAGTTTCTGTGTCGGAAGAGATACCTTCCCTGGCAAAAAGGATCGTACCGATGCCTTCTGAATCCAACTGATCCTGAATATCTGCCGCTCTGTCTTCCAGCGACTTATCGGCAATCAGCAGGGCCCGGCTGCCCCACTCGCTTATACCCGTATCCAGCCTGGCCAGTGGTCCGATGGACACCTTCGGGGCACATTTTAAATCAATCTCACTCATCCTTAATCCTCATGAACAAAAAAGGCAGGACCCTAAGCCCTGCCTCCCTGTATCTGCGTGATTCAAACTGATCTAGACGCCGAAAACATCCATCAAGCTGTCAGCCACGGCTTCAACTACCTTGTCGTTGATATAATTTGGATCCTGGAGTTTGGCTTTTACCTCTTCAATCCTGTCCAGCCGGACATCCGGAGTGGCACGGACAATATCAGCAGTCTGCTGAAGTGCGGCAGAACGCCTGGCTTCTTCAGATACAGCCACCGAGTCGGTGAGAGCCTGTTTAGCGGCTTTCGCCGGCTTACCTGTCTTGTTGTACTTAGCTACCGGATCAACCGGTCCCAACCTGTCAATGGTCATGTATGCTCCTCGTTCCCATTCACTCTTAGTATCGGCAACGACCCCATAAGTTTAACTGGTAGAAATTGAAAAAACGAAAGTTTCGGGAAATTTCATCCCTTTTTTTCAAGTCCAACCAGAACTGCGAATTCTCCCTTAATGGTACTCCTGGATGAGAGTACAGCCAAGACCTCACCGGGTGTTCCAGAGAGGAATTCCTCAAATTTCTTCGTTATTTCCCTGCCAAGAAGGATTTTACGCTCGGGAGAAAGCTCATTAAGATCGTTAAGCAACTTGATTATCCTGTACGGGGATTCGTAAAGTACGAAAATCATCTCCATTTCCAGAAGCTCTTTCAGACGGTTTCGCCGTCTTCCACCTTTAGGAGAGAGGAACCCCTCGAAGATAAAACCTTTACCCGCCGTCCCGGCCACACTCATAAGAGTTGTTACCGCAGAAGCCCCGGGAAGAGGGATAACAGGAAATCCTGCTTCCCGGACAGCCGAAGCCAGGCGGCCCCCGGGGTCACTTACACCGGGAGTTCCCGCATCCGAAACATAGGCAACATCCTTTCCCTCTTCCAGGAGTTTAACAATACCTTTTGAACTGTTCTCCTCATTTCTGGCCCGACAGCTGATAACATATCCTGCGGCAATACCATAACGATCCAGCAGCTTTCTGGTCTGCCGGGTATCTTCTGCGGCAATAACATCCGTTTCCTTGAGAATTCGGACGGCACGGTAGGTAATATCTTCAAGATTTCCGATGGGAGTTGCAACAATATATAAAGTAGCCATAACTCTATTATATCGAGATTGACCCTTCGGGTAAGCGAAGTATAATACCTGTATCGTCAAGGACTCTATCAGGAGGTAAGAATCATCATTTCCACCGCACCCACTCATTACAGAAAGAGCCGAATCCGGACGAGAATACTCGACTACCTCAAAAACAGTGCAGCACACCCTTCAGCGGATGAAGTGCATCAGTTCGTCCGGGAACAGAATCCCCGGATCAGCTTCGGAACGGTGTACCGCAACCTGAACATTCTGGTTGACATAGGTGAAGTCCAGAGACTGGAGTCTTCCCGGAGTAAGGACCGCTTTGACGCCCATTTTCCTCAGCACGCCCATTTCCGCTGCGATTCCTGCGGAAACCTCTTCGATCTCCCCCTGGTTCCCGATCAGCTGATTGTTGAGCTCTCAGAGAAAACAGGGCATGAGATTTCCGGCCACAACCTCGAGTTTACAGGAATCTGCTCCTCCTGCAGCACTGATTCCTGACGTTGAACACAGAAGTCCTTTACGCTGTAATCTTCATTCTCGTTCTCTCCACCCTGGGGGTGTTGCTCTGGAGCTGGAAGAATAGAGAAAGCGGCAGACCGGGGAACTCCCGCCGGATAGACAGCCCGCCGGTAATCGGGGGGACCAACTGCCCCCTCTGCGGGGAACATCTCCCCCGGGGAACCAGGGTACATTCGGTTCTTTTTCCGGGAAAAGAGTTCGATCTGATGCGAATCTACGGCTGCCGCCACTGCTGGGAGGGTCATGCTTTGGCCGATTTATCAGGCCCCCTGAACTCCAGACAATGCCCCAGCTGCGGTGCAACAATTCCCGAGGGTGGTTATGTGATGGCTCAGGTTTACAACAAACCCTACCGAAAAACCCACATCCATGTGTACGGCTGCACCGTCTGCAAACCGGGCCGGGGTTAACCTGCCAGTTCCCGGTTTGACCATCAGGTGCTTTAGATTTATCGTAGAATGATGATAAGCCGATTACTCAAAAGCATAATCCAGAAAGTAATGATGTCCTCCTCTCCCGATGGCCAACAGTCGGAAATGAACCTGGCGTCTGTAGAGGACACTGACTTTCAGGGTCTTCCTCCGGACAGCCGCCCCCCTGAGGAACGGGCCGAAGGGGTACTCTCCACCATGAGTCTGGAAGAGAAGCTGAGTTTCGTTACCGGGTATAAATCCCTGGCAATAAGAGCCCTCCCCCGACTGGGACTGCCTTCGGTGTGGATGAGCGACGCATCCAGCGGACCCCGCAGCTTCGGGGCAACAACGGCCTTCCCCTCCCCCATCGCCATGGCGGCATCCTGGAATCCTGAAATAACAGCAGAGGCCGCCGATCATATTTCCGAAGCCGCCAGGGCCAAAGGAATCTCCATACTCCTGGGCCCCGGGGTGAACATCGCCCGCCTTCCCACCTGCGGGCGGAATTTCGAATACTTCGGGGAAGACCCCTTTCTCGCCGGTACCATGGCAGCAGCCTACGTGAAGGCCTGCACCTACCGGGGTGTTATCTGCACCGTTAAACATCTGGCAGTAAATAATTCAGAGTATGACCGGCAC
>Ga0209633_10003011_pt1 | contig 15772 bp, 13 predicted proteins | sample Cruoilmetagenom1_FD_187290 | JGI IMG/M metagenome (GOLD analysis project Ga0209633, IMG submission 187290) | Oil polluted marine microbial communities from Coal Oil Point, Santa Barbara, California, USA - Sample 1 (SPAdes) (version 2) | ecosystem: Environmental > Aquatic > Marine > Oil seeps ... | reverse complement strand
AAGCTGAATTAGAAAGATTTTTTGCAATTGAATTAAGAGATTTAGTAAGAAGTAATGATGTAAATTCATTATTAGTATGGTATGCTGGTCACGGGAAATTTATTAACGATATAGGATATTGGGTTCCAATTGACGCTACAAGAGACGATGAATTTACTTATTTCAACATTAGCACATTAAAAGCTGCATTGCAGTCTTATTCATCATTTGTAACACACACACTTGTTATTACAGATGCTTGTGAATCTGGACCAACATTCTATCAAGCAATGAGATCAGGAATGAAAGAAAGAGATTGTGGTGATTGGGAAGCAACAAAATTTAAATCATCTCAAGTATTTTCATCAGCAGGATATGAACTAGCTGTTGATAACTCTCAATTTACAAAAACGTTTGCTAACACATTAAGAAATAACCCTAACGCATGTTTACCAATTGAAAATGTTGTATCTAAAGTTACGGTTGCTGTTGCAAAAGACGGGATGCAAAAACCCCAATTTGGTAAAATTGATGGATTAGAAGATGAAGGAGGTACGTTCTTCTTTATTTCAAAAGATAGATAATTAAAATTTAAAATATGGATTTTTTATTTAATTCGAAGATTAAAAAAGTTATTCGCTCACTTCAGCGGATAACTTTTTTTTATGCAGTAATCTTGCTTTGCTCACAATCAAGTTTCGCACAAACTTATTATTTCGATTATTATGGAGTTCAGGAAGGATTACCTCAGTCGAAGATTTACAGCACAATACAGGACAACGATGGCTATATTTGGCTGTCGTCAGAAAGTGGCATATCAAAGTTCGATGGTACTACCTTTTTAAATTATACTGTAGAAGATGGAATTGCTGCAGGAGGAATAAAAACATTACTATTAGATAACGATGGATATATATGGATGGGACACAAAACAGGAGGGATTTCTTTTTTTGACGGAAAGGAAATGAATATTCATCCAATAAGCAAAAAAATTAAGTTCGAAGTCACATCATTCCTTATGGATTCTGATAATACATTATGGATAACAACTCTTGGTGATGGCTTAATAAAACTTGAAAATCCTTACGAAACAAATCCTGAAAAACTCAAGTTTGAGCAGTATAAAGGAAAACAATTAGGCGACAGAGTTTTCTCAGGAGCTATTGCAAAAGGTGATTCTTTATTTTTTATTACCGATGCAGGAATTAAAAAATATAACAAATTAGAAAATACATTTGAAACTTTTGCTCCAAAGGGATTAAGCAGATATTTCCAAATAACAGCAATGCACGAAGATCGTAAAGGCGATATTTGGTATGGCACTTTTCATGGCGGACTATTTCATTATATTAAGGATAAAAAAGAATTCAAAATTTATGATGCAAAACGAGACGGTATTGCAGATAATTGGATAAGTACAATAACTGAAGACTCAAAAGGGAACATATGGATAGGAACTTGGGGCGGTGGCATTTCAAAATTCTCAAATTCCGGATTAAAAACATTTAATAACCTAAACGGATTAACCGGTCTGAAGATATGGAATATTACAGAAGATTTAGAAGGAAATATTTTAATAGCAACTAACGAACATGGACTAGCTATTTTTAAAGGAGAACGTTTTGTTAGTTTCGACAAAAAAGATGGTCTTTTAGATCAAAATGTATGGGCCATAACACAAGATAAAGGAGGGAAATATTGGTTTGGTACTAATAAAGGAATATCTGTTTATAATCCAAAAGCCGGAACCAAAGGTATAAAATTTGCTTATTACAACGAAAAATCCAATTCAATTGGAAATCAAATCAGATTTCTAAAAAAAGATAAAAATGATAATATTTGGCTAGGAACCGAAGATAACGGAGTAAACATGTATAACTATAAAACAGGAAGATTTGAAACTGCCCCTGTTATAGCAAGATACATGTCAAGCAATACAACTATTACAGCTCTCGAAATTGATAATCAAAATCAATTATGGATTGGAACTTTCGCAGGAATTATTTATTACGAAATCGACAATCAGAAAAGTAATTTCATTAGCCAAATAAACGGTTTAAATGGTTCTGACATATCATCGATATATGCCGATTCCAAAGATCGAGTTTGGGTAGGTATAAATAATGGTAAAGGATTAAACATAATAAAAGGTAGCGAAATATCTAAAGTAAGTATTGATGAATCGATTACTGTAAAATGTATGGTCGAAGATAAAAAAGGTAATATCTGGATAGGAACACGATCTAAAGGTATTATTGTTTTTAACGGAAAAAAAATCATAAAAAGATTTACACAAAGCGATGGATTGCTTTCTAATCTCATAAATCAATTAAAAGTAGATGATAATAATAACATATATATTGGTACTAGCCGCGGACTAAATAAAATAAATGCTAACGAGAATATTATTACCTATACAGAAAAAAGTGGCTTCACAGGTATAGAAGCAAAAGACAACGCTAGTTATAAAGATAAGGATGGAAACCTTTGGTTTGGAACTGTAAATGGAGTAACCAAATACAAACCAAGCATTGATAATGCAAAAGTTACTGAACCATTAACTCATATTTCCAAACTAATGATAAATTATAAGGATAGAAAATTAAACTCTGGATTAAAATTAAATTTTAATGAGAATGCTGTTATGTTCTACTACAACAGTATTTCCTTTGAAAATCCTGATATAATAAGATATAAAATAAAATTAGACCCAGTTGAAAAAGATTGGAGACCAATAACAGAACAAACTAGTGCTATTTATTCTTCTTTAGCTCCTAATAAGTATACTTTTAATATTATTGCTAGAAATAGTAGTGGAATCTGGAACTCGGAACCAATTACATATTCTTTTACTATAAGTCCTCCTTTTTATAAAACTTGGTGGTTCATATTATCAGTAATTACTATAATTATTTTAGCAATAGTTTCTTATATAAAAGTTCGTGAGAAAAATCTTGTTAAAGAAAAGAAAATATTAGAAGATAAAGTTGAAGAAAGGACAGCAGAAGTAGTTCAAAAAAGTATCGAAATTGAAAAGAAAAACAAAGACATTACAGATAGTATTCGATATGCCAAGCGAATTCAAACTGCAGTCTTACCTCCAGAAGTTCCGTTCGATGATACATTTATTTTCTTTAGACCTAAAGACATTGTTAGTGGCGATTTTTATTGGATAGAAACTGTTGGCGATAAAGAAATGATTGCTGCTGTTGACTGTACAGGTCATGGAGTTCCCGGAGCATTCTTGTCCATTTTAGGTCATAGCATGTTAACGAAGATTGTTCGTGAGTATGGAATTCAAGAGCCCGCAAAAATTTTAGATCAACTAGATCTAGAGATTATTAATGCATTACATCAAAAAAATGTACAAGGAGAGCGCGTTGTTAATGACGGAATGGACTTAGCTCTTATTTGTTATAATAAGGATACGCAAATTCTTGAATATGCCGGTGGTTACAATCCACTTATTATGATTCGAGATGGTGAGTTAGAAGAAATAAAAGCTGATCGATTTCCTATAGGAATGACAACTGTTCATAAAGACAAGAAATTTACAACTCATGAAATAAAGGTTAAAAAAGGGGATTCTTTTTATATTTTTTCTGATGGATATGCTGATCAATTTGGTGGTCCGAATGGTAGAAAATACAGGAAGAAAAACATGAAAGATCTGCTTCTTTCACTTCAAAATGTGCCTATGAAAGAACAAGGATCAGAACTAGAAAAAGTTATGCTTGATTGGATGGAGAATTATGAACAAATTGATGATATAGTATTTATTGGCAGAAAATTCTAAACTTTACTATATATACCTAAAAAGCCTATCGCAAAGGATAGGTTTTTTTATCGACACTATCCTAAAAACTGTGTAAGTTTAAACAGCAGCAATATTAATCATTGATTCATCCCAAGCAGGAGCAATTTGAATTGCTGTTACAATATCTTTTGGATCATTAACAACCTGCCAAATGGCACGATGTTCTTCTCTCATGAATCTTTCTTCTATCATTTTATCAAAAAACTGAAACAAGCTATCATAAAAACCATCAGTATTTATAAATATAATTGGCTTAGTAAATTTGCCTAATCTTTTTAATGTAATTACTTCCATAACCTCTTCCAAGGTGCCAGATCCTCCCGGAAGAACTACAATTGCATCAATATCTTCAACCAGTTTCTTTTTTCGTTCGTGCATATCCTCCACCAAAATAAGCTGAGATATATTTTTATGTCCCCATTCAACATCCATCATAAACGAAGGAATAATACCAATTACTTCGCCACCCTCTTCCATGGCTACATCTGCAAGCTTACCCATTAATCCCACTGCACCACCACCATAAACCGTAGTAATTTCACTTTCCGTTAAAACCTTGGCTGTTTTCTCTGCTACATCGAAATATTTCTTATCAACTTTATGGCTAGATGCACAAAAAACACATACTTTTTTAATCATAATTTGATATTTTTAGGATACAAATATAAACAGTATAAAATAAAAAAGCCTTTCTCCATATGAAGAAAGGCTTTAAATTATATCTAAGTTCTTTTATAGCTTATTTACAAGCATCGTTAAGCTTGATTTTAAGTTAGCTGCCTTATTTGAATGAATAATGTTCTTCTTTGCTAATCGATCAAGCATTGAAGAAACTTTAGGTAGCATCTCTGTAGCTTCAGCTTTATCTGTAGTCTCACGTAACTTTTTAATTAAATTACGAGTTCCTCTTGCATAATATTTATTAAGAATTCTTAATTTCTCGCTTTGTTTAGCTCTTTTCACTGCTGACTTATGGTTTGCCATAATTTCTCCGTTAACTTATTTTTAAAATCTTTGTAGTCCGTAGGGGAATCGAACCCCTGTTACCAGGATGAAAACCTGGCGTCCTAACCCCTAGACGAACGGACCATTATTCAAGTCTGAAACTTGGTCGTGCAAAAGTAAATGATTTTTTTATTCTTGCAAATATTTTTTTCATTTTTTTTATCTTTTTTTTTAAAGATCTTTTGAATGAGCAATATTTATTGAATATTTTTTTAATAATCTCCCTTGCAACAGTAATTTCAAAGTACTTTTTCGAAATTTTCGAGCAGCAAAAAAAGCAAAAGATTCTGAAATAACCAAATGATTTTAAAGATTTACTAAGTCAAGGGCGATTTTTTTTAAATCTATTCCAGAAAAATTTCCACTACTCATTAATAATAAGCTTGTTTCTGTTATTTTTCTTGATTTAAGATATTCAATTAATTCTTTCTGTTCTGTAAATACCTTCAAGTCCTTTTTCTTAAACGCATCGAAAACCATTTGTTCATTAATTGGACTTAGTTTTTTGTGCTCAATTACTTTGGGATTATAATACACAATCGCTTCATCTGCTTTGTCCATGGTACCCTCATATTCTTTCAAGAAATCTTGCCTTAAACTACTAAAAGTATGTAGCTCCATTACCGCACAAAGATTTCTTTTAGAATATTGTTCCTTTACAGCATTAACAGTGGCCTTTAACTTTGAAGGGGAATGAGCAAAATCACGAAAAACAATTGTATTACCTTTCTCGACTAAAATCTCTAATCGTTTCGAAGCTCCTTTAAATGCAGAAATAGCCACGTAAAAATCCTTATCGTCAACACCAATTTCGTTGCAAACTAATTTTGCCGCATTAATATTTTGCAAATTGTGTTTCCCAAAAACCTTTAAAGAATATTCTCCATCAGTAGTTTGCAAATAAGTAATGTCATCTTTAATACTATGAGGATGAACTCCATAAGATAATTTATGTATTTTATTCTTTCCTTCTGTAACAATCTTTTTAAGATGTGAATCTAAATCACAATAAAACAAGGTTCCGTTATCTTCAATTTTATCAATAAATATTTCAAACTGCTCTACGTAATTTTTAAAACTTGGAAACACATTAATATGATCCCACGCTATCCCGCTTAAAACAGCAATATTAGGTTTGTATAAGTGAAACTTAGGTCTGCGGTCAATAGGAGATGATAAATACTCATCCCCTTCAAAAACTGCCACTTTAGCTTCTTTTGTAAGGCTAACCATTGTTTCAAAACCATCAAGCTGCGCTCCTACCATATAATCAAATTTTATATTGCAGAAATTCAAAACATGCATAATCATTGATGTAATTGTAGTTTTACCATGACTTCCACCTATTACTACTCTTGTTTTATCTTTAGTCTGCTCAAATAAATATTCAGGATACGAATAAATCTTTAATCCAATTTTCCGTGCTTTCAACAGCTCTGGATTATCTTCACGCGCATGCATACCCAATATTACTGCGTCTAAATCTTTAGTGATCTTATTTTCGTCCCACCCTATTTTACTAGGTAGAATTCCATATTTTGCTAATCTGCTTTTTGATGGTTCAAAAATCTCATCATCAGATCCCGAGATTTGATATCCTTGCTTATGTAAACTTATTGCTAAATTATGCATGGCACTGCCACCAATTGCTATAAAATGAACTTTCATTATTATATATTTGTATTTACTTTGTGAAGATAATAAAACTCAATTCGAAATTGTAAAGAAATTCTAAGATCATGAAACTATTTCCAATACACATTACAAATTTTAAAATTGATGGTGGCTCGATGTTTGGTGTTATTCCTAAGGTTCTATGGAACAAGAAATATCCAGCCGATGAAAATAATTTATGTAACTGGGCATTACGATCATTATTAATAGATACTGGAAAACAAGTGATTCTAATTGATAATGGTTATGGAGATAAACAAGATGAAAAATTCTTTAGTCATGTTTATTTAAATGGTGGCGATGGATTAGAAGGAGCTTTGCAAAAACACGGATATTCGTTTGACGACATAACCGATATTATATTAACTCACTTACATGCTGATCATTGCGGTGGTGGAGTAAAATACAATTCAGATAAAAGCGGATATGAACTTACTTTTAAAAATGCAAATTATTGGGTGAGTAAATCACAATGGGATTGGGCTATGAATCCAAATAAGCAAGAAGGTGCAGCTTTCTTAAAAGAGAATTTAATTCCAATGCAGGAAAGTGGGCATTTAAAATTTATCGAAAATAATTGTGCATTATATCCTGGAATTGAGCTTAGGCTATTCGATGGACACACTGTGGGTCAAGTAATTCCATTCATAAATACAGGAAAAGAAACTGTAGTTTTTGTTGCCGATTTAATTCCATCGACAGCGCACATACCTTTAGTTTGGAATATGGCCTATGATGTTTACCCAATGAAAACACTCGATGAAAAAGAGATTTTTCTGAACGAAGCAGCAGAAAATAATTACACTTTGTTTTTTCAACATGATTTGAATAACGAATGCGTAAAAGTTCATAAAATCGAAAAGGGTGTTCGAGTTAAAGAAAGTTTTACAATTTAATTTAAAATTCAGATTAGTTCTTTTTTGTTTAAAAATTATCTCATAGATTCACGGTCATTAACCTTAAAAATAAAAAATTATGAGAAAATTATTTGTTTCAATCTTTATCATTACATCAATTTTTAGTTGCACAAAAAAACAAAAAGGATTTGTTATTCAGGGAAAAGTGACTGATTTTAAGGATAGTACATTGCTATACTTAACCGACCCAGAAACACAAGAAAATTTAGATTCTTGCTATATTGTAAAGAATAAATTTACATTTAAAGGAACTGTTGATGAACCTACGAGGTTTTTTGTCAGTACAAAATTTAATAAGGATGAAGAATATAAGTACACATCTTTTTTTGTTGAAAATACTAACATAAAACTTATTGCCAATTACTCAAATTTTAGATATCCTAAAATAACTGGTTCTGAATCTGAAGATATTAGTCAAAAACTAACCGTTAAAATAATGGCTAATGATATTCTGAGGGACAGTTTAACAAAGCACTATATGAAAAACCGCCAATCTTATTCAGAACTTGAAAGAGATCAGCTTTGGAAAAGAATATATAAAATTGATAGTATAAACGACATTGAGTATGTTAATTTCATGAATGCTAAACTAAACTCTTATCCTGCACTTGAAATTTTATCGTGGAGAATGAATGATATTTCAAAAGACAGCCTAGCTTGGTATTATGATCAGTTAATCCCAAAATTTAAAAATTCTAAAAAAGGTAAGCTAATTAATATTTACTTAAATGCAAGAACCGTTGAAATAGGTGAAAAATTTATCGATTTCGAAGCAAAAACAATAAATGGTGAGCCTTTTAAATTATCTCATGTAAAAACAGATTATATTTTATTAGACTTTTGGGCTGCAGGCTGCGGACCTTGTAGAATGGCCAATAAAAACTTTGCAAAACATTATTCCGAATTTAAAGATAAAATGGAAATTGTAAGCTTTTCAATGGATGTTAAAAAAGAGTTGTTCATTAATGCTTCGAAGAAAGATAGCATTACCTGGATTAATGTTACAGATCATAAAGGAAACAACAGCGAAACGGTTATACAATATAAAGTTTCGGGTATTCCTTGTGCTTATCTAATTGATAAAGACAGAAACGTAATTAAAAACTTTGTAGGCTATAACCCAGATCACATAGAAGAACTTAAAGATATTATTGGGCTATAAATCTTATTTAGATTTTATTAAGATGAGAAAACTTATTATTTTAATTTTTCTATTATCTTGTTTTAACAGTTTTTCTCAAAAACCAATTTTAAGCGATACTGTTTATGTTCAAGAGTTAAGAAATCGTATAAATGATTTATATAATTTCGATTTTGACGATTGTGATTCTGTTTATGAGAGTATGTCAAAAACTTATCCAAACCACCCCTTCCCCGATCTGTATTATTCGTTGGTATTGTACTGGAAATACTTTCCAATAACTACAGCAAGTTATCATGAACCAGAATTCTTATCGAAACTAAACAGATCGATAGGTAAAGCAGAAAAATATTTTGAAGAAAAAGAAACTGATGAGTCTGTGTTCTTCAACTTAATGGGTCGAATGTTAATAATGCAATATTATGCCGACAATCAAGCATCGTCGAATGTTATATCGCAACTAAAACCTTCGTATAAAATGCTGGTTAAAGGATTTGATTTGCAAGATTCTTTTAATGATTTCAAATTCTCGTCGGGAGTTTATAACTATTATCGTGAGTTTTATCCAAAAACTCATCCTATTTATAAACCCATTGCCTATTTTTTTCCTAAAGGAAATGCAAAGAAAGGAATTAAACTACTCGAAAATAATTCCAAACATGGTACGTTTCTTCATAAAGAATCGCTATCATTTCTAGTTTACATATCTATGTATTTCGAGCAAGATTATAAAAAAACATTAAAATATTCTAGAAACTTATCAAAAGACAACCCAAATAATTTATTATATCAATCCTATTATATTCAAACATTATTGCTGCAAAAAAAATACAATAAAGCCGAAAATCTTATCCCACAACTAACAAATCAAAAACACACCAACGATTTCTTTATTGCATTAAGCCATGTTTACTTAGGACTAATAGCTGAAAAAAAAGAAAAGAATTTTCGAGAAGCAAAAAATCATTATTTAAAATCCTTACAATTATTAACAAATTATGGCGAATTTGCCAATACATATAACTCAATTGCATATTTTGGTTTATCGAGAATATATTCTAATTCCGACATTAAAAAATCTAACTCGTATCGAAAGAAAGCAAATAAACTTATAATCTTCCCAAATATTAATTTCGATTAATTAGATACATTATAATTTATCTTCATAATAATTCAATATAGATTTTTATTGAGTACCTTTGCACTAGATTATTTTTCAATTTTATTGGATTTTAATTTAGAATATCCTCGGGTGTGGTTGCCTGGGGATATTTGTGTTTTATACAGTATCTTTGTTACAATTTAAAATAACATGTATGATTTTATTTTCAGAAACAATTATCGGCCAACTTGCTGTTCATAAAGTTGGGAGCAAATACAACGAAGAAAATATTCGTTTTTCTAAAGATGTTTTAAATCTTAACGACGAAATAAAGGATTTACTAACCAGGTATTTTCTTACTCCATTTAAATCAAATGAATATTACAATTTTTATCACGAATCAGACATCAACTTAAACGAAGTCTTCCATTATGCAAATCAAATTTTTGATGATCCAGAACAGCTTTTAGATCAATCTGTTAACTTAGCAAAACATCTTTACGAAAACTCAACTCATCCAAACATAAATGGTGGTGAATTTTATACGGTATATTTTCAAGATATAGAATTCAATAACGAACCTGTTGATGCTATTGGCATCTTTAAATCAGAAACAAGAGAAACATTTCTGAAAGTTTATCCTACTGATGAGAATTATTCTATTGAAAGTGAACAAGGAATAGACATTAAGAAGCTCGATAAAGGTTGCTTAATATTAAATTTAGAGAAAGAAAAAGGCTTTATAGTTGCTACTGTTGATAAACTGAGTAAAGGTGAAGATGCTCGTTATTGGGTCGATGATTTTCTTAAAATTAAACAACGCGAAGATGAATATTATCACACCGAAAATGTGATGAAAATGTACAAGGATTTTGTAATTAAAGAACTTCCGAGCGAGTATGATGTTGCTAAGGCCGATCAGGTTGATTTAATCAATAAATCGAAAAAATTCTTTAAAGAAACCGACAACTTTGAAATGGAAGATTTTGCCGAAAAAGTTATCGAAGATAAAGATATAATTGAAAGCTTTAACAATTATAAAAAGGTATATGAATCTGACAACGAAGTACAAATATCGGAAGAATTTCAAATATCAGATAGTGCTGTAAAAAAGCAAGTTCGCGTATTTAAGAGTGTGATAAAACTCGACAAAAACTTTCATATATATGTGCACGGGAATAGAGAATATATTACTCGTGGTGTTGATGACAAAACAGGAATGCAGTATTATCAAATATTTTTTAACGAAGAAAAATAATGAACGGAACTATCAGATCAAACATAAAACCCGGAATATCGGTTGCAATTGTTTTAAAACAAGATCAACGATCTGGAAAATTAACACATGGAATTGTTAAGGACATCTTAACAAATTCATCATCTCACCCACACGGAATAAAAGTAAGACTTACCACAGGTGAAGTCGGCAGAGTAAAAGAAATCGATTAAATATATTTTGTAGCAAGAGAGAATAGCCATAGTCAGAATATCTCTTTATTCAATCAAATTAAAAATTATAGTGTTGAAATAAGTTATTATTTTTAGTTTGCCCCTTATTTTATATCAAAATATTTAAGACCTTTGCAAAAAGAAAATATAGAATGGATACCGAGAATAATTTATCAGCAAAAGAATTTATACAAAAGGTTTTTATTGATGATATTCAAAAATTAATCGATGCTCAACTCTATCATTTTGCTTTTGTAATAATGGCTCAAGGACTGGAAACATTAGGTAGTTTTTTAGATAATAAACCTTTAAAAGCACGTGATCAATCAAAACTCCGTTTTTCGCATGCAATAAATCGCCTGATGCCCAAAGAATATGCAAGTTGGAATAACAATCATCGTTTATACGATCAACTCAGAGCAAGCATGTCACATACCTTTACTACAAGCAGACATCTTATATTAACATCAAAAAACGATTCTACATTTGCCAATAAACATTTAGCAGAAATTGATGGACAGCTTGTTTTGATCGCAGAAACTTTTTACAATGATTTTAAAAAAGCTTGCCTAAGATTATTCGACGGTATGAATAAAGGTATAGTTACTGAGAAAAAAATTAAAGAAAGCTTTTATTACACATTCTAAACCATAACAACTAAGAACCTTAAACAAGAAACTATGAATGAGTTAGTAACATTTGCGCTTTTAAGTTTTACCTCCTTTTTTACGCTTATCAATCCATTAGGAACTATGCCGATTTTCATGACCATGACTTCTGGTTTAGAGCATAAGAACAGAGTGAAAACCGCCAGAAAAGCAGTTATTGTTGCCTTCTTAACAATAATTGCATTTGCCTTATCGGGTCAATTATTATTTAACTTTTTTGGAATATCAGTAAATAGTTTTAGAATCGTGGGTGGTGTAATCTTCTTTTTAATGGGAATGGATATGCTCCAAGCTCGATTAAATAAAGTAAAAATAAAAGAATCAGAAGTTAAAAAATATGTTAATGACATATCTGTTACTCCTTTAGCAATTCCAATGATTTGTGGACCCGGGGCAATTACTAACTCAATTGTTTTAATGGAAGACGCAATAAGTATTAAGTTTATTATTGTTTTATTTATTGCAATTTTTGTGGTCATGATCCTTACTTATTTTATATTAGTAAGCTCATCAAAAATTATAAAAATTCTTGGAGAAACAGGCAATAATGTAATGATGCGATTAATGGGATTAATTGTTATGGTTATTGCAGTTGAATTCTTTTTTAGCGGATTGAAACCAATTATTATAGATATTATTAAATAATACATCTATTATGAATACTAATATAAAAATAGATACTGGAACTTATTCGTTTTGACAATTATTTTCACAATTTGTGCAATATCAACTCTACTGCCTTCTAATAGTGCAAGCAAAGTTTCTATGTTAGGATAAAGCACATTGTAATCATACTCCAATTAGCACAATTATTTGTACTATTTTGGCAGGTTTAAGCCTGCTAAAAAAAAAATATTTTGACAATGAAAAATAAAAAAAGGCTGTTCGTTAAGTACAGCCTTTCAAATATTTCATTCTTTATTATTCACTTCTAATTTTGCCACTTCCTGTAATATTAGCATCAATTAAAGGTTTTCCTACGTAGGTAATTCTTCCACTTCCTGTAATATTTGCATCAAGCTCATCAATTACAGCAGCTTTTATTGAACCTGAACCTGTAATCGTTAAATCTGCATTTTTAAACTCTAAACCTGCAGCATAAATATCACCTGAACCTGTTACTGTAGCTTCTAATTCGCTAGCAGTATTTTTACCTTCTACACGAATATCACCAGATCCTGAAATAACAGAATATAAATTTGTAACATTTAAATCATCCAGTAAAATTGAACCACTTCCGGATATAACTAAACCAAGTTTTTCCGCTTCGATAGGAGATTTACTAAGGATATCTCCAGAACCAGATAAAATAAGCTTTGTAATTTCTTTAACTGTTACATAAACCTTTATCGATTTTATTCCTCTATAATTATACCATTTCTCGAATCGTATAATTAATTTATTACCATCAACTTCGGTCTCAATCTTCGACAAGATATCTTCATCGGCTTCAATAACAACCTCGTTTTTCGAACCCTGAGTTAAATACAAATCAGCAGGAATAGACATACTAATTTTATCAAAATCCGTTATCTTTCTATTTTCCTTTTTAATATCGGTAAACGTAAATGCCATACTTAGAGTTGAACTAGCTACAAAGAACAATAATGTCGCAATTGTTAATACTTTTGTTTTCATAATTTCAAATTTTCGTTTTGTTGATTAAAAGACCCCTAAAAATTATAAATGCTGCATTATTTTTGATTATTTTTGAAAAATACTTATTATAACCATATAATTTATGATTCAGTTCCCCAAATCATATACACCACGATGGATTGTATTTCTAATTGATCTATTCATATGTACAATATCAATCTCTGCAGCATTTTTGCTTAGATTCAATTTTGTAATTCCACAATCCTATTTTGATGATTTATCTTTCATCATTCCTTTCGTTCTTTTTTTTAGATCTATTACTTTTTTAATCTTTAAAACCTATGCAGGAATAATTAGATATTCTGGAGCAAAAGATACAGAACGTGTTTTTCTTGTTGCCATAAGTGGTAGTTTAACTTTTATTATTATTAATGTACTTAATTTTTTCTTTGTTAATGGGCATTATATAATTCCATTCTCGGTAATTGTAATAGATTTTCTACTAACAGTAGTATTAATGGCTTCGTTTAGACTCTCGACTAAAATAATTTATCAAGAATTATACAATCCAAGTAAAGATAAAACAGATATTATAATTTATGGAGCAGATCAATTTGGAGTTATTGCAAAAAGAACTTTCGATAGAGATGCAGAAAGTAAACATAGAGTTATTGCTTTTGTAGATATTAGCTATTCAAAAATTGGCAAAGCTCTTGAGGGCGTTTCAATTTATCATACAGATCAGTTAGCTTCATTAGTTAAAAAAAACACCATTGAAAAGCTCATTATTGCAAAAGAAAACATTGATTCCAACGAAAAACAAGATATTATTGAAAAATGTCTTCAATTAGATATAAAAGTTCTCTCTGTTCCCGATGTTAATACATGGATTAATGGTGAATTAAGTTTTAATCAGATTAAAGAAATTAACATTGAAGATTTATTAGAAAGACCTCCAATTGTTCTTGATATAACTCGTATTAAGAAAAATTTATTAAATAAAACGATTCTTGTAACTGGTGCTGCCGGATCAATTGGAAGTGAAATGGTTCGCCAATTAATCAACTTCAATCCTAAAAAAATTATTCTATTCGATCAGGCCGAATCTCCATTATATGATATGGAGCTTGATTTACAAGAGAAATTCAACTTCTACAATTTTGAAATTGTTATTGGTAATGTAGCCGATAAATATAGAATGAAAATGCTTTTTGAAGCATATCATCCATCATTTGTGTATCATGCTGCGGCATATAAGCATGTTCCAATGATGGAGAATAACCCAACGGAAGCTTTACGCACAAATATCTTAGGAACAAAAATCTTAGCGGACATTTCTCACGAATTTAAAGTAGAACAATTCGTAATGGTTTCAACAGACAAAGCTGTTAATCCTACGAATGTTATGGGAGCTTCGAAAAGATTAGCTGAAATTTACATTCAGTCATTTAACCAAATAAGCAATACAAACTTTGTAACTACACGTTTCGGAAATGTTCTTGGATCAAATGGGTCTGTAATCCTTAGATTTAAAAAACAAATTGATAAAGGTGGGCCTCTTACTGTTACTCATCCTGAAGTAACTCGTTATTTTATGACAATTCCAGAGGCATGTCAATTAGTTATTGAAGCTGGTGCAATGAGCAAAGGTGGCGAGATTTTTATTTTTGATATGGGTAAATCTGTGAAAATTATCGATCTTGCTAAAAAGATGATCAAACTTTCAGGATTAATAATTGGGAAAGATATTCAGGTAAAATACACAGGACTCAGACCAGGTGAGAAATTATATGAAGAGTTATTAAACGACCAAGAAAACACAACCACTACGCACCATTCCAAAATAATGATTGCTAAAGTTATTAATTACGATATTGCTCAAGTACAAGACCATTTCAATGAGCTTCTTAATCTCCTAAAACATCACAACAATATGGATGTTGTTAAAAAAATGAAGGAGATTGTTCCAGAATTTAAAAGCCAGAACTCAATTTATGAAGAACTTGACATTGATCCAGAACTAAATGACAAATAAGCAATATACTTTTTTTCATAGTACTCCTGTTCAAATTCGTTTTAACGATATTGATATAATGGCTCATGTAAATAACTCCATTTACCAGAACTTCTTTGATTTGGCACGCACACATTATTTCGAATCGGTTTTTAAAACCAAAATGGATTGGAAGAATCAAGCTTTAGTATTAGCTAAAATTACCCTTGAATATTTCAATCCCATCTTTCTTGAAGAAAAAATAGAAGTATTATCTAAGGTACATAAATTAGGAAATAAAAGCCTTCAGATGATTCAGCAAATAATAAATTCGGACACACAAGAACTTAAAGCACAAAACGATGCAGTTCTTGTTTCGTTTGGAGTTCAAGAAAACAAAGCGGTTTTACTACCTGGAATTTGGAAAA
>Ga0209633_10003009_pt1 | contig 15774 bp, 17 predicted proteins | sample Cruoilmetagenom1_FD_187290 | JGI IMG/M metagenome (GOLD analysis project Ga0209633, IMG submission 187290) | Oil polluted marine microbial communities from Coal Oil Point, Santa Barbara, California, USA - Sample 1 (SPAdes) (version 2) | ecosystem: Environmental > Aquatic > Marine > Oil seeps ... | reverse complement strand
GGCGATACGTTCATGCGCTTCGCCCATAAATTCGTGGAAATGGACCCGGCGTTTGGCGGCGAAGGGCGTATTGTTGAAGAAAAGGTCCATAAGCAGCGTCTTGCCGCGCCCGACGCCGCCCCAGAGATAAATCCCTTTAGGCGCCCCGCCGCCGCCGAACAATCCGCGCCGGGGGCCGCGATATTTCCTAAGGTCGTCATGGAGGCGCTGAAGGAGGTCAGCGGCTTCCTCCTGCGCCGGATCGTGATCCAGCGCGCCCTCGTCAATGAGCGCCTGATGGCGCGTTCTCGGCCCTTTTTTCATGAGATCGCCTATAGCGTGACCCGCGCCGCTCGAACACCCTAGCCGCTATTACCCATTTGCGGGGAAACGGTTGCGCGTTGAATTGGCGATGGCGACCAGCGAGAGCATCACCGGCACTTCCACGAGAACGCCGACGACCGTCGCCAGCGCCGCGCCGGATTGAAGGCCGAAAAGACTGATCGCGACGGCGACCGCCAGTTCAAAGAAATTCGACGTTCCGATCAGCGCGCAAGGCGCCGCGATGGCGTGCGGTACTTTCCAGATCCAGGCCGCAGCATAGGCGGCGGCGAATATGGCGTAGGACTGAATGATGATTGGTATGGCGATTAATGCGATCAGAAGCGGCTTTTCGATAATCGTTTCGCCCTGAAACCCGAAAAGCAAAATCACGGTCGCGAGGAGCGCGATCACGGAATATGGCTTGAGCTTCGTTGTAAACGCCTCAACAGCGCCGCCTTTGTTTTTCAAAAGCCCGCGCGTCGCGGCGCCGGCGGCGAGCGGCGCGGCGACATAGAGCGCCACCGCCAGGCCTAGCGTTTGCCAGGGAATATCAATATCGGTGACCCCAAGCAGAAAGGCGACGATCGGCGCAAAGGCGAATATCATGATGACGTCATTCATGCTGACCTGCGCGAGCGTGTAAGTTGGGTCGCCCCTGGTCAGTTGCGACCAGACAAACACCATGGCGGTGCACGGCGCCGCGCCGAGCAGTATCAGTCCGGCGAGGTAGCTTTCCGCATCCGCAGCCGGGATCAAGCCGGCGAAAATATGCTTAAAGAAAAGGACGCCAAGCAAAGCCATCGTGAAGGGTTTGATCAGCCAGTTTACGGTGAGCGTGATAATCAGGCCTTTGGGGCGGGCGCCGACCTTGCCAAGACTGCGCAGATCGACATTGATCATCATCGGATAAACCATTGCCCAGATCAGAACAGCAACGGCGAAATTGATATTGGCGTATTCGAAGCCGGCAAGCGCTTCGAATAAAGGGCTGGCGTAGCGGCCCAATAGGACGCCGGAGAAAATGCAAAGCGCCACCCACAGGGAAAGATACCGTTCGAAGGTTGTCATGAGTGCGCTCTGATCTGGCTTTTATTGCCGGTGCACAGAAACAGAATGTTTCGCATGGGGAGTGCCTTACGGACAGCACGCATTGGGCGCCGCATCGGCGCCGGCTTTGGCGGCGAAGATCTCGCGTTCCGGTTCGGCGCCATAAGTCTCGCTTTCGCCGAAGGTCTGAAACAGCTCCCAGACCGCCCCTTGCGGGTCGCGCACCCAGAACTTGTTACTCTTCGCATAGCAACAGGTGGTTTCTTCTTCCGCCAATAAGGACGCGCCCGTCTGGCGCAGCCGGTCGGCGACGCCGTCCAGCTCTTCGCGGCTTTCGATCGAGACGCCCGCATGGTCGATGCCCGGCTCGCCGCTATGGGTGGAAAGCGAAACATTCGCCCGAGGGTCGTCGAGAAGCCATTTGGCGTAGTCGCTCTCAAGTTTTGAGGGGGCCTCCCCGAACATTGCCGTATAAAAGGCGACGGACTGATCAAGGTTGTTGGTTTTGATGTGAATATGCAGCCGTTTCATGATGCTTGCTCCTTTATGACGTAGGGTCCGCAGAGGCGCTTATCGCCGCCGCAGCAATCAGCAAGAAGAAAATCAACGAGTTCGCGGACGCCGCCATAATCGGCGGCGTAAATGACGCTGCGGCCCTCTTTGCGGGACAGGATCAGCCCGGCGCGCTCCAGTTCCTTGAGGTGGAAGGACATGGTCGGCCCAGGCACGTTAAGGCCTCTGGCGATGTCGCCTGCGGCTTCGCCGCGCGGGCCAGCCTGAATTAGGCGCTTCAGAACTTCCAGTCGCGACGCCTGTGAAAGCGCCGAAAAAGAGGTGCATGCGTCATTTATTTCCATGTTTTCATATATATGGAAACATCAAAACACAGTCAAGCATCGCGGTAATGTAATTTCGGCGGTCCCGCTGCGAGCGCTGCCAAATCTGATTGGTAAAAGAAGGAGCGTATAGAACAGGCTGGCCTGCCGCTGTGTCTGTCAGATGAAATGAGGCTGGCCTGGGCGATTGGCGAGGGGTGCGTATTGGGTCGGGGGGCGGCGGCGACCGTCTTCTTCGGCGCCAATTGAACTAGCCGCCCAGCGGCGAATGAAGACCCTGCGCGCGCAGAGGCGCGCATTTCCCTTTTTGAGGTCGTGCGGCTCGACAGCCGCTTAATCCGTTTTCAGCGTCTTTTCGGGTCCCAGATGAGCGCGTCGGCGGCGGCGACAAGGATCACAGCCGCGAGCGCGCCGAGCGTCGCGCTTTCGAACACGACCATCCCGAGAACTAACACCACGCCGAAAATCGCCAAATCCAATGCAAAGCGCATTTGGCCCTCCGTCGTTGCGGAAGGTTAAATGTAGCACAACTCAGCGTGCGAATGGTTAACGCCTCGCGGTCTCGCCGCCCGCAAACAGTGCTGTCTGGCGGGGCGGCGTCAGATTTTATTGTTAATTTTTGCTCAGGGCAGGAACATTTCTGCGGCAACGATTATTTCGCGACCGTTTTGGCGGCCTTCCGCGGCGGACGGTTCACCATCATTTTCTTGACCTCGGCGATCGCCTTTGCGGGGTTTAGGTGCTTGGGGCAAACCTGCGCGCAGTTCATGATTGTGTGGCAGCGATAGAGCTTGAATTCGTCTTCAAGATTGTCGAGACGTTCGTTTGTATGCTGATCGCGGCTATCGGAAAGCCAACGATAGGACTGCAAAAGCGCTGCCGGGCCGAGATATTCATCTTCGCCGCTCTCAGTGTCGCCATTCCACCAATAGGACGGGCAGGAGGTCGAGCAGCAGGCGCAAAGGATGCATTCATAAAGGCCGTCAAGCTTGGCGCGATCTTCCTGTGATTGTTTCCATTCGGTCACGGGTTCTTCTTCCTTCGCTTTAAGGAAGGGCTCGATATAGGCGTGCTGTTTATAAAAGTTCGTAAGATCCGTAACGAGATCTTTCATCACAGGCTGGTGCGGCAGCGGATATATAGTGATGTCGCCCGGCCCAAGGTCATCGAGACTTGCGGTGCAGGCGAGCGTGTTCGCGCCATTGATGTTAAACGAGCAAGACCCGCACACCCCTTCGCGGCAGGACCGGCGGAAAGCGAGGCTCGGATCTATCTTGTCTTTAATCTTGATGAGACCGTCGAGCACCATCGACACGTCCGACACATCGACTTCATATTTGTCGAGGCGCGGATTTTCATCCGTTGAGGGATCATACCGGTAAACCTTAAAGACGCGGGTCCTCTTTGCGTCTTTTTGCGCTTTGAAGGTCTTGCCGTTTTTATTGACCTTGGAATTTTTCGGCAGGGTCAGCTCGACCATTCGAAATACGCCCCTCTTGTTATTCTTTTATACGCGCCCCGTACCAGTCCAGATTACGGGTGATGAACATCGTCAGCGCAATCGCGCCAAAAGCCGTAACAGATCCGATGAGGAGCGCATAATCCTCTGATTTCATGAGTAGATATATCAAACCGTAGGCCCCTGAAAAGGCGGCGAAGGCAATAAGGCCGCGCACGATGCTGTGAAAGACCGTCGCAGCGTAATAGCCGGTGAGGAGAACGGTCGCGCCGGCGGTGAGCGCGAAGGCCGGGTCGAACCCTATATGTTCGGAAAATGCGAGCACCAGAAGGTAGAAGATCACCTGGGTTGCTCCAAGCAGGATATATTGCGCCGGGTGCGCCCGCGCGCCCATCGTCGCCTCAAAAAGGAAAAAGGTCAGAAAAACGATCCCTAAAAACATCAACGCGTATTTCAGCGCCCGATTGACGCTTTGATAGGGGCTTGCAGCGGTGATGAATTCAACGCCAAACGATTTTCCCTGATCGAGTATGTCGAGATTGCCGCCGGTTACGAAACTGCGCGGCAGGCTCCTTGCCAGATAAGGGATGCGCCACTCGGCGGAAAAGCCCTCGCCGGTGATGTCGCGGGCGTCGGGGAGGTATGCGCCCTGAAAACTCGGGTCGGGCCAGTTCGCCGCCATCGAGACGCTGGTTTCTTCCCCCGCCGGCGCGAAATAAAGTGCGCCTCCGCCGGAGAGCGGCAAAGAAAGCTCGAAAGCAAAACCGCTTTGCGGATCGTCGATCGGCATGGCCGCACTAATGCCCGTGGCGCGGAAATTGAGAGTCTCGTGATCGCCCGAAAGTCCGCGCAACGCATCAATGCCGGGTTCGAATTCGGCGCGCACAGGCCGTCCGTTGAGCTTCAGTTGCGGCGTATCGCGCACGCCTTTGAGGCCGTTATTGGACGCGAATTTTACGGCGAGCACCGCCTGACCCCATTTGACGGACAGATCGCCTTCTGCAGGGCGCGGGGCTTTGAGCGCGCCAAACCGCCCTTTCATGACAATGTCTGCATCGAAGATCGTCGCTTCATAGATCGAGCGTCGCCGGAGGGAAGTATTTGTTGTGGCATTAATGTTCAGAGCTTGCGGCGTGAAGGCGACCACAGTTGTGCGGGTGATTGCCGCCCCATCCTTGTCGGTTTTGCCTGTGTTAATGACGCCCGGCGCCAGAATGATTGGCCCGCTGATGGTCTGGCGGCCGCCGGCGAGTTGATAGATATCTGTCTTGACTTCGTCGGCCCTGGTCGAGCGATCCCAAACGAGCGCGTAGACCAGCATGGCCGGGATCCACAAAAGAAAAGCGAGCCCGCCGACAAGAATGAGTTTAAGGCCAAGCGAGCGGGCCTCAGACGATGCGCGAAGTTCCATGAACTTCTCCCCGATGTTACGCGCCCGGCCCGGCGGTCACATCGGCAAAAAGCATGACCCTTGAATGACGCGATCAGGGAAATTTCAAGGCGTGGTTACAATGACTTCTTCAAAGGGCGAAGATCATCATAGGCGACGGCGCGTTTTTCCATCTTTGCCATATAGCTTTCCTTGATGTCGTCGGCGCGCAGCATGGCCGAGTTCCATAGGGCGATATAGTCGAGCGCGTCCGCCGTTGAGTGATCGCGCGCGTAATTGATCATGCGTTTTGACCCGGCGACGGCGAGCGGGGAATGGGCCGCGATTTGCCGGGCGATCTCCATCACGCCGGCCAAAAGCGCCTCATGGCTCTCATAGACTTCGTTGACGAGGCCGATTTCTTTGGCTTTCGCCGCGGGCAGGCGTTCGGCGGTGTAGGATATCTGGCGCGCCCAGCCCTCCGGGATCACTTTTGCCAGCCGCGGGAAGGTGCCGACATCGGCGGTCATGCCGATGGCCGTCTCCTGAACACAGAAGAAGGCGTCCGCGCTGGCGTATCGGCAGTCGCAGGCGGTGACGAGATCGACGCCGCCGCCGATCGCGCCGCCCTGGATCGCGGCGAGCACCGGCTGGCGGGCGTTTTCAAGCGCGGAGAATGTGCCCTGAAGAATTTTGACATGATGGCGAAAGGCTTCGGCGGCGGCCTCGCGATTTTCCGCCGGCGCATCGAGCCCGCCCTGCATAAAAACCGAAATGTCCATGCCGGCGGTAAAGTGTTTTCCTTCCGCGGACAGAACAATCACCCGCGCCTTGGCGTTATCGGAGATGTCGTTCACCACCTCCGGCAGTTCCCGCCAGAAAGCGGGGATCATGGAGTTCGCCTTGTCGGGCCGGGAAAAGCGGATATGCGCAACGCCGCCCTCGATCTCCAGGTTGAAACATTCATAGGCCATGGGCGTCTCCGTTTTTCCGCAGAGTCAACAGATCGGATATTTAGTGCTACACTAGCTTGCCTTTGCGGTTTTGGGCAGGGACGTCAGCAGTAGGAGGGAGCTGGCTGGCGCCGTTTATGCTTGGGGCCCGGTGATCGCGAGTGGCGCGGTTTTGTGGAGTAGAACGGGCGGCAATTTCCGATGGTGCGGGAAAAGGCGGCGGAAGTCATTAATCTTAACGTTTCCCGCGAGAAAATAGCGGGGGGCGAGACGGCGGGCGCGTTTCTCGCAAACGCCCGGCGCGCGGCTGGCCTCAGCCATCTGAGCGTTTGCGAAGCCACCAAGATAAAAGTCGAACATCTTGAAGCCATTGAAGCATCGGATGCGGGCGCCTTGCCGGCGACGCCCTATGCGGTTGGCTTTGTGAAGGTTTACGCCGGCTTTCTGGGGCTCGACGCTGAGGCGATTGCGGCGCAATTCAAGACCGATATCGCTGTTGCAACACCGGCTATCGAAGCCGCGCCTTCAGCAGCAAACCTCGCGACATCGGTGGAACCGGGAGACGGCGTGCGTTTCGTCTCCATTGTCGCGATCGCGGCAATCTTGATGTTTGTCCTCTGGATCGGTTTTCAGGTGACGGGCGGTTCGGACCGTGAAGCCGCCGGAGAGGCGCAACCCGTTGCCCAGCCGCGCGTCACGCTCGAGCGGGCTCCGGCGCCGCGGCCGCAGATCAGCGCTGAACACAAACCGGCGCCAATTGTGGAAAGCGTGGCGGCTCCTGGCGCTGAGGCCGTAGATGATGTCCCGCCCCCGGTGACTGTGAAAAGTGCTGAGCCCACGCAGGATGTTTTGCCCGCCACGGCGCCAGACCCGGCCGCGGCCGATGGCGCGGAGACCGCTGTTGAAGCCGCGAGCGTGCAAGAACCTGCAGCAGCCAGTGAAACGCCAACAGAATTTTCGCTAGTTGAAGAAACGCCGGGCGCGCCCACTGACGAGATTATTGCATCGGGCGCAGCACCCGAAGCCGGTGCGCCCGGGCAAACGGCGCCGGCGCCATTTCGTCCGGCTCGGGCGCCCGCCAAACGCCCAGAGGCGACGCCAGAGCCGGTTATCGTCAAGCCGCGCCTTATCCGCCCCAAGGCGCCGCGCTATCCAAACCGTTGCGGCCGCAGTGCGGCGCCGGTTGAACATGTCACCGTCATTTTCGACGTCACGCCGGAAGGGCGCACGGCGAACGCCCGCAGCGCTGCTTCAACGAATGACTGCTTTAACGACGCGGCGCTTAAAGCCATCGCCAAATGGCGCTTCGAGCCGGAGACCATTAACGGCGCCGCGCGTCTTTCCACCGCCCAGCGGGCGACGTTGAATTTTCGCCAGTAGACCCCGTGTTGCGCCACACCCTTTAATAAGCTCACGCTTTCGGTTCGATATAATCGATTTAATCCGTAAGCGTATATTCATGGACCGGCGATAGTCGATTGTCGCCTTGCCGATAGCGAACCAGGCGACGGTGGATTTCATCCGGTTGGCGTCGTCGCGTCAGGGATAAGCCTCACAGGCGATGGTTTCGCCCGGCCAATGTGTGACGTTGAACCTTCAAGAGTAAAATAATTTTTGTCGCGTGATATGATATATCAGTCGTAAAAAGTTTGAGGCTTTTTGCTAATTTGTAATGTATGTTGCGAAATTGCATTGCCGTAAAATTTAATCAGTACACTCCATAGTGCGCTAGTTGTGAAGGCAAATAATGGAGACGTTGCACATGTTTAGCGGCGTCAAGTCCGTGCTTCATTTTACTTTCCTCCTAACAGGCGGCCAACTTTGGGGCGGCTTGCTCTCAGCTTCGAATTCGGATTAGCATCTTAAAGTTGCGTTACGTAAGGAATGCGCGTCAGGGGCGCGTTAGAAAAATCAGAAGGGAAATATTTTTATGAAGTCCAAGTTTTTGCAGGCAAGGTTGCTGGCCGGGTTTAGCGCCGTAGCAATCTGCTTTTCCGCCGCAACGACAACGACGGCGACCGCGCAGACGCCGGACGAGCTTGAAATAGTGAGGGACAGTTGGATTTTTGTTTTTGACAAATCCGTTTCGCCGAATGCCGTACGCAGTCTCGCTGACCGGGCAATCGCCAATACCGGCGGCCAGCGGGGGCATGTTTATTCGAATTCGATCCGCGGATTTTCCGCCAAAATGTCGGCGCAGGCGGCAGCACGCGTCGCCGCGAACAACCCCAATATAGCCTATTACGAAGCCGATCAGATTGCGCGCGTTTGGGCGCCGGTTGAAGGCAAAGGCAAACCAGGCGGCGGCTCTGACCCAGCACAGACTACGCCGTGGGGCATAACACGCGTCAACGGCGGCGTTAGCGGTGCAGTCAGCACAGCATGGGTAATCGACTCGGGCGTCGACCAGGATCACAATGATCTCAATGTCGATACTGTGCGCAGCGCCAATTTCGTCTCTAGAGGCAAAAGTACGAAAGACGACGGCAACGGACATGGAACCCATGTCGCGGGCACGATCGCCGCAGTTGACAACACGATCGGTGTTGTCGGCGTTGCCGCAGGCGCATCGGTCGTCGGCGTTCGCGTCCTGAATAATCAGGGCAGCGGTTCATTTGCTGACGTTATCGCGGGGATCGATTATGTCGGCGCTAATGGTCAGGCGGGCGATGTCGCCAATATGAGCCTTGGAGGCGGTTTTTCGCAGGCGCTGAATGACGCCGTCATCGGGGCTTCATCGACGGTTAAATTCGCGCTCGCCGCCGGCAATGAGAGCACGGACGCCAACACCAAATCGCCGGCCAGCGCAAACGGCCCAAATATCTATACAGTATCGGCTTTCGCAGAGGGCGACACATTTGCGTCGTTTTCGAATTTTGGCAATCCGCCGGTTGATTGCGCCGATCCGGGCGTTGCCGTCTTCTCGACTTACAAAGATGGCGGCTACGCAACGCTTTCTGGCACATCCATGGCGGCGCCGCATCTTGCGGGCGTCTTGCTATTGGGCGCTGCCAGAACCGACGGGGCGGTCAGTGGCGATCCGGACGGAAATCCAGATCCGATCTGCGTTCATTAATCGTAATCTTAGCGATGGAAAACCGGCCGCTAACGCGGCCGGTTTTTTTTATTAATAAACCCGCGCTTTCGGTTCGATATAATCGATTTCATCCGTAAGCGTATATTCATGGACCGGGCGATAGTCGATTGTCGCCTTGCCGTTTGCGAACCAGGCGGCGGTATGTTTCATCCAGTTGGCGTCGTCGCGGTCCGGATAGTCCTCGCGGGCGTGAGCGCCGCGGCTTTCCTTGCGATTGGCGGCGCCTTCCATGGTCACGACCGCCTGGCCGATCATGTTGTCGAGCTCCAGCGTTTCGACGAGGTCGGTGTTCCAGACGAGGGAGCGGTCAGTGACGCCAATATCGGCCATGGCGGTGTAGACTTCCGCGATCTTCTCCCTGCCTTCTTCCAGCACCTCGCCAGTGCGGAAAACCGCGCAATTGTTTTGCATGACGCGCTGCATTTGCCCGCGGATCGCCGCTGTCGGCGTCGCGCCCGATGCGTGGCGGAACCGGTCGAGACGGGTGAGAGCCTCATCGGTCGCTTGCTGCGGCAGGTCCGGCATCGCCGCATTGGCGTCGACAACCTCGCCGCAGCGATGGCCCGCCGCACGGCCGAAGACTACAAGGTCAATCAGCGAATTGGAGCCGAGGCGATTGGCGCCGTGAACGGAAACGCACCCCGCCTCTCCAAGCGCCATCAGGCCCGGCACGACGGCGTTCGCGTCATCGCCTCGTTTCGTGACAACCTCGCCGTGATAATTCGTCGGTATGCCGCCCATATTATAATGAACGGTCGGCAGGACGGGGATCGGCTGCTTTGTAACGTCAACGCCGGCGAAGATTTTCGCGGACTCCGAAATGCCCGGCAGTCGCTGGCTGAGAATTTTCGGATCGAGGTGATCGAGATGAAGGAAGATGTGATCTTTTTCTGCGCCGACGCCGCGCCCCTCGCGAATTTCCATGGTCATCGCCCTGGAGACAACGTCGCGCGAGGCCAGGTCTTTGGCTGACGGCGCATAGCGCTCCATAAAGCGCTCGCCTTCGGAATTGGTGAGGTATCCGCCTTCGCCGCGCGCGCCCTCTGTGATCAGGACGCCGGCGCCGTAAATGCCGGTCGGGTGGAACTGCACAAACTCCATATCCTGCAAGGGAAGGCCGGCGCGCAGGACCATGCCGTTGCCGTCGCCGGTGCAGGTGTGGGCGGAGGTGCAGGAAAAATAAGTGCGTCCGTAACCGCCGGTAGCGAGGATCACCATCTTCGCCGTGTAGCGATGGATCTTGCCGGTGTCGAGCTCCCAGGAAAGGACGCCGCGGCATTCTCCGTCATCTGACATAATGAGATCGAGGGCGTAATGCTCGATGAAAAACTTGGCGTTGTTTTTGACCGCCTGTCCGTAAAGCGTATGAAGGATTGCGTGGCCGGTACGGTCGGCGGCGGCGCAAGTGCGCTGGACCTGGCCCTCGCCGAAATTTTTTGTCATGCCGCCAAAGGCGCGCTGATAGATCTTGCCTTCCTCGGTGCGGGAAAAAGGAACGCCCCAATGTTCCAGCTCGTAAACGGCGGCCGGCGCGTTCTTGCAGAGATATTCGATTGCGTCCTGATCGCCGAGCCAGTCTGACCCTTTGACGGTGTCGTACATATGCCAGCGCCAGTCATCCTCGCTCATATTGCCGAGGGAGGCGGAAATTCCCCCTTGCGCCGCGACCGTGTGCGAGCGCGTCGGAAAGACTTTCGTTATGCAGGCGGTTTTAAGCCCGGCCTGCGCCGCGCCGAGCGTTGCGCGTAAACCGGCGCCGCCGGCGCCGACAACCACAACATCATATTGGTGGTCGATAATCTCGTAACTCTGGGTCATGCGTCAGCCTGCAAAGAAAATAGTGTAAAGCGACCATGCGGCGCCGGCGATGACGCCGAGAGCCGCTAGCCAGTTGAGAAAAAGAAGAACGTCTTTCAGCCATGAATGGATGTAGTCGACGATGATTTCTTCCATGCCGATGCGCATATGCCAGGCGCCGGCGATGAAAAAGGCGCCGATGAGGGCGCCGTTAAGCGGCTCGGCGAGCCAGGCGCGCGCGCCGGCATAATCCGCCGTCAGAGCCCCGACGATCCCGAACAGAAACCAGACCGCAATCGGCGCCAGCATGACCGCGGTGGCGCGCTGAATGATGAAAGAGGACGTGCCTTTTTTTGACATTTATGCGCCTCCCCCATAGCCGGCCCAGAGGATCACAGCGGTGAGAATTGTGGCGGCTATATAGACGAGCCACGCGGTCATCGTCGCTGTTTTCGGCGCGAGGCCGCGCCCGCTATCCCAATAAAGATGGCGCAGCCCGTTCATCAGGTGAAACAGGAGCGACCACACAAAGCCGGCGATAATGACAAAGCCGACAGGCGAGTGGATGATCGTGGAGACGGCATCGAAAAGCGGCGGGTGGAGCGCAAGGCCGACCACCCACAGCGTCATCAGGAGGAGGCCGCCATAAAGCGCCATGCCGGCCCCGCGATGGGTGATAGACGCCGCCATGGTGACGGTAAAACGCCAGATTTGAAGATGCGGCGAGAGAGGTCGCCCAGATGTTGCGCCGTCTGCCATGAAGTCCCCGTGTGCTAAGGCCCGTCAGGCAGGGCCCATTCGTCGATTCCGCCGATATTACAAAGGCGATGCTCAGGTTGGGCGAAAATAGAGCGCCCCTTTCCCAAGTCAACGCGGGCGCCCCCCTCAACGCTGCCCATTGCCAAGCCGGGCGCCGATCGGTCATGATGGGGCCTGATTATAGGGGTTTTCAGGCGGGGTACATTGTTGTGTGTTCAAATCTTAGATATTTCGCCGCGATCGCCGCGGCGGCCATGGTTTCATTTGGTTCTGCGAATGCGCAAACCATCGGCGCCGTTAATAGCGAGCAACTTGGCGCCGCGCTAAGCGCGGCGGGTCTTAACCCGACAATGATTGAAGACGCGGCGACCGGCGCGCCTGTCGCGAACGGCACGGCCGGCGAGTTCGGGTTTTTCGTCCGGGCTCTTTCCTGCTCCGGTAATCCGCCGGCCTGCGAGAATTTGATGTTTTTTGCGAATTTCGAACTCGGCCGAAGCGTCACGCCCGAGGACTTCCGCATCATCAATGGTTTTAACGACAGCCAGGTCTTCGGCCGCGCCTATGTTTTGGAAAGCCAGAACCAGGTCGGCGTCGACTATGTGATAGAGCTTGGCGGCGGCGTTTCCGAAGAACATCTGGCGCAAAACATCAGCCGCTGGGCGGATGTGATTTCAGCCTTTGTGGCGAAGTTTCAGGAAGGCGCTGCGGGGTCTTAAGGGCCCTCGCTTCGAGAAGGCTATTAAGCCGCGCGTTCTATCAGCGCCTTCAACCCTTCCGGCAAATCTTTTTCCAGCGCGCGCATGCGCTCGATGAGTTTGCGCTCATTGGCGTCAAAGGCGCCGTCGCGGCCGATGCGGCCGGCAAGCCAGCCGGCTTCACTGTCGGTTACCTTGGCGGCTTCCGCGATTTCGGCGTCGCGTTGTTCGTTATGCTCTGCATGGGCGGAATTTTTCGAATAGGCGTCTTTCATCGCGCCAAAGCCGCCTGACAGCATGCGTTTGAAGAAACCGCCAACGTCTGTCGTCTGGTCGCGCATCCACGCATCGCGGCGAAACGCTTCCTCGCGGCTTGGCGCTTCATAGCCGAGATGGGCCATCAGATGATTGACGATCCCCTGGACGAAAAGCTCGGTCCAGGCGGGGTTGTCGTTACTCTTGCCTGTCGCGTCATTAATATCGAACAAGAGTTCGGCTTCGCGGCGGGTGACCGCAACATTGCCGTCGCCGCCGGCGGCGAAAAGATAGCGCCTGATCAGCATGACATCGGTTTTATCAACCGCCGGTCCATCCGATTTATGGAGGACCGCTTCTTTGATTTGCTCGCCGACGAATTCGGCCATTTCCGGCGGCGTCTGCGTCGCGGTCTCCATCAATTTAACAAGGAGGCCGAGCTCGAGCTTGTTGGCGCAGCCGTCTTGCGTCACGCGGCGCTTCAGCGACTGAAATTCTTCCGGCGTCAGATAGCCGTGCGGCTCTTCCTCGCGCAGATAAAAATCGGCGGCCGCTTCGGCGAAATATTGCGCCCATTCCGCATCGCCTTCCGACGCGCGCTCGCCGAGCGCGAACAGCGCATCAAGCTCATTGGCGCTGACCATGCCGTCGGCGAAAATGGAGCGGCGTAAGAATAAAACTTCGTCGGCGGTGACATAGCCGTCTGCGCCGATTGCGGCGATCCGGGTTTGCAAGGACTGGTCGGGCATTTCAAAGGAGCTCCCATCCGAAAAACGTTGGAAGAACTCTCCCGCAATCAGGTTAAGATCGGGGTAAAAGCAAGCGCTTCATTGAAGACGTTTAGAGAGCTTTAACGAGCGAGGGCGGGGCTATTCCGCTGCCGACATCTCGGCTTTGTCGCGCGTCAGCGTCTGCATCTCGCCGCCGGTCTCAGCGCATTCGCGCCGGTCGCGATTGACGACCATGCGGTCATGGAGATGGTCAATGCAGTTGCTGCCGGTTTTGACGAAAAGAAACGGGAAAAGCCCGTGGAAAAAACAGCAAATACTGGCGGCGAACATTTTAGAGCTGAAGCTGAACGCCATGCCCATATGCTCAAAATAGCTCTCGCCAACGCTTGCGGGATGCTCGGTAAAGGCTTTCTTGATCACAGCGACGTTCTTTCCCCTCAATGAGTTGGGCTAATATGCACCGTTTCCCGTGAAAATTTTATCTACATCATCGATTAGAAAATCTATTTATTGCGATTATTTTCTAATTTATGATAGAAAAGTAGAATGGATACCATCGACAAGGCCATTTTGGCGCAATTGCAGCACGATTCAGGGACCCCGATTAGTGAAATCGCCGAATCGGTGGGCCTATCGGCGACCCCATGCTGGCGGCGGATAAAAAAACTGGAGGATGAGGGCGTCATCGCCCGGCGCGTCGCCCTTGTTGATCCCGCCGCCGCCAATCTCAATCTGACGGCGTTTGTCGCCGTCAAAACTGCCCAGCATGGCGAAAAATGGCTCACTGATTTTTCCGAGAGCGTGCGCCGGGTCCCCGAAGTTGTGGAGCTGCACCGGATGAGCGGCGACATTGATTATCTGATGAAAGTCGTCTGCCCCGACATGGCCCATTTTGACCGCATCTATAAAAAGCTGATCTCGATCGCGGAGTTTTCCGACGTCAGCTCGACCTTTTCCATGGAAAGCCTGAAGCAGACGACCGAGCTGCCTCTTGATTACATCTAGACGCGCCAATGGACGCAACAGCCCCGGCCCCCTATATCCCGGAGATTATGGCTGAATTGGATATCACCGCCCGCCCGCAGATTGCGGCGCCTATAAGTCTCGCCGGATTGACCCGCGATGAGCTTCGCGCGCTGCTTGTCGAGACTTTCGGGCTGGATGTGAAAAAAGCGCGCATGCGTGCGAGCCAGATCTGGCGGTGGATTTATCATTTTGGCGCGCGTGATTTTGAGGCCATGACCGATATCGCCAAGGAAATGCGCGCGAAGCTGGCGGAAAACTTTGTCATTGGGCGCCCCGAAATCATCGAGCGCCTGATCTCCAATGACGGCACGCGCAAATATCTTCTTCGCTTGGGCCCCGGCATAGAAGTCGAATGCGTCTTTATTCCCGATGTCGGGCGCGCCGGCGCCTTATGCGTCTCGTCGCAGGTCGGCTGCACGCTGAATTGCACTTTCTGCCATACGGGCACGCAAAAACTCGTCCGTAATCTGACGGCGGCGGAAATCGTCGGGCAGGTATTGGCGGTTAAAGACGATCTCGAAGAATGGCCGTCCGACAAGGAAGACCGCCGTTTGTCGAACATTGTTTTCATGGGCATGGGCGAGCCGCTCTATAATCTGGACAACGTCGCAAGCGCGATCGACATCATCTCCGACGGCGAAGGAATTTCGCTGTCGCGCCGGCGCATCACCGTTTCGACCTCCGGCGTCGTGCCGGAAATGCATCGCCTCGGCGAAGAAACATCGGCGATGCTTGCGATTTCGCTGCATGCAACGAATGACAAGCTGCGCGATGAGCTGGTCCCGATCAACCGGAAATATCCGATTGCAGAGCTTCTGGACGCCTGCCGAAACTATCCCGGCGCCTCCAATGCACGGCGCATCACGTTTGAATATGTGATGCTGAAAGACGTCAATGACCGAGACGACGAAGCGCGCGAGCTGGTGCGTCTCCTCAAAGGCATTCCGGCGAAGATCAATCTTATCCCGTTTAACCCATGGCCGGGCGCGCCTTATGAGTGCTCGAGCTGGGAGCGGATTGAGGCCTTCGCCGACATCGTCAACCGCGCCGGCTACGCCTCGCCAATCAGAACGCCCCGCGGCCGCGATATTTCCGCCGCCTGCGGACAGTTGAAGTCGGAAAGCGTCAAGAAACGCGCAAGCGAGATCAGGCGGGAAGCTGTAACGCAGTAAATGCACGTCAATGATCGCATAGAGATCGCGGACTGGGAACTCACCGAGACATTCATCCGCGCTTCTGGGCCTGGCGGGCAGAATGTCAACAAGGTCGAGACCGCAGTTCAGTTGCGTTTCGATGCGCAGAACTCTCCCTCTCTTACCGATGACGTAAAAGCCCGGCTCAAAAAAATCGCCGGACGGCGTATGACCAAAGACGGCGTCATCATCATTGAAGCGAAACGCTACCGCCTTCGCGAGCGCAATCGCGAGGATGCGCGCGCGCGGCTCGC
>Ga0209633_10003008_pt1 | contig 15779 bp, 15 predicted proteins | sample Cruoilmetagenom1_FD_187290 | JGI IMG/M metagenome (GOLD analysis project Ga0209633, IMG submission 187290) | Oil polluted marine microbial communities from Coal Oil Point, Santa Barbara, California, USA - Sample 1 (SPAdes) (version 2) | ecosystem: Environmental > Aquatic > Marine > Oil seeps ... | reverse complement strand
TTCAGCGCCGGGCCAGTATTTTTGAGGCTCAACCGCTGTTGTGTTTCTTCAAGCTGTGCCAGGTGTTGCTCTGTTTCTTCAAGCCTCGCTGTTATATCCAAAATAACGGACGTACTCTCGACGGGTTGGGGTGCCCGTTCAGCCTCCATTTCAGCTGCTTTTCGAAAAGCGGCCCACGCCCGTCCGTTCATGTGGGGACGGGCCCGGTCAAACAGCACGGCCCGGGCCTGATCGTAACGATACTTCTTGCGATGGGCGGTTGCCATTCCGGTAGATCCATAGAAGCGGTATTCCGCAGTGGTGTGGTCCAGGTGCCGGAAGGGAAAATGGCGCGATACCCGAATCCAGAAGTCCCAATCCTCAAAGAGAATCAAGTCCTCTGAAAAGGCTTTGACCTTTTCCAGGACCTCCCTTGAAAACAGGACGCTCATGATGGGAATATAGTTTTCAAACAAAAGCCTGTCCGGATCAAAGTCGAAATTAAACACCAATTCTTCTTTCCGGCGGTTTCCGGGGGTTTCGGGCGGGCCTTTGAAAAAAACATTCAGAACATTGCTGTAAGCCACTTTTTCGTGCGTCATCTCAAGGTGGTTTACGAGGCGCGCCACGTGATCGGGATAAAACACATCGTCGTCGTCCAGAAAATTGAAATATTTTCCCCTTGCCGCCTTTAATCCGCTATTGGCAGCTGCGGCCCTTCCCTTACATTTTTCATGGCGCACATGGCGGATGGGAATATCCTCGGAAACGGCTTTAATGACATCGGCAACATCTTGCCCACCATCGTTTATCACCACCATTTCCAGGTTGGCGTAGGTTTGTTTGGCAATAGAAGCGACGGCATTCGCCAGCAAGTGGGGACGATCCTTCGTTCGAACGATGATGGATACCAGGGGACCCGATTCTTCCTGAGCGGGCGCGAGCCGGTGTGCTGAATGCGATAAAATGGCCATGGGTCCGATTTTTTGAATCAACTGAGCATCCTGCCACGAGAATCCCTCGGCGTGGGTCACCCCTTCCGGGAGGGTCATGCTTCGAAAACGGTTCAGACCAAAGGTGATTTCCCCGTAGGGCCTTTCCTTGAGCTGGCTTTTGTATTGGTTGATGGCCTCATTTTTTTGGGCCAAAACCGGTGTAATATCGACCAGGGCATTCACGCAAATGGGCTGCCCCACTTCATAAAAGGCCACTTCAAAACTGAAATCTCCACCTCGAACGGCATCACACAACAGAAAACAGGCGGCCCGATGATCCGGGTGAAATTCCAGGGGAGAGGGCACGTAGACCAGCTGTGGCCGGTAACTTTCCAGCAGATCCATCATGCAGCGAAGAGCGCCGTGAGCACCGGACAAAGACCGGTCCTCATACAACCAGAATTCCAGATCAGTCACACCAAGGGTTTCACAGGCTTTTTTCGCCTCCTTTTGCCTTAGGACCACATACCGGTTTTTTTCCATTTCGCCGGAGGTATCGCCTTTGGCGCCATTGGTCAAAAAAACAACCTTTACCGGATCTCCCGCCGCCGCGTGAAGCACCAGGCTTCCACCGCAGCCGATGGTTTCATCATCTGGATGGGGCGCCAGAACCAGCACCCGCCGGCCTGTGGGATCAGTGGCATGAAAGGGGATCAGTTTATCTTCGGTCTGCATGATAATCCTTATTAAAAGAGGTCGCTGTCGCCCATGGTGTAATAGAGGTTGCGATCCACAAAGGGCAAATTGAAGGCCATGTCAAAAAAGATGATACCGGCGGCCAGGTTATTGGGATCGGCGGTCTTCACAAACCCGGCCTTTTTTAGCGCCTTTGTCCACCATTCGGGCTTTTGCGAAAACCACCCCTCAATTCTTTCCGCCCCTTTAAAGTGTTTTTTCAATAATGGGTCAAAGATTATTTTAACACACCACGCATATTTTTTCTCAAAGAGGGCATCCCCCCAGACCAGAACCCGATCCCTGAGAGAAAACACACACCACCCCACCAGTCTGCCAAAACATTTCACAGCGAAGAGCTGGTGAACCTGATCCGGACAATCAAGGTATCGCCATTTCAGGTAGGCCACGTCCTTTTTGATCAGCATCCCGTAATCCCTGCTTGCCCTTTTAAAAAGGTGATCGAAATCGGCTGTCATGCGGGTAACCCGCTTGACCGTAACAAAGGGAATATGTTTTGAGAGCTTTTCCATGGGGGTAAAAGAAGATCGGTTAACCCTGTTCAGGTCTAAAACATGATATGGGATGGGCGACATATATCGATAGCCTAGAAATTTTTCCCCGAACTTTTTATGATGGCCTGTAACATATCCATACATGAAGGGCATGTTATCGACACAGAATTTGTTAAAGAAATACGTTGTCACCCGCGTCAAAACGCTGGTGCTGCCCAGACCAAGCCGCCTGAATTCAGGATGAGTCATAACGTCGGCACCCTGTAATGACATAAATTCCCCTGGGCCCCCGACCGATGAATAAAACGGCACGGCATATCCGCAAAAATGTGCCGCCAGGAATCCGTCTTTTGTGACGGCGAGTGCAATTTTATGGCTGCCAAACGGGTTATCCCTGAATTTCCATTTCCAGTGGGCCATGGTGCGTTGGGCTTGAAACACCTTTTGGAACATGGGCAAAATGTTCAACTCATCCCCATCCCGGTAAACCCGAAGAAAAACCTTGTCCTTTCGAGCAACCACCAGGGAATATTCCCCCTTTTCCTGGTGATTGATAATCTTTTCGTTTCTTTTGATGCGGAATCCGTTTTCATAGAGGGCCGTAAGCACCGCTTTTGACATCCCGGTTTTTCGCTGGTAAAGGGGTTGCTCCGGTACTTCAGTATGAAGAAGGAGGGCGCCGGCCGGTTTTAAACATGACCGGATGGGTTTCAAAACGTCGTTCAAAAAACCGTTCATGGCGGAAGACGCCACCAAAACAATCCCATCATAGGACTTTGCTGGGAGCGCCGGGTCGTTTGAATCAATGCCATCGTCACAAAATTTTCCCGTGTCCGTCACTGTGACGTCATAGCCAAGGGATGGCAGATCGCCGGTGTTGAAATCGCTCTCACACCCGATAACCAAGATAGATGCCGGTGCGGGCGGGAGATACGGCAACAGGGGATGGGAAGGATTTTCGTTAGTGGTTTTCATTAATTATCCAAGATACCTGCTGAAAAGACGCGCCAAACCGCTTAGCACCCCCCAAACGCCCGAAATACCGTCCCGGCGCCAGCAATTCCCAACAGGTTTCGGGAAATCGCATCTCCGGGCCCGAGCCGAATTGGGCGGCGGATGGCACCATGTCAGGATTGGGGCTCCATTCAAAAAGCCATGCTGCCTGAATGGCGGGCGGAACTTTCAAAAAAAAGGGCGTTCTGAAAATGGGCGTGCTTGACCTGTTTTGACGCAGGGCGGGGCGCGGAAAATGCTCAAGTGTTTTTTTCAGACGGGATTTCCAACCTTTTGCGTGTTTTTCTAAAAAAACGGCATGGGATTCCGCCATCAGCCTTCTTTTTTCCCGAAAGCGACGCCGGTCGCATTGGTCATAGTAATGAACGGCGCGGGCCCGTGGTTCGATCAAGAGCCGGAAACCGTTGTTTCTCAGTCGCAGAAAAAGATCGGTGTCTTCAAAATAGAGAAAAAAACGGGGATCAAACAGACCCCCGGCTTTTTGGACCGCGTCCCGATTCAGGAACACCAACCCTCCCGAAAGATTACTTACTTCCACCGGCTTTGGGGAACGCCAGACCCGGATGGAGCGTCTTCGCCACAGGACACTGATAAATCGGTTAATCCAAGCTTGAGACCCCCAAGACGTCAGAAGGTCCCGGAATTCAAAGAGGGCCGTGGGATAAGAGGGCGGCAGATAGAAGGTCTGATCGTCATCCCAGAAAATCTGAGGCGCGACCGCCGCAACATTCCGGCTGGAAAAAAGAGTTTTTTGCAGTTGCTTCAAGCAACCGGGCAATAACCGGGCATCCGGGTTGATGAGCAGGATGCTGTTCCCGGTAAATTCCTCAAAAGCCTGGTTGCACGCGAACCCGAACCCCATATTCTCAGCGTTGACCCTCAACGCTACGGATGGCGGGAGATTAAATCGAAGGCTCTCGGCCTCTTCCGGTGAGGCGCTGTTGTCCACCACCACGACGGTAACCGGCCCCGAAGACTCGGATTCCAAAACGGATTTCACGGCCTGTAACGTCAGGGCGAAGCTCTTATAATTAACAATAACGGCGAGGGTTTTCAAACCAACAAGGAACACTCCTTATGATGGGACATTCCAGGAATGGGGCATCCATATCATACCCATATCAGAATGTTCGCTTTCAATCACAAAAGGGCCATAATTCATTTCATGGATCTCCCGTATGGCGTGTTCATCGCCGACCCTGACCCTGACCCGGTAATTTCCACCCAGAATGGGGATCGATGGAATCACCATCTTAATGGTTTGTTCACCGGAAAAAAGGATGGGGGCCAGACCTGACATTTTGCTGGTGGTTTCAAAAACCGGTGTACCGTCCGTAAATCCAAGGCTTATAGCCAAGTGCCCCTTCATAGGCGCGCCGACCCTTCGGGTTTTCACCTGGACGATAACCGTCTCAAATTGGTGAAGGTGCGCCACGGATTCTTTTTTTTCATTCAGAAGGCACACCCCTTCAATCATAATATCCGGCATTTGCGAACCCGCCGGCGCCGAAGGTCCATCGACGGGAACAGGGGACACATCTTCTTCAAGATAGGACCTATAGGCCGAAATAACGGAAGATGTTTTTCCATAACCGCCCATGCGGCCATTTTTCAGCCACAGAGTGCGAGAACATAATTCGTTGATCATATACATACTGTGGGTGCAGATAATGAGCGTCTTGCCGGCCTTTCTGAAATTCATCATCCGATCCACGCATTTTTGCTGAAACCGCTGATCCCCGACGCTGAGGGCCTCATCAATAATCAGGATCTGCGGGTCCACACTGGTTGCGATGGAAAATGCCAGACGTACATACATTCCCGACGAATAGGTCTTGACGGGACGGTCGATGGCATGTGCCAATTCGGAAAATGCGATAATGGCCTCTTCCCGGTCCCGGATCTCTTTTTCTTTCAATCCCAGAAGCGCCGCATTGAGATAGATGTTCTGCCGGCCGCTGAACTCGGGATGGAATCCGGACCCCAGCTCCAGGAGGGCGGCCATCCTGCCCCTTTTTACCATCCGACCGGAAGTCTGGGTAGAAGTGCCGGCCAGTATCTTCAACAGGGTGGATTTCCCGGCGCCATTGTCGCCGATAATCCCCAATGTGCCGCCCTCGGGAACCTCAAACGAAACGTCCGTCAGGGCTTCTACCAGATCATGGCAGGGCTTTCGAAGAATCGCTTCCTTGAGACGATCAAACGGCCTTAGATAGACCTGGTAATTTTTCGTCAGGTTTTCGGCCTCAATGGCGTTCAAATACAAAACTCCTCATTTTCATTACGCGAAACCTTTTCACAAAACGTCCGCAAAGGCATGTTTTGAGCGCTCAAAAAAAATGACGCTGCCCACAAAACACAATAACGTCAACCCCAGAGCATAGGCCAGCATTGTAAATGAAATAAAATGGTGCAGCAACACTTGATGATACAACTCGATAAAGGGATACATGGGATTTATTTTGATGGCCCACCGCAATTTCTCCGGCACCATGGACAAAGGATAGATGATGGGTGTCAGAAAAAACCACAATGAGAGGGCGGTCCCGATAAATTGCTTAATATCCCTTAAAAATACGGACAGGCTTGCAATCAGGCATACCATGCCCAATGTAAACACCATATGGACGGTCACCACCAGGGGCAGCCATATCCAGGCCATATGAAAATACCCTTTGAAAATCAAATAAATCAGAAACATCAGGAAACCGAGGCCGTTTAAACAGAAAGGAACGATAACCCCCGACATGGGAAGAATTTCCAGAGGGAATGCCACCTTTGTGATGAGGTTGGCCCGGCTCAGCAAAGCATCGGTGGCGCTGCTCAGGGCCTCTGAAAAAGCGGTCCACGGGAGAAGCCCGGTCAAAAAGTACACGGCGAAACTGTCGGTGCCCGTTTCCATGGGCTTCAACCTGACCTTCAAAACAACTGAAAACACAAAGATATAGATGAGCAGATTGGCCAGAGGCGTCAACAGGCTCCACACAAATCCTCCGATGGATCCGGCAAAACGTCCTTTGATTTCGTTTCGCACAAATCCCCAGAAAAGGGTTTTGTAGTGAACGGGTATTTCAATCCAGCGTTTGAGGATCAAGAAGATATTCATGTATGCACTTTCTGAAAACGGGGGGAGGTATTCAACCCGTTGCCGCCTTGCTATTTTCCAAGGGGATCTATGGATTGGGGTAAAACTGCTTCATCACACTCTGCACTTTTTGCTTGAACTCGTTGGTCATGGCTTCCACATCGTCCATGTCGTCAACCACCCGAGGCGTAATCAGAACGATCAGTTCAATTTTCTCCGTTACTTTTTCCCAACTGCCGGTCAAATATTTAATCACCGGTACATCGATCAAACAAGGAAGTCCACTGGTTGTTTCCTTTTCCCGATCCCGGATTAACCCGCCGATGGCAATGGTCTGGCCATGCCCCACGGTGAGGGTGGTTTTGACCACCCGTTTGGAAAAAACCGGGTATACGGATTTGGCGTCTCCCACTTGACGTCCCACAGCCATATCACCCTCATAATTGCTCACCTCCTGACTGATATCCATGGTCACCAGGCCCCGCTCGTTGATGTGGGGCGTGACCGAGAGAATCACGCCCGTATCCCGGTATTCTATGGTGGTCTCACTGAGGGTGGTGCCAGTATTAACGGTCGTTGAACCGCTTGCCAGAGGAATTTCCCGGGATACATCAATCTTGGCCTCTTGGTTGTCGGAAGCCAGCACATGGGGAGATGAAATGACGTTCAGCCTTCCCTTTGTGGCCAGGGCATTCAGTTCAGCATACCATTTGTTGGTTACACCAATGGAATATTTAAGCCCGCCAGAACCCACGGTGGCCATAAAACCGGCACCCAGGGCGCCCGCACCCTGGCCCAACGCATACTCAACGCCAAACTCGGTGGACGAATCCAGGGTAACCTCGGCGATGGTGGCTTGGATCAGCACCTGTCGCGGCATGATGTCGAGCTTTTTCAGTATCCCCTGGATGATTTTGTAATCGGAAGGTGTTGATTCGATAATGAGCGCATTCCGAATCTCATCCGGGGTGATGGTCATTTCACCCATAAGGGTACTGGAACCTTCTCCGGATTGGCTGGATGTCTTCTTGCCTGCGGTACTTTTTTGGGTGGATTCCCCAGCCTTTTCCGCAGTCTTTTCAGCCTTTTTTCCCGCCATTTTCGCCCTGGAAAAGGGATTTCCCGGAACGCTGGATGCCCCACCGGCTTCTTTCTTTTCCTGTTTTTTGGTTTCTTTTCCGGTCAACACATCATTCAACAGGGTCGCCAGTTCATTGGCTCCGCCGTTTTTAACAAAATAGATAAAGATTCTGGCGGCCACCGTTTCATCCACAATATCGATTTGGAGCACCAACTCTTCAATTTTATCAAAAACCTCAGGCGTCGTACTGACCGCCAAGAGCGTATTCAACCGTTCCAGAGCAATAAACTTCACCATCTCGCCGGAACTCCCGGCATAGGAAGCGGTAAACTCTTTGACAATGGCGGCAACTTCCTCTGCATCCAGATACTTCAATGGGTAAAATCGATAGTGCACCCGATCCAGTAAATTCACATCGAAGGCCCCCACAAGCTGCAGGATCTTCAAAATATTTGAGCCCTTATCCACCACCACCAGAGTATTGGCGGGCACGCTGGCCACAAGGGTCCCACCTGAAGAGAGAAAAGGGGTCAACAGCTTCGTCATCTCCTGGGTGGAAATATATTTTAGCGGAATAACCTGAATGATCACCCGGTTCATGGGGGGAACATCTTTCTGGCCCAGCATAAACACGGTATCCATGGGCATTCGGGGGGCATTTTTCATGGGAATAATCTTGTAAAGGCTACCTTCTTTCATGGCGGTCAGTCCGTTTATCGCCAAAATCTGAGAAAAAACAGAAAAAAGATCGGTTTTTTTAAGCTTTCGGGCCGTGTGAATGGTCACTTTTCCCTGAATGCCGGGATCAACAATATAATTTATTTCAAGCAGCTCAGTCATGGTTTTGATAACTTCATAGAGGTCTGCGTCATCAAAGTTGAAAATAATCTGCCCTTCCGCTTCAGACCCATCATTTGCCGGTGAGGAAGTTCTCCGAATGCTCCTCCTTGAAGCATATCTTTTTTTGCGTAGAGTGTCGGAAGACTCATATCGGCCCGTAGAAGAAACCATTGATGCCCTTTCAGGGGCTGAAGAAATACCTTCCACCGACGAAACCTTTGCCGTCGGTTTTTCATTGGGTTTATTCGATGTTTCAGTACCCTGCTGCGCTTTTTCGTAATTTCTCTCAGTATCCTCAAGAATTTCCGCTTTAAGGGGGGCTTTGCTTTTTGCCATTTGCCGAGCATCCGTTGGAGCTTTACCCGCACAACCGACATAAAGAACAGCCGCCCCCACGAGTATACTCATCAAAAGGATCGTTTTCACTAGATATTTTAGCATGTTGTTCCCTTGTTTGCTTTTCTCCCTCAATCCCCTATTTTTGCCTTTTTCGCGTTTTTGTCACAGCAGCACCGAAGGCCTCATTATGGGTCGGCAACGGAAGGGTCGATGGCCCTTTTACGTTCACTGGTGTTTTCACGGGCTCTTTCGTAACCCCTAACCCGGCTTCGGGCTTTACGGAAAAACCCACCACATTAGGGCCCGTTTTGGGCTTTACAGGTCCGCGCTTTTTGAGTTTTTCTTTATCATACAACAACAGATCATACGACTGCTCACCGGCTTTCAACAACACCCTGTCGGGTTCAATGGACACCACTTTGAAATCACCTAAGGTATCGCCGGCTTTGACCCATTGGGTCTGTTTGACCGTCAGCCGCTTTATGTTTCGCCTTGTGTTTCTCGGGATTGCGGTTTTCCGACTGTTGAGAACGGGCTTTTCAACCGGATAGGACACGAGCGCTTCAGCAGAATCATTCGTAATGACCAGACCATAAAGGGTTAAATTGCTGAAATATTGCTTAATATTTTTTTGTTCAACGGCGCTCAGCTTTTTTGATTCGTTGTCTGTATTTATCTCTTCCGGAATAATTTCAGTCCGTTGAGGCGAAAAAAGGTTCAGGCTCATCAATACCTCATATCTTGATTCAGGGGGGATCTTCCGTTTATGGAGTACTCCTTCGGGTTTTGGAATCCCTTGGGCCGGTTTCTGCACCATTTCGGGGATATCAAACCCTTTGTTTCCCTGAACCCATACCCCATATGCTTTGAAACCGAAAAATACGACAAAAAACGCCATAAGAGCATTGATAAGCCACATTTTTGTAAACATCTAGACAGCCTTTCTACTTTATGGACTCACCCGAACTTTTTAAAAAACCGCTGATTGTAATTTTCACCCCAATCCTTTGCAAATCATTGGTTTTTCTCCGCCTTCTCCCAGTGCTGACGGTAATTCGCACCTTTTGCACTGTCAAGTATTTTGAAGCGCTCATAATCTGATATAAAAATTCCTTCAACTGCCGCATGGAGCTTTTAATGACCACTTCAACGGGTATGCTCAGATAATGGCTTCCCCCCACCTCCTTGGGTTTCAGTACACTAACGGATACGATTTCCATTTGACTTTTTTTCGCGATCTCATGCACGACTTTCTGAATATCCGCAGCGGCCAGCGCGGGGGTTTTTCCGGTAAAAAGTCCGGCCTCTCCCTTCTTGAGGGTGGATTTAAACAGGGAGAGTTCTTTTTCCAGAACAACGGCCGACTGAAACATTTTCCGGTATTTGAGAAGTTGTTTTTTCTTTAATGCGACATCGCTCTCACCAGCCGATATATTCGCTATCTGCGGCCATATTCGGTAAACAACTCCCGCAACCAGAAGAAAAACCATCACTATCAGGATATATTTTCTTTTCGGATCTATTCTTGCCATTGTCTTCATTTGGGGCTCAGACCAATTCGAAACCGTTCCTTTCCGCTACGGGCCTTGGTAATGGCAGAAAGGAACGCCACGTCCCCGAACATGGGAGAGGCTTCCAGAAGCGGGATCAGTTGCGAAGCCGATGCCGCCTCCCCTTCTATCTGAATGCCCTTTTCCGAAAAGGTGAATCGATTCACCCAAGCATTCTTGGGAATCCTTTCAGACAATTCCTTTATCGTATCCAGGATCGGCGGGCCACCCCGACGAAGTGTATTCAGGTAATCAATACGGTCCTCTATTCTCTTTTTTTCTGTTTTTATCTGCTCAAATTTTTTCAGATGAGACCCCAGTTTTCTAATCTCGTCATCCAGCCGATCCAGGGTCCACTGATGTTGCAAAAAGACGCCCCCCCCCCAGGCCAGTGCTCCCAGAAGGGCCAGCGATACCAATCCGAACATGGTATAAACCTTCAATTTGCTGGGCTTTTTCCGCAGCGCCGGTGGCAGCAGGTTGATGTTCATTGAAGTCTTCCGAACTCCTTTTAACGCAAGTCCGTAAGCAGCCATGAGGGAAACAGAAGGAATTTGCGCCCCTGAGAGATCCACCGGATGAAGCGCAAGCCCGTCTGTCTTGTTCAGACGTTCCAGCAGGGGGTCATCCTTTTCCATTCCGCACAACACGGTATCAAGGGGTTCGTCGGCCTTTACAAAATCCAGACGCATTTTCGAAAGTGCCGCCGAAATGGCTTCAATAAGTCCCTCGTTCCTCGATAGATCCCTGGAATACCAAAGCATGCCGTCTTTGACAAGGCCCAATTCAATGTGGTGCTCACGCGCATAAATAAAGGATCTTGCGATCGCAATTTCTTTTTTGCTCCGCCAAGAAAAATAATCGGCCAGCGCCGTCGCAGTGAGCCCAACGCCTGAGATACCGAAACCTACGCGTTCCGAAACTGCCAGCACCGTCGACAGGGCCTGCTTTTTTACCACAACAAGAAGCAATTGCAACCGATCGGCCGATTTATCCTCTGAAATAATTTGAAAATCGAAATATACATCCTCAGGACTGAATGGGACGTGTTTTTCCAATTCATAGCCCAGCGTTTCCCTGAGATTTTCTTTTACGGCAATGGGCAATTCGAGATATCGCAGGATGGCGTTGCCGCGCGGGATTCCCAGGAAAACAGATGCGGGGGTAATTCGGTTTTCCCGTAGGAACCCTTTAATCAATTCTGAAACGGCCGTTGATTTTTCCTCGCCGTGGATGCCTTGCTCGATAGAATAAACAGCGTGCGCAACCAATTGGACGTCTCTGGATGACGCCTTCAGGCAGGCCAGACACAGTTCATGCTCCCCTATGTCAACGCCTAAGCTTATCTGAAAAATCATGGATGGTTCCTCATGAAATTTTCACCGGCTTGATTCGGCGGATGGGGTTTCGGTAAATACGCGGTCGCTCCACTGCACCACCCGGTATCCCTTATCGATGGTTCGATTGGTCTCTATCACGGCCGAAACCCCTTGCCGAGTCCTGCTGTCGGTGATGTTCCCCACAGACGCAATCTGATAATATGAACTAGGGGTCAGCGTGATATGGCGGGATATGGCCCCATATACCGCAGCTCCCAGAAGCGTGGAAACTTCTCCCAGGGTTTTGAAATCCGACTCTTTTCGAAAGTCCATGATCGATTGGGCCAGGGTTTCAGTCATTTGCGGCAACGAGAGCAGCATGGCCCTGGAGGCGGCGTTAATGCAGATTTTGGACCCACCCGCTTTTCCGGACCTGCGCCTTATCTTTCCCCGCCCGGACCCGCGGTCCTGAAAGGCGGTCACCATTTGGTTAAGGCCCCCATAAAAAATTTCCGGTGTGATGCCGCGAACCATCAGCAACTCCTCGATGGCATCAAAATCACCGTTTTTGCAGTCATGGGGTTCCGGAAGAGACTGATAGTAATCATTTTCGGCGCCGTTCATACGATGAAGATCGTTTTCATCCCGCCAATCCATGATGGAATCGACAATAATGCTTTTTTCCTGCTCGTCAAGCTCAAAACCATTCAGCATCATTTTCAAGAGAGACTCGTCGGCGGTATTGAGGTTAATCTTTCCGGCTTCATTTCCAATATGCACTTCAAACCGCCCCCCGGCAAAGGAAACCGGCGGGATGTTCGTGTTCATCCGCCAGCGTGCGGATGTCTCGGAAATCCCTTCCTTATCATCGGCGAGCAATCCCTTTTTTTCAGGAGAAGATTCATTTCGCAGCAATTCGAATATCGCACGATTCAACCCCGCCAGGGCAATATAATAGGCCTCGGTTTGCTCCTTGAAGTTGCGGACCATGTTGACCTCGGTCCGCATGGCGAAACAAAATTCCGTGGCAATACCCGAAAGGAGAATCAGCACCCACAGCACCATAAAAAGCGCTATCCCCTTCTCCCGAGTTAATTTTTTCACGACATGTCCCTTATTCTTTCCGGCACCGGATGGGTACAATGAGACGAATGGACGCCGTTTCCTCATTTTGTTTCAGAATGATTTTAACCGCAAGGGGCAATCCTGTCTTTTCGGATGGATCCCAGGAAGCTTGCCAGTCCGTTTCACTTTTATCTTCGCCCCCTTTCAAATATTCAAACTGAAGATCCTGAAGCCCTGAAATCAATGTGAAAAGATCTTCCTCACTCTGATTTTCAACATCTTCTTCCTTCAGAAATCCGGCATCTTTTTCATAAAGGTTGAGTTGTTTTTTCCCGTCCCCATCGCCCTCCTGAACCATGTATTTCACAAACACCACACCGGTTAGTGCTCCCGGCACAATGGGGCTGCGGGAAACAAATTCCATTGTCCCTTCGGAACCCTTGAAATTGAAGGTATCATCCCCCATTTTAATTTCATATATGCAGGCGCTTGCGATTTGCCGGCTCAGAAGGCCCAAAACGGCACGCTGCCGCTGATGAACCGCCACATCTTTTTCACCTTTTTCCCACGCCCGCGTGCCAATCCTTAGAGCACCGAAAATAATCAGCAGCACGAGCCCCATAATGGCGAGGGAAAGCATGAGTTCCAAAAGGGTGAAGCCCCTTTTCCCAAAAATCAAGACCCCTTCTCCTTTTCAGCCGTTTTCAGGGTATCAATGACAAAGGATTTTTCTTTTTCGCCCTCACGCCAGTTAATCCGGATCTTGACATTCAGCAATTTAGCGGGCAGTTTCTCTTCGTCTTCTCCGGAAACAACCCGGGTGATGACCGCTTGCCATTCATAGGCATCCTCAAATTCCCCTTGGGTTTCGCCTTCTGACAAATCGGGGACCAGCAAAATTTCGGCCATTTTTTCCCTGGCATGAAATACACCCCTTGCATATTGTTCAGATAATGTGCGCGATTTTAAGCCTCCTGAAAAAAGCTGAAAAACCACCACCAGAGAAATGGCCAGGACGGAAACGGCCACAAGAATTTCAATCAGCGCAAAACCACTGTTGGCATTCCTCAAGATATCTCCACACGCACCGTGCCGGTGATAAAGTCAATTTTTACAGCGGATCCGCGCTCGCGATCATTTTCCAAAAGGATGGTTCCCCCGCTGCTGCAACCGTTGGGCATAAAAACAATGGCAAAAAACCTTGAATCGGATTCGGCACCTTCAAAGGTCAGGGCATTCTTAAATTTTACGTCTTCCGGCAAATCATAACGCTTCACGCCACTTTTCTTCAACTTTGAGGAGGAATTGTCAGCTTCTTTTTCCCCGCCGGAGGAAGTTAAATCAGGTTTAATGGTTAGCCGATTCTGGTTGAGATCCAAAAGCGCCACATAGGGAATGCTTTCTGTTATGGCACGACTTCTCGCGTATCTCAGGGAGGCCGCCACCTTTTTGGATGCGGTCTTCAAACCCATATTCCCCAGACTGCCGGCAACGTTCACACCCACAAATGCCGAAAAGACACTGATGAGCACCAGAACCACCAGCAATTCAATGAGTGAGAAACCTTTTTTCATCCAGCTTCTTCATCCCCGTCCCGACTGGAGATATCTTTGTCTTCGCCCTCTCCGCCCTCCGTCCCGTTGGCGCCCAGAGAAATCATCTCGACTTCGCCGTTATCGGCCCGCCTGTACACATATGGATGGCCCCACGGGTCCTTGGGCACGGCTTTCGGCAGATAGGGGCCGTCCCATTTTTCATTGTCAGAGGGTTTGGTTCTGAGGGCTTTAAGGCCCTGTTCCGTTGAAGGGTATTTACCCACATCCAGCCGGTAGGTATCGAGAGCGGTCTCAAACAGGGCCATTTGGGACCGGGCCGCGTTTTGCTTTGATTTCCCCACCTTTCCAAACATGCGGGGACCCACCAGGGCGGCCAGAAGGCCCATAATAACCATGACGATCAATAATTCAATCAGGCTGAATCCCATTTCTTTCTTTTTGCATCTCTTCATCACAACTCCTTTCACAACCCCTTTAAAAAGGCATTTCGTTCATACTGAATACGGCCATGAGCATGGAAACCACCACAAAACCCACCACCAGGCCCATGACCAGGATCATGGTCGGCTCCAGCAGGCTGATGAGCCGTTTTACCATGTTGCGAACCATTTTTTCGTAGCTTTCCGCCACCCTCAGAAGCATGCGATCCAGTCGTCCCGTCTCTTCTCCCACCGTAATCATCTGAATGGCAAGGGGCGGAAAAATACCCGTATCCCGAAGGGGTTTTGACAAGCGGTCCCCCTCTTTGACGCGTGTATAAACATTCTCCATTGCCCCTGAAATGACCTTGTTACCCATGATATCTTTTACCAGCATGAGGGCCTGCAGAATGGGGACGCCGCTTTTTGTCAATGTCCCGAGGGTCCTGGCAAACCGGGCCACCTCAATTTTCTTGATGAGTTCCCCCACCACGGGAAACTTCATTTTTTTGCGGTCGAACTTCAAACGTCCTGCGGGCGTTTTCAGATATTTTCTCAGGAAAAAATAACCTGTGCCCAATGCAGCCAGAATAGCCCACCAATAGGATTGCAGCAAATGGCTGATTCCCAGCAGCAATTGAGTACTCAAGGGAATAGTCTGTCCCATGTCTGAGAAAATAATTGAGAATTTTGGAATGACAAAGGTCAAAAGTATGATAATGGACACGCCTCCCACACCCACGAGGAAAATAGGGTATACCATGGCGGATTTGATATAATCCTTGAGTTCTTGAGCGCTTTCCAGAAACTCGCCCAACCGGCTTAATACCGCTTCCAGAACGCCTCCCGCTTCTCCGGCCCGCACCATGCTGACATAAAATGAGGTGAAAGCCTTTGGGTGTTTTGCCAAAGCATCCGATAAGTATCCGCCACCCTGAACGGTTTTAAGGATATCGTTCGCCACCATTTTAAAACGCTCTTTTTCAGCAGATTCGATCAACAGGGAAAGCGCTCGATCAACGGGCAGACCGGCTTCCAGCAGGGTAGCAAGGTCTTGGGTAAAAACCATCACATCTTTGGAAGAAACACCGTGAAAAAGGCCGAGAAACTGCTCTGAAACATTCAATCCCAGCCGCTTGCCATTTCCTTTTGCCAGAGCGATCCGTATGGGAATCAGCCCGCGGGTCTGCAGTTCGGCCACCACCTTTTTTTCTTCATCCGCATCCAGGACGCCTGTCACAATTTTACCGGTACTGTCAGCGGCTTTGTATGAATATGTGACCATTGTCAATTTTCAAGGGTGACTTTCAATATTTCAGGAATGGTGGTTACCCCTTCCTTTACTTT
>Ga0209633_10003007_pt1 | contig 15780 bp, 11 predicted proteins | sample Cruoilmetagenom1_FD_187290 | JGI IMG/M metagenome (GOLD analysis project Ga0209633, IMG submission 187290) | Oil polluted marine microbial communities from Coal Oil Point, Santa Barbara, California, USA - Sample 1 (SPAdes) (version 2) | ecosystem: Environmental > Aquatic > Marine > Oil seeps ... | reverse complement strand
TTCCATATTTAAAAAATGATGTTGGCCATGAAGTAAGTGCTATCATGAGCATTATTGCTTATGAAGTCAAAAAAATGAGTGGTTTGCCTTGCGGTATCCAAGTATTATCTTCAGCCAATAAAGCAGCCTTAGCAATTGCTAAAAATGCCAGTCTAGACTTTATTAGAGCGGAAGGTTTTGTTTTCGGACATGTGGCAGATGAAGGCTATATAGATGCCAATGCTGGAGAGTTATTACGCTATAGAAAAGCCATTGATGCTGAACATATAGCCGTTTTTACCGATATTAAAAAGAAACATAGTTCGCACGCCATAACCGCTGATGTTGATATTGTTGAAACTGCAAAAGCGGCTGAATACTTTTTAAGTGATGGTCTCATTGTTACAGGAATGAGTACGGGTGAATCTGCGAATATAAATGAAATCAAATCCATAAAAACGGCTTGTAAAATTCCAGTAATTGTAGGCTCGGGAGTTACCATTGATAATATAACTCAATATTTACCCAATAGTGATGCATTGATAGTTGGTTCATATTTTAAAAAAGATGGATTTTGGGCTAATGAGTTAGAGCAAGATAAAATTGCTCGCTTTATGAATAAGGTTGAGAGTATACGATAAGTTTCTCCAAAAAAGAGAACACTGATGACACATATTTTTTATGATTAAATATGATTTGGTTGAAAAAATCAGCGAAAATCAGCTTAATCAGTGTTATCAGCGTTCCATATAAGAAATTAACAGGATATTTTTACTACATTTACTATTAACCTGAGTTCGACCTAATATTTGTTTACAGTTTGAATGAATTTTTATTCAATTCGTAGGCATCTTTTTGAAAGACTAACCAGCCTTCGGCGGGCAGGCGGGTTAGTTTGAAAAAATATGGCAAGAAACCAACAAAGGAGGTTCACGAACACATTAATAAAAAATAAAATAAGTTGAGAAATTGAAAAAAATTCATCAAATCCTTTGGAAATCCAAAGAAAAGGCAATCTTTTTGGATAAAATTATTAAAATATCTCGATATTCCTTTTAATTTTACACTTCAAACCTCACCTTTTCTTAGGATTCTGTAAATTAAATCTTAGGTCGAACTCAGGTTATTAAATATGATAGAATTTATCCTTAACAATAAACACATCAAAACCGTTGAACACGACGGGATAACTCTGTTAGATTTTATTAGAGAAAATCAGCAACTAAAAGGTACAAAAATTGGTTGTAGAGAAGGTGATTGTGGTGCATGTACCGTTTTAGTAGGCACATTACAAGAAAACAGAAAGGTCAATTATCAAAGTATTACTTCTTGTATCTCACCTTTAGGAAATGCTCAAGGCAAACATATTGTGACGGTTGACGGCACTAATTTACAAAATAGATTAACAACTGCGCAACAGGCAATGACTGATAATTATGCCACTCAATGTGGGTTTTGCACTCCGGGATTTGTAGTCTCGCTTACCGGATTAGCTCTAAAAAACACTTTTATTTCTTATGAAGATGGCCTCAACGCAATTAGTGGAAATATTTGCCGATGTACCGGTTATAAATCCATTGAAAAAGCGACCCAACACGTAGTAGACTCATTACAAAAAAAGGATACTGCTAACCCAATAAAATGGTTAGTGGAAAACAATTATATTCCCAACTATTTTGCAGATATTCCTGAAAGATTATCTGCTATTAAATCTAAAAATGATCATACTAAAAACTTAAATTATGTTGCAGGTGGAACTGACTTATACGTAAGAAATGCTGATGATTTGGCTGAAGAAAGCATACATCTGTTAGTGGCTAATAATGAATTAAGTGGTATCTCTTTTTACAAAAATAATTGTTTAATGGGCGCTGCTACAACGGTAACCGATATTATGTATAATAATTCTATGCAGGCCTACTTTCCTGATATTCAAGCCTATTTAAAATTAGTTTCTTCTGAGCAGATCAGAAATATGGCTACCCTTGCGGGGAATTTTGTAAATGCTTCTCCTATAGGCGATATGACCATTCTTTTTTTAGCATTGAATTGCAACATAACTATTAAAAATGGCGAAGAAAAACTTAGAACTATCGCGTTAAAAGATTTTTATACATCGTATAAAATATTTGATCTACGAGAAGATGAAATCATTGTAAATATCGCCTTTGCTGTACCGGACAGTTCACATCATTTCAATTTTGAAAAAGTAAGTAAACGAACACATTTAGATATTGCAAGTGTCAATGCCGCTATCAACATCAAAACCAATGGTAATATAATTGAAAATGTGCATCTGGCCGTTGGTGGTGTAGCTCCAATTCCAAAATATTTACACAAAACAGCTACATTTTTAGTAAATAAAGAAGTCAATATTGAGGTGCTTAAGGAAGCAAATTTAGTAATGCAAGAAGAGATAGCACCCATCAGTGATGTAAGAGGATCGAGTGAATATAAACGATTGTTAGCCAGACAATTATTCTTTGCTCATTTCACCAAACTCTTTCCTGAAAAAATAAATCTAACCGAATTAGTTGCCTGATGGATAGTATACAAAATATAGATTCTTTCGGGCATGTAAGAGGTGAGTCACTCTTTGTTGACGACATTATTGTCCAACAAAACACCCTTTGCGGATTGGTCTTTGATTCTCCGAAAGCACATGGTAAAATAATAAAATTAGACTTCACGAAAGCCGAAGCAATAGAAGGTATTATTAAAATCTTTACTTATAAAGATATTCCAGGTGAGAATCAAATTGGAGGTATTATTCCTGACGAACCCTTACTAGCAGAAAACGAAGTTCATTTTGTGGGACAACCTGTAGCGTTTATCGTTGCAACTTCAGATTGCATAGCCAAAAAAGCTCGAAGATTAATAGAAATTGAAATAGAGGAACTTCCCGTAATAACCGGAGCAAAAGAAGCAGCTACTAAAAAACAATTCATCAACAAACCTAGAACTTTTAATTTAGGTAATACTTCTAAGGCATTTGACGGTTGTGACTATATTTTTGAAGAAGAAGTATTTACTAACGGGCAGGAACATTTGTATTTAGAAACCCAAGGTGCTTATGCTGTTCCAATGGAAAACGGTAGTATTAAAGTCACCTCTTCTACTCAAGGACCAACTCAAGTTCAAAAGGCTGTCTCCAAGGTTTTAGGTATCGGTATGCACCATATTGAAGTAGATGTCATCCGACTTGGTGGTGGTTTTGGTGGAAAAGAAGATCAAGCAACACCTTGGGCCACGCTTACCGCTTTAGCAACCCATTCATTAAAAAAGCCTGTAAAACTCGTATTGAATCGTCATGATGATTTACGAATGACCGGCAAACGCCATCCTTACGAAAGTAATTTCAAAATAGGGTTGTCAAAAGACTTAAAAATTATTGCTTTTGAAGCCGATTTTTATCAAAATGTAGGTGCAGCAGCAGATCTGTCTCCGGCTGTAGCCGAAAGAACCTTATTTCATGCAACAAATAGTTATTTTGTAGAAAATGTAAAGACCTCAGTATATAGTTGCAAAACCAATTTACCACCCAATACAGCTTTTAGAGGCTTTGGTGGTCCGCAAGGAATGTTCGTCATTGAAGCGGCCATTGCAAAAGCAGCTTATGAAATTGGTGTTACAACTAAAGAAATTCAAGAAGTAAATTTAATTCAGGAAAATGATGAATTAGCTTATGGACAAATCATGACTCAGACAGAAGCTGTAAATTCATGGAAGTCTACGCTTAAAAAATTTAATTATAAAAAGTTAGCCGCCGAAGTTGAAGCTTTTAATAACAAAAATAGAGACTTTAAAAAAGGTATCGCATTAATGCCTATTTGTTTTGGTATATCATTTACAAATACACCTATGAATCATGCCAGAGCTTTGGTTCATGTGTATCAAGATGGCACCGTAGGTATAAGTACAGGTGCTGTTGAAATGGGGCAAGGAGTTAATACAAAAATGCTACAAATAGCTGCCCAAACTTTTTCGATAACACCTGACAAAGTCAAATTAGAAACTACCAATACTACACGTGTTGCTAACACTTCACCCAGTGCTGCCAGTTCTACTGCCGACCTCAACGGAAAAGCATTGTTAAAAGCTTGTATAGCAATTTTAGAACGACTAAAAACAGTAGCAGCAAAAGAACTAGAAGTTAATGAAGAAGAGATTTCTCTACAAAATGAGTATGTCTATGTTAATTCAAAAAAAACTACACTTTCGTGGAAAGAATTAATTGCTAAAGCAATGTTAGCAAGGATAGCGCTTTCAGAAAAGGCGCACTATGCTACCCCAGAAATTTATTTTGATAAAACAATAGAAAAAGGGCATCCATTTGCCTATCATGTTTATGGAACTGCAATTATTACAACAACTGTAGACTGCACGAGAGGCACTTATACTTTTGACGCTATAAAAATTGTCCACGATTACGGGAAAAGTATGAATGAAGGTATAGATCTTGGTCAGGTTGAAGGCGCTTTAGCTCAAGGTATTGGCTGGATGACCATGGAAGAAATTGCTTATGATAAAAAAGGAAACTTACTTTCTAATGCATTATCTACCTATAAAATACCAGATATTTTTTCTATTGCAGAAGATATTGAAGTAGTTCCGTTGGAAACAGAAGGAAATGAAATGGCAATTTTAAAATCAAAAGCTGTAGGCGAGCCGCCATTAATGTATGGTATTGGAGCATATTTTGCTATTCAAAATGCTATCAAAGCATTTAACCCTGATTACAAATTGAAGTTTCATGCACCTATGACTCCTGAAAAGGTCTTAATGAGCCTGTATCAATAATAAATTTGATGACCGATTTTTTGATATATAGTAATAGATGTTGGATTGATGAGCGGTTCATTGAAGCAACTTTACACATCTGTAAAGGTAAAATTCTTGAAATATATCCTAAAAAATATTACCAAGATAATCTTAAATTCATAGACTATCACGGCTCAATTATTATGCCCGGTATTATTGATGCCCATGTTCATATTAATGAACCAGGCAGAACAGAGTGGGAAGGCTTTGATTCTGCTACAAAAGCTGCAGCATTGGGCGGAGTTACAACATTAATAGAAATGCCTTTAAATGCAAACCCCGTTACAACCAATATAAAAGCATTTGAAATAAAAAAACAAGCAACAAAAAATAAGTTACATGTCAATTGTGGATTCTATGGTGGTGCAATTCCGGGTAATGAAAAAGATATTGAGCCCTTAATAAAAGCAGGTGTTTTTGGCATTAAAGGATTTTTAACACATTCAGGTATAGATGAGTTTCCCAATGTAACAAAAGATGATTTAGAAAAAATTGCTCCAATTTTAGCTAAATGCGACGTACCTTTACTATTACACTGCGAATTTGGGGAGGAAAAAAACATTCCGCAGGTTAAACCAAAAAGCTATAGAGCATATTTAGCATCAAGACCCACGGAATGGGAATTAAATGCACTTAGGATAACGCAAGATATTCAAGAAAAGTATAGCCTGAAAATACATATTGTACACCTGTCAGCAGCAAATGGCTTACAATCAATAAATTATCATAAAAAAAAGACTAAAAAAATAACAGTAGAAACCTGTCCGCACTACCTATTTTTCAACGCTGAAGATATACCAGATGCCTCTCCAATATACAAATGTGCACCTCCGATACGAGAAAAAGAAAACAATGATGCTCTGTGGAAAGGATTATTAAATGATGAGTTCGATTTTTTAGCTTCTGACCACTCTCCTGCTCCACCTGAAATAAAAAAGTTAAATGAAGGCAATTTATTTGAAGCTTGGGGCGGTATTGCAGGTTTACAATTTATTTTACCTGTGGTTTGGACGGCTGGCCAGAAAAAAGGACTGACCTTAGAAAAACTAATTCCGTTATTGACTGTAAATCCGGCTAAATTTTTGGGATTAGACAATAAAAAAGGAGAGCTAAAAAAAGGTTATGATGCCGATATAACAATTTGGAATGATACCGAAGAATTTACCGTAACTAAAAGTATTATTGCACACAGACACAAGGCAACACCTTATATGAATCATGTCTTAAAAGGTAAAATTATTCATACATTTGTGAATGGTATTCAGGTTGTAAAAAATGAAGAATTGAGCACACTGAATATGGGTAAATTATTATTAAAAACTAATTAAAACTTGGAACATAACTTATTAAAATATATTGATTTAGCATCTGATAAAATTGGTGGAAAAGTTATCTATGCTACTGATGATTTTTTTGCTGAGAAAGAAAACCTGATCAAAGAAGGTAGAGGTATTTTTATACCAGATAAATATACAGATCATGGTAAATGGATGGACGGATGGGAGTCACGTAGAAAGAGAACTCCCGGCCATGATTGGGCAATACTAAAATTAGGCGTTGAAGGTACTATTAAAGGTTTTGATATTGATACCAATCATTTTTTAGGCAATCACCCTCCTTTTGCCTCGGTTGAAGCTATCCATTTGACTGACGATATATCAGATTGGGGCAATGCTGACCAATTAGACTGGGAAGAAATTTTAGAAAAATCTCCACTAGATCCTGGAAGTCAACATTTTTTTGAAATTTCGGCTGATAAAGTTTATACACATGTACGTTTACATATTTATCCGGATGGTGGTATAGCGCGGTTCAGAGTCTATGGTGAAGTTTTTAAAGATTGGAAATCTGTTCGTGAAGATGAGTTAATAGATCTGGCCTTAGCAACCAATTGTGGGAAAGCTTTATCATGTAACGATATGTTCTTTAGCGCTATGGATAATTTGATCTCTCCTATAAAAGGTAAAGATATGGGAGATGGTTGGGAGACCAAACGTAACAGAACTCCTAATAATGAAGATTGGGTGGTACTACGATTAGGCCATCAGGGAATTGTCAAAAAAATAATTGTTGATACTCATCATTTTAAAGGAAATTATCCAGATAGCTGTGCTATAGATGCTTGTAATTGTTCAAATGATAATGAAGTTATAAATGCTAGTTGGCAACCATTACTTCAACAACAAAAATTAGAGGCACATCAAGAACATTCTTTTGACGACAAGACTATCGAAAAACATGAGCCAATTACACATATCAAATTAAAAATTTATCCTGATGGCGGAATCAGCAGATTACGAATTTTAGGTACGATCAAACATTAAAAAATGATAGAAATAATTGCACTAATTAGTTGGTTTATAGTATTGTTGGTAGTTATTAAATTTACGTATACGCTACATCACAAAATGAAAAAAGCCAAAGTCGATGAGGATGATACTACAATATTCAAAATTGCCAGACAACAAAATATAGTATATACACTTGTTGTCACTTTAAGTATACTTGGTGCGCTAATTATCTATTATTTCTTTATAAAAAACACTATTTACGAAAGTCATTTTTTCGAATGGATGAATTTGATCATACGTTGGATGCATATTACTTTTGGTATTGCATGGATTGGGGCTTCCTTTTATTTTGTTTTTCTTGAAAATGCCTTAAATAGAACCAACAATGTTCGTGACGAACTGGCAGGAAATCTTTGGGCTGTTCATGGTGGCGGATTTTATTATTTAGAGAAATATAAATTAGCGCCAAAAAAAATACCTAAAGACTTACATTGGTTTAAATACGAGGCCTATTTTACCTGGCTAACCGGATTTAGTTTGCTTATAGTTGTCTACTATTTCAATGCAAAATCATATCTAATTGACACAGAAGTTTTAGATATCAATGCTGCTAGTGCAATTAGTATTAGTATTGGTTCTTTAATAATTGGTTGGGTAGCATATGACCAAATGTGTAAGAAGCTAATTACAAATAAGCTGGTTTTTACCATAGCAATGACTGTGTTTTTAGTCTTTTTTGCATGGTTTTACAGCCAAGTATTTAGTGGCAGGGCAGCTTATATTCACTTTGGCGCATTACTCGGTACCTTAATGGCTGCCAACGTGTTTTACATTATCATTCCCGGGCAAAAAAGAATGGTGAAGGCCGCACAAAAAGGGAATCTCCCAAATCCAGAAGATGGTAAGGCGGCATTTATCAGATCGTATTCAAACAATTATTTTACTTTACCTGTCTTATTTGTGATGATAAGTAGTCATTTTCCAAGTACATTTAGCCACACATATCAATGGATCGTTTTGATAGCCATTACTTTGGGTAGCGCAGGCATTAAACATTATTTGAATGCGCGTGAAAAAGAACAGCTTTCCATCTGGGTTTTACCTATATCAATACTACTATTACTTTCGGTTGCCTTTGTAACTTCCCCTACTCCAATAGTAGATAGCTGTAAAGAACAAGTAACATTCAATCAGGTAAATACTATTATTCAAAATAGATGTGTAACTTGTCATTCAATAACACCAACTGATAAAGTATGGAAAATAGCTCCAAACGGAGTTAAATATGATACCAAAGAACAAATTCTAAATTTAAAAGATAATATTTTCCAACGAGTAGTTGTGAGTAAAGACATGCCTTTTGCTAATCAAACAGGTATGACCCAAGAAGAACGTGAAATTATCGAATGTTGGATCAATCAAAATGCAAAAGAGTAAAACGCCGATGACGCTGATTTTTTATGATTTTCGCAGTTATCAGTGTTGATTTGCTTTATCTACGTCATCCGTGTTCCAATTTATAAAATTATGACCTTAAACGAATTTAATAAGTTATCTAAACAAGACGCTACTATTGAACTTGAAAAATGCTGTGTTTCTAAATGTTGGATACAACATATGATTGAAAATATGCCTTTTGCTTCCGCAGATGAATTAATTTCAAAGACAGCAACTATTTGGTATGATCAATGTAGAGAATTAGACTGGCAAGCTGCTTTTGAAGGGCATCCTAAAATTGGCGATATTACGAGTCTAAAGGAAAAATATTCAAATACTAAAAATTGGGCAAGCACTGAACAAGCTAATATCGTTGAAGCGGATGAAGAAATATTAAAAGCATTAGTGAAAGCAAATGATGCTTATCTAAATAAATTCGGATATATTTTTATTGTTAGTGCCAGCGGAAAATCAGCCAAAGCGATGTTGAGTATTATTAATGCCAGGCTAGATAATACTAAAGAAGATGAATTGCATCTTGCCAAGGGAGAACAACATAAAATAACAGTGATCAGATTAGCAAAATTAATTGATGATTTAAAAACAGAAGCCGACTTACGAAGCTATATTACCACACATGTATTAGATACTACAACGGGAATTCCTGCTAAAGGTGTCCAGATTACCTTATATAAAATTAAGGACAGCATTACAAAACCGATTACTACCGGTGTTACCAATAATGACGGTAGAATAGCTGACCTCATGCCTCCAGGAAAAAGATTAGAAGCTGGTATCTATCAACTTGTATTTAATACTGCTAATTATTATGCAGAACAACGACAGGATGGATTCTACCCTGAAGTAAGCATCCAGTTTATAGTGACAAATCATGATCATTACCATGTTCCTTTATTATTAAACCCTTATGGATATACTACTTATAGAGGAAGCTAAATAGAACGCTGATAACGCTGATTGAGCAGATTTTCACTGATTTATTTCTGCGCTTATCATAAAAAATCAGCGTCATCTGCGTTCCATTAAAAATTAATATATGAAATTAACAATATCAGAAAATAAAAAAACTACCATTTTTGATGAGCTAAAAATAGCAAACCAAACATTTAATAATATCTATAAAGGAGATAGAGAAGACAGGCAGCCTATTCATACGGTATACGGAGGTGCCAATTTATTTAAATCAAATACTGCTGAGTCATTAGGTAAGGTAGCATTAAGATCATTATTAGACTATGCTCCAAATTGTATTGCATATGGTAAAGCATTTCAATTACAGGGATATGAGATGCTACCAGACGATGAAAAAGCACAAGAACAATTGATTCGAGAGTTGGAAAAATTGTCTACTGGGCAATTGAAAAAACATCCAGCGGGATTCTCATACAATATTTATAACAAGGTACTAACAAAATTACAATCGGAAGCTGTTGAGGATTTTAGAATTGATTTTGAAGATGGATTTGGAAATCGTTCAGATGAAGAAGAAGATGAAACGGCTGAAAATGCTGCATTGGAAGTTGCAAAAGGAATGCAAGAGAATTCATTATCACCTTTTATTGGTATTAGAATAAAACCTTTTACCGAAGAATTAAAAGATCGTGGTTTACGTACGCTCGATATTTTTCTAACTACATTATTGACTGAGACTAAAGGTAAATTACCAGATAATTTTGTGGTAATGCTCCCTAAAGTAACTATAATTGAGCAAATTACAGCACTCATTTCATTTTTTGATATTATTGAAGAAACATTTAAACTTCCTATTAATAGTCTCAAAATGGAAATCATGGTAGAAACAACACAAGCTATTATTGATGAAAATGGTATCAATCCGTTACGTAAATTTATAGTTGCAAGTAAAGGCCGTTGTATTGCTACTCATTTCGGAACCTATGATTATACTGCTTCAAATAATATCACAGCTAAATATCAAGAAATGGATCATGACGTGTGTGACTTTGCACATTATATGACCAAGGTTTCATTGGCACATACTGGAGTTTGGCTTTCTGACGGAGCAACCAATACCATGCCTATTGGTCCACATAGGGGCGAGTTAACTCCAGAACAGGAAAAAGAAAATAAAGTAGTGGTTCATAAAGCATGGTTAAAAGGATATAATCACATTCGACATTCGTTATACAAAGGTTTATATCAGGGTTGGGATTTGAACCCGGCTCAATTGCCTATGCGATATACTGCCGTCTATGCTTTCTTTTTAGAAAGTTACGATGATGCCGTACTTAGGTTGAAAACATTTGTTGAAAAAGCGGCAAGAGCAACATTGATTGGCGATGTTTTTGACGATGCTGCAACAGGACAAGGTTTATTAAATTATTTTCTAAAGGCTTTAAATAGTGGAGCCATTACTGAAGAGGAAGTATTGGCAACTGGATTGACCTTAGACGAAATTAGAACGCGATCATTTGCTAAAATTTTAAAAGGAAGAAGAGCTAATATTTAGAAAATTCCAAAAAATCAAATGACAAATTCCAAATAAAAAACAGCTGTCATTGCGAAGGAGGAACGACTGTGGCAATCTCTTTTTAATAATTAGACTACCACACTAGAATAACCCTTCGACAAGCTGCGCTTGCTACCACCGAAAAAAAATATGTTTTTGAATCTCGGTAATGCTCAGGAAGACAATTAAATTTGCAGTGTCAATTTGAATAAATAAAACACATCTATGAAACTCTGGAAATTCATTCATTCTAAACTAAGTCAAGATAAAACCGTCTATCTAATGACTGTTATTCAGCATAAGGGCAGTTCACCAGGTAGACAAGGATTTAAAATGGCAGTTGCCAATGATAATGAAATCTTCGGCTCTATCGGCGGTGGTGTAATGGAATTTAATCTGGTAGAACTTTGTAAAACATTGTTACTAGAAATTACACCAAAACCTTTTATAAAACATCAAATTCACAAAGGAACTATTGTAGATGGTTCTGGTATGATTTGCTCAGGTGAGCAGACTATTGTTTTCTATCCTATAGATAAGTCTAATCTTATATCAATTGAAACTATTTTAACAACATATACTGAAAATAAAAGTGGTGTATTATCAATTAGTCCTGAAAAATTTACTTTTTCTGTAAACGGGAACTTAAATTCAAAATATAACTATACACATACTAATGAAACAGATTGGTCGTTTAACGAATTCCTCAACAAAAAAGACATTGTATATATTGTTGGTGGTGGTCATGTAGGGCTAGCTACTTCAAAATTATTAAAACAATTAGGATTTTATGTTATTGTATTTGATGACAGAACACATCTCAATACTTTTGAGGAAAATACCTATGCTGATAAAAAGTTTATTATTGATTATAATGAGGTCTCAGATCATATTCCTGAAAGTAATTCAGCTTATGTAATGATAATGACCAATAAATATACTGACGATAAATTAGTATTGAGTAAACTGATTGACAACAAGTATAAGTTTATGGGTGTTTTGGGCAGTAAGGCCAAATTAAAGTTGATGTTCGAAGTAATGCAAAAAGAGGGATTTACAAAAGACAAACTCGACAAAATTCATGCACCTATCGGCTTACATATTTACAGCCAAACTCCAGAAGAAATTGCAGTAAGTATTGCGGCTCAGATAATTGGGATAAAGAATGAATTATAGCTTTTTTTACCAAACTTTTTTATAAATTCTTTTCTATAATACCAATAATTTCACCCATATTCTCTTCAGAAAATCCACTTTTAATATGTATAATAGTTCCACTTTTATCTATAATCATAAAAGTTGGGCCCATTCTAATTCCATAATTTAATGCAACTGTTTTCCCTTTGTATAAAGTTGGATATAAGATTTTTTGGTCTGTGATGTATTTTTCAAGATTTTCTTTAGGATAATTTTCTATGAATTCAATTCCATAAATTTTAAAATTATCACTTTCAAACCTTGTTTTGATTTTATTCAAACTAGGAATAGCCATTATACATCCACCACAGTTTTTAAACCAAAACTCTAATAAGATTACATTTCCTTTTAATTTAGAAGGGTTCACTACCATAGTACTGTTTAATTCAGGCAATTCCCAATCAGTTAACTTTTTTCCCAAATTGTTTAACACTTTATTTTTTCTAGCATCATAATATTCTTTCTCAGTAAATACTGCATAATCTTTTGGTAGATTTTCACCGGACCAAAGCTTATCGTTTAACTCAATGTCTAATTCTATATTTTCTATAGTTCTGCTTATTGAACCATGTTTTCCATTTGGGCTAATTATTTTATATGGTAAATAATTAGTTTTATCTATTATTAAAAAATATTCTGAATTGCCATCAGTTCCTTCTTTGAATTCAGAAGCAATCCAATCAATGTATCTGTTCTCTAATAAAAAGCTAAACACATAATGTTGATCATTGTTGATTATTGTATCATTTTTTCTTAAAACTTTAATACTCTTATCTTGAATTAGTTTTGGTAATATTTGCTTTAATGGGTTTATGGTAAGGAATAAAGGATTATTAACGGATTCAGGTTTATTATCATCACTTGTTGTTATAATTTTTTCTTGAGAAATGGAATTAAAAGTTTTAATCCCATTATGAACGATCTCGAAATTTTCAGAGCTAAGATGATATTTTAAGCCATCCGTAAACTCAAAAGACAGGGTATCGGAATTTTTGTGAACCACTTCATCATTTTCTAGAAACTCCATTGTCGATAAATACTTTATAGTCTTAAGATTATTTAAGTTTGATGATACTTTTTTTAAAATTTCTTCATTTGATTTTGAGCAAGAAATTAAAAAAATTAGTGAAACTAGTAGTATGATTGTTCTATTCATTGATTTTGTTTAAATGTGTTGAAATGATATGATTGTTTTAATTATTTATATAATATGACAAGTCGACTTAATATTTTTAAATATTAGAATGGAGTTAATTATTTACTCGACAAACTCCAAAATATCGCCAGGTTGGCAGTCTAACGCTTTGCATATAGCTTCAAGCGTACTAAAACGTACTGCTTTTGCCTTTCCTGTTTTTAATATAGAAAGGTTAGATAAAGTAACTTCTACTTTTTCTGAAAGCTCGTTTAAAGACATTTTTCGTTTTGCCATCATGACATCTAAATTGACTACTATCGGCATAATTTATATAGTTAATTCATTTTCAGATTGGATTTTTGTCCCTTTTTTAAAAATCTGTGCAATAATAAATATGATTCCCGCTAGAAATAGAAACTCTCCACTACCTTCTTCATATGGTTTTATTAAAATGCTTATTAAATCTTTTTTATTAATCCACATATAGAGAACGTTTGCAATTACTACTAGGACACCAGTTGTTAAAGCGACATGGCTAATTTTTGTTAATAGCTTAGCGGCAGTTATGTTAAAAGGATTATTGAAATCTATTTTTGCAAAAATTCTAGTAACTAAATAGGCTATATATGCTTTTAAAGTAAGTAGAGTAATAATAAGGGGCAAACTTATATAATACCAAGTAGTTCTTAATTCTGAATGCTCAAATAAATCTGAATCTACATAAATTGATTTTGAACCTTCTAGATAAACATATTTTCCTTTAAAAAATATATAAATTAATGAACCAATATTAAAGCATAAAGCTATAAAGATTACCCAAAATAAGAATTTCATAAGTTTTAGAATTTGATCTGTTTTCATGGCTATTAAATTTAATTACTTTGCAAATATAAATAATTATTTATTGATAAACAATAAAAATATATTTTAAAACAATAAAATAAATAATTTAAATGTGTGGTAACAATTATATAAATCTATTATGTTTTAACTGTTATGGTTACAAGGTATTAATACTTTATAAAATTGGGTAGGAGTATGAGTGATAAGGCAGTTAGTGAAGAATATGATAAATCGTATATAAAATATGAAGTCGTTATTAACTGTTAAAACTAGATAATAAAAAACAGTGCTCTTGATGAAAAATTAGAATCTATGTTAAAAAATGGTTTGAACTATTTTTATTAGAGTTAATCCTTAGACAAGATTATTACGTCATTCGTACCTCATTCCTCATGACACCATCGCATTTTTAGAAAGTAAAAAAATTATCTTCTAGAATAATTAGGTGATTCTTTGGTAATCATTACATGATGTGGATGGCTTTCAGTAATACCAGACGATGTTATTTTTACAAATTTACCAGAGGCTTTTAGCGTAGGAATATCTTTGGCTCCACAATAACCCATTCCAGCGCGTAATCCTCCTACAAATTGATGAATACTCTCAAACAATTCTCCTTTATAAGGAACTCTTCCTACAATACCTTCAGGAACTAATTTTTTAATATCATCTTCAACATCCTGAAAATACCGATCTTTACTACCTTGTTTCATAGCTTCAATAGAACCCATTCCTCTATATGATTTAAACTTACGTCCTTCATAAATAATGGTCTCTCCAGGCGATTCTTTTGTTCCTGCGAGTAACGACCCTAACATAACTGTGTCAGCACCTGCTGCTAATGCTTTAGGAATGTCGCCCGTATAACGAATACCTCCATCTGCAATTACCGGAACACCACTATCTTTAATAGCATCGGCTACTTCTAAAACTGCTGAAAATTGAGGAAAACCAACACCAGCAACAACCCTAGTAGTACAAATTGAACCTGGGCCAATACCTACTTTTATAGCATCTGCACCTGCGTCAACCAAATATCGAGCTGCTTCGGCCGTCGCAATGTTACCAACTATAACATCTAAGTTTGGAAATTTCTTCTTTATACTTTTTAATACAGTCACAACACCTTTTGTATGTCCGTGGGCAGTATCTATAATCACTGCATCTATCCCTGCTTTTTCTAATGCTTCTGCCCTATCAACAGCATCAGATGTTACTCCAATTGCAGCTGCAACGCGAAGTCGTCCGTATTTATCCTTATTGGCATTGGGTTTTTGAGTTAGTTTTGCAATATCTCTAAACGTTATCAATCCTATTAATTTATAATCATCATTAACTACCAGTAATTTTTCAATTTTATGTCCTTGCAAAATTCCTTCTGCATCAGCAAGTGATGTTCCTTCACTCGCAGTTATCAAATTTTCGCTCGTCATCACCTCTGAAATTGGTCTTTCCATTTTCTTTTCAAAACGTAAATCCCTGTTGGTAACAATTCCTAATAATTTACCATTATCATCAACTATAGGAATACCACCAATACCATATTCTCGCATACAGTTCTGAGCATCACCAATATTAGCCGTAAT
>Ga0209633_10003005_pt1 | contig 15780 bp, 12 predicted proteins | sample Cruoilmetagenom1_FD_187290 | JGI IMG/M metagenome (GOLD analysis project Ga0209633, IMG submission 187290) | Oil polluted marine microbial communities from Coal Oil Point, Santa Barbara, California, USA - Sample 1 (SPAdes) (version 2) | ecosystem: Environmental > Aquatic > Marine > Oil seeps ... | reverse complement strand
TTGTTATGAACCCTATCTATACCGATGAGATTGCACAATCTCTGAAAGAGATGGGTGTTAATGCGACTATGGTTGCTGAATAAATACGGCCTCAATATTTAAAAATTTCCAAAACTACAGGCTTCGCTGAAACAGTCACATAATTCTTTTGGGGAAGATATTCGTCAAATAAAATTTGCATGATTTTCTTAAAATCATCAGCTCCTCAACACTCAGTTTCAAATCCATTGATTTTAGTTTGACCGAAATAAATTCAGGTTTAATGAATTCCAAAAAATTCGTTAAAAATACAAAATTATTTAAAATATCTTATAGTAAAGCTTTTTAACTTTTAGCATTTTTTAAAGTATGAAAGTGATACATGGCATTTGGACTCCTCATCCAAAAGACAGTTTTATCCAGAAGGGTCAGTTTTACATTTGGGTAGAAACTGACCAGGTTAATTCAAGAAGAAACAAAAATTTGCATCCTCAACAATTAACTGAACAAGCGTGTCTGGATTTTTTAAAAACTACGTTTGCCTATAGTTTAAATCCATATGACCCAGAAGCAGAGTTACAAAGTATTTATTTGCCTACTGTAGATAAAAAACCTCTGCCTGATCCTGAACTTGCAATGAGTGAGGGTTATGATGAGGTTTTTTTACAAGAATGGAAGGTTTTTGCATGTCCTTTAATTACTCCCCTGAAAACGATAGCTGATATTTATTTTTTAACTCATTATCAACATGAAAATGTGCGTATCAGTCGTGATTTTTTGTTTTGGTACTACTTCAGCCAATCTCTCAAACAAGTTATTGAAAAAGATCAATATATTCCTGCCGTTTTAGCAGAAAAAACCAAAACTAAGAGCAAGCTTTACCGGTGTTGGAAAATCGTGTCTCCTGTCTATGAAACGCTAGTAGATCAATCGCTTAAATCGATACCGTTAGCTTGCTCACAAGGTTATCAAGCTGAATCTTTGTTGCGCCATTTTGCCGAAGTAACGGTTAATCAGATTATAGAGTCTAGTATCCGAACATTACCTCGAGTCTTTACTAAAAAACTACAATATGATTTTTTAGAAACCATACTCTTAGAACAGCAAACAGATAAACCTATCAGAACAGCTGTTAAAGTTCCTGAAGAATTCCTGCATTGGCACCAATGGCAACAAAAATTCTTACAATCCCATCAACAAAGCGCATTACAATTAGGATTCCAGTTATATGAAGCGGATGCCGAACAAGTAGATAACTGGCAACTAAGCTTTTTATTATGTTCTCATAAAGATCCTTCATTTAAACTGGATTTAGCAGAATATTGGTTAGATAGTGATAGTTATCACGCGCTCATAATTAGTCAATTTGGTAAAAGCATTGAGCAGCAACTATTAGTTAATTTAGCCCATGCAGCAAGAATTTATCCCAAAGTTTGGCGAGGAATGGAAACGGCGGAACCGACAGGTTTAATTCTTAGCTTGGATGAAGCGTTCGATTTTTTGCAAGAATCAGCCTGGGTTCTGGAAGATGCAGGTTTTAAAGTCATCATTCCCGCACGTCTAACACCTAAGGGACGACAGCGAGCAAAAATGCGCATGCGTACTAGTGATAAGAAAAAAGGTAGTTCCGCATCGGCTAAAGCGTATTTATCGTTTGATTCTTTAACGGAGTATAGCTATGAATTCGCAATGGGTGATCACACGGTTTCCCCTGAAGAGTGGCAACTATTGGTCGATATGAAAACGCCATTGGTAAATTTCCGTGGTCAGTGGATGCAACTAGATCGTGAAAAAATGCAGGAGATGTTAGCATTTTGGCAGCAACAAAAAGATAGTTCTAATACATTATCAGCTCAGCAGCTATTAAAGAAATTAGCGGAGGAAGGAGATAACCTTGAAGTTGATAGTAGCGATAGTTTATCTGAGATGCTAACTAAGCTAAATGATAGCAGTCAGTTCTCATTGATTGAGAACCCTGTGCTGTTAAAAGCTCAATTACGTGATTATCAAAAACGTGGCGTTTCATGGTTATGCTATTTAGAAATGTTAGGTTTAAATGGTTGTTTGGCGGATGACATGGGATTAGGCAAAACCATGCAAGTGATTGCCATGCTTATATTAGAAAAGCAAGCAAGCAAAACAGCGCCGACTTTATTAATTGCACCCACATCGGTGATTGGTAATTGGGAAAAAGAAATCCAAAATTTTGCACCTCATTTAAAAACATTGATTCATCATGGGAGTCAGCGTGAAAAGGAAACAGCAGCATTCACAACGCTTTGCCTAGAGCAGGATATGTTGATAACTTCCTATACCTTGGCGCGTAAAGATAATGCATTACTGAATAAGGTTGATTGGCACCGTGTCGTGTTAGATGAAGCGCAAAACATTAAAAATCCAAAAGCTGCACAAACTAAAGCCATTCTGAAATTAAATGCCAACCATCGTTTGGCATTGACAGGGACACCCGTAGAAAATCGCTTGATGGATTTATGGTCAGTTTTTAATTTTTTAAATCCGAATTATTTAGGTAAACAAACGCAATTTCGTAAAGCTTACGAACTTCCAATACAGCGCGATAACGACCCGATAAAATCAACCGTTTTAAAACAACTGATTCAGCCGTTTATTCTACGGCGCCTAAAAACAGATAAAAATATCATTAAAGATTTACCTGATAAAATCGAAAGTAAACAATATTGTAATCTCAGTAAAGAGCAAGCCTCTTTATATCAAGCTATTGTTAAAGATGTAGAGGAGCAATTAGAAGAAAAACAAGGTATAGAGCGTCAGGGGCTGATGTTATCAACCTTGATGAAGCTCAAACAAATCTGCAATCATCCGATGCAGTTTTTACAAGATGGCAGCGCTTTTACTAGCGAACGTTCACATAAACTGGAACGTATTACTGATATGTTAGGAGAGGCTATTGATGAGGGGGACAGCGTATTAATTTTTACTCAATTTACAGAAATTGGTGAACAGTTGGTTAAGTATTTAAACATAGAAATACATACCCCGACTCATTATATTCATGGTGGTGTTAGTCGTAAAAAACGAGAGCAAATGATAGAGGATTTCCAGGACTCAGAAAGCCCGCCATCAATTTTCGTTTTGTCACTCAAGGCGGGAGGAGTTGGGATTACCTTAACTCGTGCTAACCATGTATTCCATTTTGATCGCTGGTGGAATCCAGCGGTTGAAAACCAGGCGACAGACCGTGCTTTCCGTATCGGCCAAAAGAAGAATGTATTTGTGCATAAATTTATTACTCTGGGTACTTTAGAAGAACGTATCGACCAGATGATTGAGGACAAACAAAAAATGGCTGATAGTATTGTTGGTAATGATGAAGGCTGGTTGACTAAGTTGGATAATCAGGCTTTTAAAGCGTTAATTGCCTTAAATAAAAATAGCATCATGGAAACTTAACATGAGTGCCCAGACTAAAACCTGGTGGGGTGAACGCTTACTTGATGCACTAGAAGAGTTTACTGACAGTGGACGGTTAACGCGTGGACGTTCATATGCCAGTGACCATCGAGTAAAGAAGTGGGTTATAATAAACGGTGTGGTACAAGCAAAAATTCGGGGTAACAAAAATCCGTATTTTGGTGTTTATACTGAACCGACTTATAAAACCGAAGTGCAAATGGTTCATCTTTCTGAGACACAATGGAAAAAAGTCATTGCTCGTTTAACTGGCCGTGCTAGTTTTATTGCTAAACTTCTAGTCAATGAAATTCCAGAAAATATAGAAGAGGTGTTTGCAGAATATAAAACACATTTACTACCAAATAATTATAATGATTTTAAGGTTTCATGTAATTGCCCCGATTATGTCGTTCCCTGTAAACATATTGCAGGTGTTTGTTATCGACTTGCCAGTGATTTAGATTACAACCCCTTGTTGTTATTTGAAATGCGTGGGCTTTCTCCCGAAAAATTACACCAGGAATTAATTAAATCACCGTTAGGTAAAACTCTAGCCGATGCTCAAGTTTCAGAGGGAAACGAATTAGCTCCAGCAGAAAGTTTTTATACTCAACCTGGTGTTATAAAGATACCTAAGCAAGTTTCGTTAAAACAATTTTGGTATGGAGAGACTCCCTTACCTAAAGAATTACCACCTCATCAAGAAGCAAGAATATCTGCCATTTTGGTTAAAAAAGGGGGAGACTATCCTGCTTTTTGGCATAAGCAAAGTTCGTTTATTAAGGTGATGGAAGACTTCTATATAAGGATGCGAAAAAATAACCAGAAACAGAGTTAGCGCTAGTATACAATCAAATTAACTTACAAGAAGGACTCCCGCCCTATAGCAAACATTTCAATATATAAAATAACTGAGTACAGCTTAAACTACTGATTTAACGTGTTTCAAAGTTGTTGTGCTTGGAAAAGTTGTTCATACTTTAAGTTTTTCCTGGCAAGTTACTATAATCGTTAATAAACTTTACAAAAAATGACAGACACACCAGATATTCTGAAAAAAATTCTTGCAACCAAGGCAGAAGAAGTAGCAAAACGCAAGTCACGTATTACTCTTGCTAATCTTGAAGAAATTGCAAGCGGCACAGAAAGTCCTCGAGGCTTTTACCAAGCTTTACAAAGAAAAGTTCAAAATAAAAAACCAGCCATTATTGCGGAAATTAAAAAGGCCTCACCGAGTAAAGGCATAATTAGGGAAAATTTCCAGCCAGTTGAAATTTCCCAAGACTACGCAATGAATGGCGCTACCTGCCTATCGGTATTAACAGACAAAGAGTACTTTCAAGGCTCTGAAGTTTATTTGCAAATGGTAAGGCAAGCCAGCCCATTACCGACCTTAAGAAAAGACTTCATGATTGATACTTATCAGATTCATGAATCCCGAGCGCTTGGCGCTGACTGTATATTATTAATTGTCGCCGCTTTAGCAGAAAGCCAAATGCAGGAACTCGCAGTGGCTGCCAAACAATTAGGTCTGGACGTATTGGTAGAAGTTCATAATCAGAAGGAACTTGAATGCGCGTTAAATCTGGAAACACCTTTGGTCGGTATTAACAACCGAGATCTTCGTAGTTTTGAAACTACTTTGCAAACCACTTTGGATTTAAAAAACTTATTGCCCGAAGACCGATTAATTATCACAGAAAGTGGTATCCACAGTCAGCAAGATGTACAACTGATGCTGGATAATGATATCTACGGTTTTCTGGTTGGCGAGGCATTTATGAGAGCTGAGCAGCCAGGAACAAAGATGAGAGAATTATTTACGCTATAATTTCAACGGAAATCAATCCAAATGTGCTACCAGAATATCTTTTGCTTTATCAAGTTGGCTAAGCAATGAATTTGTATTTCGCTTAAATTCAGCAAGTCGCGTTTTTTCAATAGACGGTGCTTTAGGTAGCCTAACTTTAAGCGGATCTCGATGGACTCCGTTGACACGAAATTCATAGTGTAAATGATAGCCCGAGGCCAATCCAGACTTGCCTAAGTAGCCAATAACCTGACCTTGCCGAACCTTGGCGGCACGCTTAATAATTTTATCGAAATGCAAAAGATGAGCGTAAAGCGTACTGTACTTCTTTTGATGTTGGACAATGACGACATGGCCATAACCTTTTTTAGTTCCCATGAAACGAATTGTACCATCCCCTGTCGCGTGGATCGGCGTGCCTTTGGGTGCAACATAGTCGACACCTTTATGAGCACGTATCCGATTAAGTACAGGGTGTCTTCTGCGGAGATTGAAGCGTGAACTGATCCTGGAATATTCAACTGGTGCGCGCAAAAATACTTTGCGTAGGTTATTACCCTCCGGGTCGTAGTAGTTCACTCGTCCCTGGCTATCCACGTAACGAATGGCTCGGAATGCTTGTTCGTTGGTGACAAATTCGGCCGCCAGAATATTGCCGGTGTCATACTCTTCGCCATCAAGATACAGTTTTTCGTAGATCAGCGTAAATTGATCATCGGGCTGGACGTTTAATGCAAAATCAATATCCCATGCAAAAATTTTGGCAAGCTGAACAATCAGTTTTTCTGATAGCCCGGCTTTTTTTCCGTCAAGGAACAGCGAAGAATTGATCGTACCATGGGCGAACATGATCAGACGTTCGGGTTCTTTCACCAGTTTTTGGCTTTCATAGCCGGAATCGGTTCGATAGAATTTGATGGTTTCTACTTTACTCGGGGTGTAAACCAGTTCTTCTAGCACTTCGTCAGGAGAAAAACATAAATTGATAACCTCCCCCGGATGAATCGAATTCAGTCTGTCTATTTCGGTAGATGTCAAAATATCCTGGAAGGCGGTTTTGTTGGCACCGTATTTAGAAAGTATGCCGGAAATTGTGTCACCAGTCTGAATCTCATGGACTAGCCATATATCGCCGTTGTTCTCGGAGTTAGCGTGGGGTTTAGGGGGTAGCTTTGGAATTGCTAAGGAATGACTAGAACGCGGAGACGCGTGATTGGAGTCAGAATCGTTTGCCGGAGAAATTAATGCGTAGCTAGCACTCGCGGTAATGGTGGCCACAAGCCCCAATATAAGTGAACGCGAATAGCGGTTGCTCAAAGCGATATCTCCTGATTCAGTGTGGTGGTGTTTTTATTAAATTTACCAGTTAATCATTAGTTTAGGAGATTATTTGTAACTGGCAAACGTAGAGTGTGACGCAGTGCATGAAATAAAAATTTGCTTATGGGATCTTTAGATAATGGCAGACAAATGGGTGAATCAATTCACACATTCATGCAGTTAAGGCACTGGTAATAAATGAAACGTTTTTTACATTACCTAATCTAAAGATTATTGACCGCGAAGTAAAACTACGTAACAATCGCTAACATAATCCTAGAAAAATCAGTTGAACACGAATTTATAGCACAAGATATTGGTTTCACAGTGTTTTAAAAAAATCTTAGCTTCACCCTTTAGGTTCAGTGGTATTTTTTTGAAGTGCTGTGGAATCAAGAGCTTGTGATAGGAACCGTGAGCAACTGATTTTTCTAGGATAATATTACCTATATGTTTGCATTAGTTGATGAGGATACCGTAATGAAATTTACAATCAATCAATTCGCCATCTTTATGGGGGTGCTCACTCTTTTTGGTTGCGCAGAATCACAACAACCCACTCAAAGTTTCGTTCAGGAAAAATTATCTGTGGCCACCTTTGCGGGAGGTTGTTTTTGGTGTACTGAAGCTGATTTTGAAAAAGTGCCAGGAGTACATAAGGCGATTTCAGGTTATAGTGGCGGCGAAGTTGCCAATCCCACATATCAACAGGTTTCTGCTGGAAATACCGGACATATTGAAGCTGTACAGGTATATTACGATGACGCTGTGATTTCTTTTGACCAGTTGATGCAGGCGTTTTGGCGTCAAATCAATCCGACCGATGGTGATGGGCAATTTGTCGATCGTGGCAACCAGTATCGCAGCGCTATTTTTTATCATGACCTGATCCAACAGCAACAAGCTGAGCATTCGAAACAGCAGTTACAGGCATCGAAGCGTTACGAAAAAAATATTGTTACAGAAATTCTTCCATTTACTCAATTTTATGCGGCTGAAGAATATCATCAGAACTATTACAAAAATAATCCCGTACGCTATAAATATTATCGTTTTCGTTCCGGCCGAGATCAATACCTAGCTAAAACATGGGGCGCTGATTTAAAGCTTCCTTTTCAATCGGAAGCTAAATATCAAAAGCCTTCAGATGACGAATTGCGTAAAAGTTTATCGTCGTTACAATATAAAGTTACACAGCAGGAAGGCACTGAACCAGCTTTTAAAAACACTTACTGGGATGAAAAAAGACCGGGGATTTATGTTGATATTGTTACAGGCGAACCGTTATTCTCATCCGCAGATAAATACAAATCCGGTACTGGCTGGCCCAGTTTTACCCGACCCTTAAAACCCAAACATATTATTGAAAAAACCGATCATTTATTAATTTATCCTCGCACCGAAGTGCGCAGTAAATATGGTGATTCACATCTTGGCCACCTTTTTACCGATGGACCACAGCCAACCGGATTACGCTATTGTATAAACTCAGCCGCACTACGTTTTATCCCTGCACAAGAACTGTCAACATCTGGATATAATGAATTTACTGAGGCTTTTGAAAAAGCTAAATCTCAATAATTCTTGATTACGGATATTTAAAATATGAATGAACTCAGCAAACACGAGCGTTCAGACCTTGCAAAAGCCTACCAAAACTTGATTGCATCACAGCAAACATTGTTGTTGTCTACGGTATCAGAAAGGGGGGAGCCCAGTATCAGCTATGCTCCTTATGTTCGAGATCAACAAGGATTTTATTACATTTTTACTAGTGAACTGGCTGGTCATACACGTGATTTACTGGCCAATAAACAGGCTGCTATTATGTTTATCCAGCCGGAATCAGAATCTCGCGAACTATTTGCCCGTGAACGCGCCACTAATCTATGCAGTGTTGAAGAAATTGCATCAGAAAATTCTGTTTACGAGCAACAGTTAGCCGCATTACATGAGCAATTTGGCGAAATTGTTACGGTATTAAAATCATTATCCGACTTTCATTTATTTGCTTTAAAACCAGAGTCCGGTCAATATGTGGTAGGGTTTGGTAAAGCTTATAATATCAATATATTTGGCGGTACTATGTAAGCCGAAAAGATAAGGAATAATCCCAATTGTGTAACTATCCGAAGTTAACCGTTACCTCATAAGGTTATCGGCAAAAGACATTTCAGATCCTCTTTTTTAACGCCCGTTTCTTTCTCACACCAATATCATTCCAGTGTTTATCACACAAGGCACCCTCAAATGAATACAGGTAATATCCTACCGGAATGACCTTGCGGGGGTATTTTTCTTTAATCATTTTGTGAGCATCGATTGCGCCTACCGCCTGTAAATCTTTTTCAGAGAAAATACCCACTTCATTTAAGCGGTTGGCTGTTTTAGTTCCGATATTTTTTAGTTCAGTGAGTTTTCTATTTCGTACCATAGTAATTTTCGCGTTTCTATTCATATAAGCAGCCTCGTCATTCTTCCAGTAATTCCGGCTCCAAAAATGTTAATAATTCCAGTTCTTCGTTTATTTGGGGTATTTCCTTATTATCTAAATAATCATCCAGAACCAAAGTATTATATTCAGCAAGGGAAAAGCCAGTCTCAGTTGGCATTGGCTGTTCAGGGATCAAAAAAACTGCCAATACTAAAGTAATACCACTGAGTAATATAGGAACAACAGGCTGCTCATAAAGTATATGTTGCCAAATGCGACTAAAAACAGAAGACCTTTGCTTCTTTATCGGCCTTGTTCGTTGCTCAGGTAGTTGTCTGACAATGCGCTGACTCAGGGCTGTTAAATCGTTTTCACTGGCAGCACACGGATCCTTGGTAAATAAATTCGTTAACGTTTGATCAAGCTTTAGTGCTTGATTTTGTAAAGATTTTAGCATATCTGATTGGGAAATGCACCGCTGGGCCGCAAAGCGTTCGTTTTCCGGCCAGGCTTCAGGATTTCCACCATAACTTTCCAGTAGAGCTATAACTCGGTTAGTTGATATCGTTACTGATTTCATGGGGTATGTCCTCAGGTTGCTCAGTTGCTTGTTTAAATAATTGTTTAAGTTTACGCCTTCCTCTAGCCAGTAATGATTCCAATGCATCAATACTAACATCCAGAACAAGGGCGGCTTCTTTATTGCTCAATCCTTGGTAAACACAAAGTGTAATTGCGGTACGCTGCCGCTCTGGTATTTCATTGAGTGCCGCAGACTGAATACTTAGATAGTTCAGATTAGCTAATTGTCTGTCAGTAAATGCCGATTCATCGATGATTGGATCATCAGCTTCAGCAAAGACAACGGGTTTTTGTTTACGCAATTCATCGATACAAAGATTGTATGCGACTCGAAAAAGCCATGTTTTTACGGTATATCCTCGATTCTGCCAAACTGGCGCCTTGCACCAAAGACGTGTGAAAGTCTCTTGAGCAACATCTTCAGCATCAGCCCTCTGATCAAGGTAACGTAAGGTGAAATTTACAACATCCTGCAAATACTTATCTACTAGCAGAGTAAAAGCTGCTTTATTGCCTTGCTTAATTTGTGCAAGTAATTCTTGGTCAGTAGACACATCAGACATTTGTTATTGCGGCACTATCGATTTTCCCTGAGTTGGCGATGCATAGTTTTGATTTCATCTTTGGTGATGGTTTCATCTTTATTCAAATCCAACTTAGAGAACCAGCGATCTGTAACCTGCTGGTTTTCGGTAAGGCTAATTTCTCCATCATTGTTTGCATCCATTTTTTTGAAAAAATAATTTCTTTTGGTATGTTTGAACAACTTAAAATGTGTGTTTTCTTCCGCACTCAATAAGCCATCATTATTATTATCCAGTTTTTTAAACTGCTGTTCTGCAAGTGCAAGCTTAGCTGCGATATATTCCTGCTTACTCACTATTCCGTCCTGATTTGAGTCCATGGCTTTATGTTTGTTCATTTTATGTTTCTGATGTTTGGTTTTCGCATAAGCCATAAATTCAGTCTGGCGTACAATGCCATTTGCATCGGTATCCATGGCTTGAAATCGCAAGTTGCGAGCTTTGATAAATTCATCTTTATTAACTTGTTGATTGGCATCGGTATCAAACAGTTTAAAAAAATGGCCGTGGCGCTTATGTATAGGCAATGCATGTGCCAGGGATGTGATTAACTGACTTGAAAGTATAACAATCATTAAAAATTTTGTAGGTTTCATAATCATTTGCTTTTATGTGTTTAACAGCGATTTCTTCCCTCACCTCAGTTGAGGATAATCAAGGAGTCATTCCGTAACTTTCATACTTAAATAAACGAATTAAAGCGAAAAAACCGTCATTGTAGAATACGATTTTTTGTCCACTGATAACCAGAACGCAGGTCTTCAAGAATAACGCTGATAGCGGGTACCAGAACCAGCGTGATCAAAGTGGCAAACAATATGCCATAGCCTAAAGAAACCGCCATGGGAATCAAAAATTGCGCCTGGGTACCTTTTTCGAAGATAAGAGGCATCAAGCCGGCAAAAGTCGTCAACGAAGTCAGTAAAATAGCACGAAAACGGTTGCATCCAGCCTGAATGATAGCATCTGCAATTCCTTTGCCTGTTCGTTTAAGCTGGTTAAACCGGTCTATTAAAACCAGGCTGTCATTAATAACTACTCCGGACAATGCCAGCATGCCCAGTAAACTGCTCATACTCAGGTTTATATTCATAATCAAATGTCCTAATATTGCACCGATTAAGCCAAAGGGAATTACGAACATCACCACCAAAGGCTGGAAATAAGATTTAAAAGGAATAGCCAACAAAGCATAGATACAAACAGCAATAAAAATACCGCCTAAAGTCAGGCTGCGGAAAGATTCCTGTTGTTCTCTAGCCTCACCTTCTTGTGAATATTGTACATCGGGGTATTTAAGTAATAATTCCTGCATAAATTTTTCGATCTCTTGTTTTATCTGCCCAGCATTGCCTTTTTCTTTATTGATATCAGCTTTAATATTTAGGCTGCGGCTACCATTGACTCGCTGAATGGTGGTGTTACTTCTACCATGTTCGACTTTAGCAACATCAGTAAATGACACTTCGATACCTGTACTGGTACGAATCAGCATAGATTCAAGATTATTGAGTGAAGTGCGTTTCTCAAGAGGATAACGCAGCATGACTTTGATATCTTCCTTGTTACGTTGAATACGCTGAACTTCCAGGCCATAAAATGCCTGTCTGACCTGGGAGGCTAGATCCTGTAAAGTTAATCCCAACAATTCTGCCTGGGGTTTAATCGCTAGCTGTATTTCCTGTTTCCCCGCATCGGAATTATCGTAGATATCATCAATTCCTTTGAAATTTGATAAGCGCTGTTTAATCTCTACCGCTAATTTTGATAATTGTTGCATATTATCTGATTGAATCTGGATATCGATTGGATCTCGATGTCCTATTTCTGATCGAAAACTCAATTCTTCGACGCTGGGAATAATACCAATCAAAGTTCTCCACTCCTGGGTCAATTGGCCTACTGAAACGTAAGGTTCTCTCTGTTCAGGAGGCAGTACTTCAAATCTTACTTTGCCAACATGAGGCCGGGGAGTTCCTTCCCAGGAAGGATGGCCTGCAACTGAGTACACAGCTTTGATGACTTTATTGCCTGAATCCTTATTCGAATATTTTTCTTGTAATTGATGCGCTGCTTTAGCAATTTTCCGGGTATGTGTTTCGGTGATTTCAAAGGGTGTACCTACGGGGAAAATCACCGTAGCAGTTGCCACTTCACTTTCAACGCGTGGAAAAAAAGTAAATCCCATTCGACCACTGGCCACCAGGCTTAGCAGAATCATCGCTAAACCAAGAAATATAGAAACAGTCAAATATCGTTGGCTAAGAATTTTTCCCAGAAAGGGTTTATAGCTTTCATTAATAAATTGATTTAAGTAGAAACTGCAATTATTTTGTATTCGATTCAGCCAATTGCTTTCAATATCAGGTGAAACAGGCTTAATGTTTTTAAGATGAGCCGGAAGTATGAATTTGGTTTCCAACAAGGAAAATAGCAGTGCAGGCACAATAATCAGCGCCACAGGAGCAAAAATTTTACCCCGGTTACCCTCGATTGTCAGCAGAGGCAAAAATGCGACTACTGTGGTCATTACTCCAAAAGTAACCGGCATAGCTACTTCTTTTACACCACTGATAGTGGCTTCCAATGGGTTGCTTGATGCTTTCTGATGGGTAGCAATACTTTCACCCGTGACAATGGCATCATCGACAATAATGCCGAGCACCATTATAAATGCAAAGGTACTGACAAGATTTATCGAAACTCCAATTGTCGGCATTAAGGCAATCACACCCAAAAAACTAACTGGAATGCCCACACACACCCAGAAAGCAATCTTGAATCTCAAAAACAGGGTCAACAGTAAAAAAACCAGTATTCCACCCTGGATTGCACTCTTAAGCAACAGGCTAATTCGGTTTTTAATACTTTTGGAGCGATCACGCCAATAAGTGATGCCAACCGTAGGCGGAAATTTTTCTTGCGCTTCTAGTACATATTGTTTAACTACGTTAGCTATATGGATAGCATTTTCACTATTTACCCGGGTAACATCGATCATCAATGCTGATTTTCCCTGATAACGTGAAACAACCTGTTCCTCGGCAAAACCATCGTTGATTTCGGCAATTTCACCCAACGTTAAGCGGGTTCCATGCTCGTCAGTCAAAACAACAATTTTAGCAAAATCTTCTTTACTATGAGCCAGCCCGGGAGTACTCAACAGAATATCGCCTCCTTTGGTTCTAATCTGACCGCCAGGAATATCTACTGAACTGCGTCTAATCGCTTCACCAATTTCCTTGAATGATAAACCGTAGCGTTTGAGTGACTGCTCGGAAATTTCAATCGAAATTTCATAATTACGGGCACCCACCAGCTCCACCTGGCTGATTTCAGACTTTGACCTAAGATCCGTAGCAACCTTTTCAGCAATTTGTCTGAGTTTACGCTCACTGAGTTCGCCAGCAACTACGACACTAATGACATCGATATTACGGCGGCTAATAGCAATCGTCGGACGAAGCATCTCTTCTGGAAAAGTTTCGATATTATCAATCCGACTTTTGATATCCTCCATCATTTGCCGTTCATCGTAACTAGGCACTACCTCAATCTCTATATCACCCACCCCTTCCATCGCAGCTGAACGAATATGCTTAATTCCTTCAAGATCTTGAATCTCCTGCTCAATACGAATGATGACATTTTGTTCCATTTCAGTTGGAGTTGCTCCTTGATATGAAAGACTAATGCCGATAGCATCGGTATCAAAGCGAGGTAAAATTTCCATCGGAATTTTCGGATAGGAATATAGCCCGGCCAATATAATTAAAAGCATCAATAAATTGGCAGCAACATCATTCTTAGTAAACCATCGAATCAAACTGCTCATGAATTACGAGCCCTTCCGTTTAGAGGTTTTACCTGTGCCGTTAGAGAATAACGGCTTGCCATCAAGCACAGGCTTAACCGTTATCCCTTGGGCAGCAAAGGTAATTGGCGTTAAACAAAGCAATTCCCCTTCTTCAATCCCTTCGCTTATCACCATAGTTTGGCCATCCTCCCAAATGGCTTTAATACGTCGTGTCTGAATCTTGTTTTGTTTATCGACCAGTAAAATCTGTGAATTTTCTCTCACTGCTGATCTTGGAATAACAAATACTTTATCCAGCCGTCTACCTTTGATTTGGGCTTCAACATACTGGCCAACTTTAAGCGGTGGTTTTTTTGGATCTTGTTGTCCATAAGGATTATCAACCTGTGCTACCACAAACAAACGGCGACTTCTTACGTCATAAGTACCTTCCGCCCTGACAATAGAACCCAACCACTGATGTTGTTGACTGCCTAAATTGACAGTCAGAGTGACTTCGTTACTCTGGCTTTGGGAATTAGTTTCACCTCGATAGCTTTCGGGAATTTTAACAAATTCAAGTTGACGGTTGCTTAACGGTAAACGAATTTCGGCATAATCAACCGCGTAAATTTTCGCTAGAACAGTTCCTGGCGAAACATATTGTCCGATATCAACGGGTTGTTCCAAAACTCGCCCTGCATAAGGTGCTATCACTCGAGTGCGTTTTAAATTAAGCTGTGCTTGTTTTAATAATGCCTTGGCAGAAGCGACACCAGCTTTGGCGAGAGCCAACTGAGGTTTATGTAGAACTAGAGCAGTGGGAGATGTGGTTTTGCCCAGGCGTTGCCAATTTTTAAGTGCCTGGTCTGCCAAAGCTTTTTCCTCAGCAAAAGACAGTTGCGCTTCAGCCAGTTGCGCTTCAGCAACGGTTACAGCGATTTGATAATTGCTTCCCTCTATTTGCAATAGTTCTTCGCCAGCCTCAAAAAAAGCACCCTCTCTGAAGTTTTTGGAGGTTTTAATAATGCGACCAGAAACTTCCGGGATCAAAGTGCTTTCGGTGCGAGGTCTCACCGTACCCTGAGTCCGAATGGTAATTTGAAAATTTTGTTTTTTTAATTGCGTGACATCAACGGTAGTTGCTGGAGTTTTTCGTGTTCTACGCTCCGGATTTTCCGAGGATTGCATTATAAGCAAGCTGATAACCAGGGCACCTAATAAAATGAGCAACGGTAGTAATACTTTTTTCCATTTCATGAGCTATTCCTGGGTGATATCGTGAACAGGCAGTTGATGATCTTTTGCCTGGTCGGTACTATTGTTTTGTGGGGTAGGGAGGCTGGCTTCATTTTCTGAAAATGATCCACCTAAAGCAAGGTATAGATTAACGCGATTTAATAAGCGCTGATTGGATATTTCTAATAATGCAGCTTGGGCATCATATGAACGCCGCTGTGATTCAAGCAAAGTAATCATATCGACAATACCCGTGGTATATTCTTCTAGTGCTAAACTTTCTGCTTCTACGGATTCTTTGGCAGCAACTTGTAACGCCAATTCTTGTTTTTGTAATAATTGTTCGGCCTTAATCGTGGTTTCCACTTCAAAAAAAGCTTGTAACACGATCTGACCATAATTAGCCAGAGCTTCTTGATTATTAGCATCAGCCTGAGCTTTCTGCGCAATCAAGCGGCCTCCTTGAAAAATAGGTTGAGCCAAATTACCGATAAAATTCCAGACTAAAGCCTCATAGTCGAGTACATCCCGAATATCACTGGTGCTTGTGCCTCCGCTCGCGGCAAAACTAAAGGTAGGCAAAAAGCTTTTTATGGCTTGG
>Ga0209633_10003004_pt1 | contig 15793 bp, 15 predicted proteins | sample Cruoilmetagenom1_FD_187290 | JGI IMG/M metagenome (GOLD analysis project Ga0209633, IMG submission 187290) | Oil polluted marine microbial communities from Coal Oil Point, Santa Barbara, California, USA - Sample 1 (SPAdes) (version 2) | ecosystem: Environmental > Aquatic > Marine > Oil seeps ... | reverse complement strand
GTTGCCCGCTACGGCAATTTTGTTTTGTTGCGGCCGCCGGTGCAGCCCAATACGGTCTTCCTTTGGGGTGGGCCGCTGTTATTTCTAAGTACGGCGTTCGCCGGGTTTGCGCTCTATCTGCGCAAATCAAAAAAAGAAATATTGGACGCGCCGTCGCCGCTGGCGGCGGATGAAGAAGAGCAGCTCCGGCGCATTAGTGAGAAGACGGCGTGATGTTCTGGATTGTCCTCACCTTGTGCCTTGGCGTCGCTGCACTCTTCGCCGCCGCGCCTTTTTTACGCCCTGAACCATCACAGCCTGAAGGCGATGGACGGCGCCATCTTTATCAACGCCAGATTGCGGAGATAGAAGAGGAAGAAAAACAAGGTGTCATTTCTTCATCAGAAGCGGCGGGACTTCGTGTTGAAGCGCAACGCAGAATGCTCGCCGCCGCCACTAACGAAATCGAGTTGAAGGAGGCTTCCGTGCCCTTATCGCGAACAACAACTGCGCTCATTATCGCCGGCATGGTCGTCGCCGGCGGCGCCGGCCTTTATGCGGTTAAAGGAAGCCCCACAACGCCGTCTGCGAGCCGAATGCCGTTGGCTGCAAGCCTCGATCGACAACCAACGCCCGTTCAAGCTTCGCCAACACTTGCAACCGCATCGGTCGGAAGCGTTGATACAATGGTTGACCGCCTCGCCGCCCGGCTTGAACAAAGCCCAGACGATGTCGAGGGCTGGCGGATGCTCGGCTGGTCCTACTTTAATGTCGACAAATATCAGGAAGCCGCACGCGCCTATGCACGCGCCGTCACGCTATCGCCGAAGAACGCCAGCTATCGCTCCGCGCAGGGCGAGGCGCTGGTGATGGCCGCCGGCGGTTATGTGACCGATGAAGCGCTTTCCGTTTTCGAACAAACGCTGACGCTTGACCCGGACGATCCGCGAGCACGGTTTTTCAAAGGCTTGTCGCTTGATCAAGCGGGTGATCCGGCGGCGGCAATTTCCGCCTGGATCGATATGGTCGCGTCGGCGGCGCCCGGCGCCGACTGGGTTCCCGATTTGCGCCAGCGCATTTTTACGCGTGCAGCGGAAGCGGGGGTTGATATCGCCGGACGGCTGGAAGCGGCCGATGACAGCACGAGACCGCCGCAAACAATCGGGCCCACCGTAGCGCAAATCCAGGCGGCGATGGAAAAACCGGCCGACGACCGCCAGGACATGATCGAAGGCATGGTCGCGAGCCTCGCCGCGCGGCTTGCGGAGGATCCGAACGATCCGGAAGGCTGGGTGCGATTGATCCGCTCAAAGACAGTGCTCGGACGCCATGGCGAAGCGGAACAGGACCTAAGGTCGGCCATTGCGGCGTTCGCCGACGCCCCCGAGACGAAAGCCCGTGTCATCGCGGAAGCAGAAGCGCTGGGCGTGCGCCTCCAGTAACGCTATGTCCAACGATTTCCTGATCATTGTCTACTTCCTACCACTCGCGCTGGTGTTCGCTATCTATATTATGTTGCGCCGCCGCGCTTCAAAGAAGGCGAGCGCCATCCACGCTGCTGCGACAGAGGCTGGCCTTGTCGAACCGCCTTCCTTGCATCCCATTATCGATCCATCTGCGTGCCTCGGCTGCGGCGCATGTGCGAGCGCCTGCCCGGAGGGCAATGTCATCGGCCTTATCAAAGGCAAAGCTTTTCTCGTGGAACCGACGCACTGCATCGGCCACGGTGCTTGCGCCAAGGCCTGTCCTACGCGCGCGATAACACTCGTATTCGGCACCGAGCAACGCGGCGTCGACATTCCCTTCGTCGGCGCAGATTTTCAGACAAACGTGCCCGGCATTTATATCGCCGGCGAGCTTGGCGGCATGGGCCTCATTCGCAACGCTATCGAACAAGGCCGTCAGGCCATGGATGCAATTCGCACGAGTCTTCCCAATACAAAGTCTAACTATATCGATGTTGTGATTGTGGGCGCTGGTCCGGCCGGTTTTTCAGCAACGCTCGCCGCGAAACATCACGGACTAAAGAGTGTCACCATTGAGCAAGAGTCTCTCGGTGGCACAGTCGCCCACTATCCGCGCGGCAAGCTTGTGATGACGCAACCGGTCGACCTTCCCATCATCGGCAAAGTCAAACTGAAAGATCCAAGCAAAGAGCATCTTCTCGAATTCTGGCAATCAGTCGAGCAAGAATCCGGTGTTTCCATTCAATATGGCGAGCGCGTAACCGAGGTGGCGCCGATTGACAGTGGTTTTGAAGTAAAGACCACAAAAGGCGCCTATAAAACAGAAGCATTATTACTTGCGATAGGCCGTCGCGGCACGCCGCGCAAACTTGGCGTTCCGGGGGAAGGTCTATCAAAAGTCGTGTATCGCATGGTCGATCCTGAACAATATACAGGCAAACGCGTGCTGGTTGTCGGCGGCGGCGACAGCGCGCTTGAAGCCGCTGCAGAGATCGCAGAGCAGCCAGGGTCAAAGGTTATCCTATCCTATCGCAGCGAAACATTTTCGCGCGCTCGGCAGCGCAATCGCGAGCGGGTCGACAAACTCGCGGCGGACGGCGCAATCACTATTGTCATGAAATCAGAGGTGCGCGCCATCGCGCCCGACCACATTGTTCTTGAGAAAAACGGCGTTCGCAAGAAAGCACTGAATGACGACGTCATCATTTGCGCGGGCGGCATTCTTCCGACAGCTTTTCTTCAAAGCGTCGGAGTTGAGGTCGAAACAAAGTTCGGCGTCGCATAGGGACCGGAAAATCAGTGGTCAGCGACGAGCGGCTATGTCGAGCCCGCCCGTCCTGTTCATTCAATGTCAACTGCGATAAAATCAAAAGCGTCATGCTGATGAATCGCCATCACGCATTCGACGCCGGGCAGGCATTCGCTTACATGTTCGGCATTTGCCGGTATGAACCAGTGGGAGCCCGCGGGAAGCAGCTTCTCCGTCTCAGGCTTGCCCGGGAGCCAATGGCGCGTAACGCCCGTCACCACGATGCCTGTATAATCCGCAGAATGCGTATGAAGCGGCGTCGTCATGCCTGCGGGAAATTTGATATAGGTGATGTGGCGGCCTTTCGTGAAATCGCCCGCCACAATGGCCGCTTCCGGACCGAAGGGCGTTTCCACCCACCGCAGTTCGTGCACAGCCGTATGCGATTCAGGCTTCTCGCCGGCGGCGAATACTTGTTCGCCGCCGAAACCCGCAACAACTGCAGCGATTGCGAACGATAAGAATCTATCTTTCATTGTGGTTCTCCAATTTCGGGATCAATGCGGATCAGAGATGGCCGCGCTTCGTCCAAAGGCGGCATCCTGACTTAGTTTTGATAGGAAGGTCAGAGCCGGGCGGAAAGCGTAGCCACGTTCCCGCGCGATATTCAAAACCACCATAAAGCAGCCCGCCCTCAATGACGTAGATTTCTTCTCCCCCGCATGCAGCGCGGTCCGCCCACTGCGTTGCCGGCTCATAAATTTCGACCGAGACTGTCTCACGATCGCTTTCAAAGAGCGGAATACGCGAAAGGCCGTCAATCGATGTCTTTTCCGGTCTTTGCTTTTCCGTTTGTACAAAAACGGTTTTGCTATCTGAATTCTGCATCTGTCGGAGTTTGACAAAAATGACACAGCCTTCTTTCGTGAAAGGCGCATGGGTGCTGCCGGGCGGATTGCGGACATAAGCGCCTTGCACAAAGTCGCCATGTTCATCAGAGAAGACGCCGCTCAAGACAAAATACTCTTCGCCTTTGTCGTGCGCATGAGCGGGAAAAGAACTGCCGGGCGCATAGCGGACAATAGTTGTTGCGCGGGCGATCTCGCCGCCTTCGCGCTCCAGAAACCGCCTTTCGACGCCCGGCTGAAGCGACGGCGTCCACGGATTGCTCGCCGAATGAACGATCGCCGACATCGTCAGGTCGTCGTTCAAACGTTCAGGAACATGGTAGGTCACAACCGCCGCCTAAAATTTTTCATCGAACGGACGCATATCGATTTCATGGGTCCAGGCCGACGGTTCTTGATGTGTAAGGTGGACGTAAGACCGCGCGATCGCATCCGGATCGAGACATTTGTCGCGCAGGACACCAAAACGTTCCAGTGACTGCGGACTCCAGATGATGCCATCCAGGATTGTATGAACGATGTGCACGCCCTTCGGGCCGAACTCCCGTGCGAGCGACTGCGCCAAGCCGCGCAGCGCGAATTTCGCGGAGGCGAAGGCGGTGAAACGCGGATTGCCTTTCACGGCGGCGGTCGCGCCGGTGAAGATGATGGCTCCGCCCCCCGCTTTTAGCATGTGAGGCAAAACGGTTTGGGCCGCCGCCATGGCGCCGAAAGTTGTCGCGCGCCAGGACGCCTCAAAATCTTCTGGCGCAAGCTCAAGAAAGGGCGTTACGACCAATTTCATAGGGTTATAGATGAGCACGCTCGGAATGCCTTGATTATGAGCAATGTCATCAATCACGTTTGCCAGCCGGCCCGGCTCGGTTGCGTCACAAATATAGTGTTGATAGGCGCCGCCTGCCTTCGCGATGTCTTCTGTGAGGCGCGCGCCATACTCTTCGCTGCGCGAAAGGCCCGCAACCTTGAAACCGTCCTGTGCAAAGGCGTGCGCCAGAGACGCCCCGAACCCGGGGGCGGCGCCCACCAGAACTGCAACGCCTTTTTCTTCTTCGATATTTCCAGCCATTCAAATTACTCTCGATTTAGAGTGCAAGGGGATGATTTTATGCTTTTGCGCTTGGGCGTGCGGACATTTGCGCATGCCAGCGGCGCAGATTTTCGCAATCGTCAGGCATGTCCACGCCAATGAGTTTCGCAAAATCGATTCCGCACAGGGCTGTTATATCCGCGAAAGAGTAAAAGTCGTCCGCGACAAAATTCCGATTGCCGAGTTCGCGGTCAAGCCAGCGCATCGTTTCGATGATCTGCTTTTTGTTGACCTCGCCCCATTCGGCGTTGCGATAGCGATCCGGTTCGCCAAGCCCGTCCGTTGCATGATGAAAGTAAGTCGTCGCAGCATTGAGAAGCCCGTCTTCGACGCGGCGCTGCCACATGGCGACCAGCGCCTGCTGTTTCGGAGTTTTACCTAGCAGGGCGGGTTCAGGGTTTTCAGCTTCAAAGTATCTTGCGATCGCCACGCATTCAGCGATTGCCGCGCCGTCATCGAGCTCCAGACACGGGACCGCTCTTGAGGGATTGAGCTCAGCAAAAGCCGAGCCGTGTTGTTCTCCCTTGAAAACATCGACCTGTGCGCAATCGAGCTCAATGCCCTTCTCCGCAAGGAACATGCGAATACGCCGAGGGTTCACTGCGCCCTCACAATCGTACAATTTCATCTCTCGTCTCCAACCATTATCGACTTCCCAATGAGAATAGGAGCTGCTAAATTAATAGAGAAATTGTATCTTGAAATATGTTTTATAGGATTTTTCTATAAATGAATCTTAGCCGGTTGCGATTCGTCAAAGCAGCGGCCGCTGAATGCTCTTTCAGCCGCGCCGCCGAGCAGTGCAGCGTCACCCAGCCGACGCTTTCAAACGGGATTGCGCAGTTGGAAGAAGAATTCGGCGGAAAGCTCTTTTCCAGGACGACGCGCAAGGTGTCGTTGACGCCATTCGGCGAGCAAATCCTCCCTCTTGTCGAGGCTGTCCTGCAGGCGCAGGGCGAACTGGAGGCGGGCGTAAAGTCCTATTACGATCCCCAGCATCAAATTTTGCGCATTGGCCTTTCGCCGCTGATCGATACGCGGCTCCTGGCCCAAATCCTGGAGCCCTACAGGGCAGATCATCCCGATACAGATATATTTTTTAAAGAATGCTTTCTCGGGGACTTAAGCGATCGCCTCCAAAAAGGCCAGATTGATATTATGCTTCGCCCTCACCTGACGGGAAGCGCTCCGCACAGAGGGCTCAACAAAGCCGTCTTCTATGAAGAAGATTTTTACTACCTCCCCAAACAGGCCGGCCTGTCGTCCAACGCTGAAGGCGGAGCTGTTCAACTGCGTGCGGTCGCGAATGAAACCTTTATTTTATCTCATGATGGATGCGGCCTCGCGACGGCGACGCGCAAGCTCTTTACGGATGCGGGCATTAAACTGAAAGAATATTCCGGGCAAACGATGAGCTATCAGGTCATGCAGGAATGGGCCGACCTCGGCATTGGCGCAACCATCCTGCCGCGCTCGCGCCTGTCGCCGGACTATCGGGACAAGGCCCAGCGTTTGCTGATCACCGCCAAAAGGCCCGCCCGCATCAAGGTAGAAGCATATTGGGATAAAGCCCCCGCCTACCCCAAACACATCGCCGCCTTCCATCAACACATTATGAAGCGTGTGCCGAAACTGGTGCAAGGCGCCAGCGCAATCGCAGATTGAGGTGCGGCGAGGCTGGCGAACAGCGCTGCGCACCGCTTATTTTTTGCGCCGGTAAACTCTGAGAACCGGACCCATTGAATTTGTACGCGAGCACCAACGCGCCAAGACATGCTCATTTGGCTTTTATAGATTTTAAAACAAAACTTGGTGGGCCCGGAGGGATTCGAACCCCCGACCTAGCGGTTATGAGCCGCCAGCTCTAACCAACTGAGCTACAGGCCCTCGCGAGGGCCAAGACGCCCGGCGCGGGAGCGCTCCTTTAGCAGCAATCTTGCGGGCGTTGAAGCCCGCTTTTCACCAGTACGGCCGATTTTCTCTTTCGCCCTCGCTCCTTCCTGTTTCCGCCTTGATTTAGCCCGGCTTGCGCGGTCTTCTAGCGGGGCGAACTAGGAGGACCTATGGGCATTCAAAAAGCTATTTTTCCCGTCGCCGCCGCCGTGCTGATGACCGCCTGCGCCGCCGCGCCGGAGGCGGTCGCGCAGAATGGCGCTGAGGCGCGCACCATCACCGTCAACGGCGAAGGCCGCGCTACCGCCGTTCCCGATATGGCGGTCATCTCTATTGGCGTTCAATCCGAGGGGCAGACCGCCGCTGGGGCGTTGCGTCAGAATTCTGCAGCGATGAAGACGACGATCGAGACGCTGAAAGATCTCGGCGTTGCCGAAAAAGACATTCAAACGTCAGGGCTCGCCGTGAGCCCGCGTTACGATTATGAGAAAAACCGGTCCAAGCCGCAGATCATCGGCTATGCAGCGTCAAATACCGTTACGGTTCGCTTGCGCGATCTCGATGACGCAGGCGCGGTGATCGATGAGGCTGTGCAGTCCGGGGCTAACAGTCTCGGCGGCATTTCCTTCACCTTCGCCGATCCAAAGCCACTTTATGCGGCGGCGCGTGTCGATGCGGTCAATGATGCAAAAGCAAAAGCCGAACTTCTGACGGACGCCGCCGGCGTCGGCCTTGGCCGTCTCATGATGATCCAGGACGGATATGCGCAAGGGCCGTCGCCGCGGCCGATGATGGCGCGGATGGAAATGGCGGCGGACGCGTCCGTACCTATCGCGGCTGGCGAGTCGAGCGTTACTGCCAGCGTGACGTTGATCTACGAGATCAAATAAAAAACGGCCCGGCGATGCCGGGCCGCTTTTCATAACGCCTGAAGTTTATTTCCCAGAGAACAGATCCCCAAAGAAATCGCCCTCATTCCAGTGCGGGCGCTCTTCAGCGTTCGCGAGATCGTTTGCGATCATGAAATTGACCTCCGCGAAGCGCGCTGCCTCATCATAGAGGATAGGCAAGGACGTATCGTCGCTCGGCTTATGGTAGTGGTTTTTGATGAAATCGTTGATTTTTTCTTCGCCGCCATTTGCAAATCCAACAACCAGAAATACCGCCGGCACGCCTTTTTCAACGAACCGGTAATGATCGGACCGTACGAACAGGTTTTGCGTTGGAATGGGATCAGGTGACAGTTCGATCCCCATTTTCGCCGCTGCTGCGCGCGTAATCGGTCCGATCGATGAGCGTTCGGCGCCGAAGGCGATCACATCGGTGAACGGATGCAAAACGACCGGCATGTCGAGATTGACATTTGCGGCGAGAGCGTCGCTGTCGACCGTCGGATAATGCGCGAAATAATCAGCGCCCAGAAGGCCTTTTTCCTCCGCCGTCACGGCAAGTACGAGAATGCTCCGCCCAGGCGATGCTTCGCGGAGGCGCGCCGCAGCTTCGAGCATTGTCGCAACGCCCATAGCATTGTCCATGGCGCCATTATTAATCCCGTCTTCGCCCGCATCGACCTTATTGTGGTTGACGCCTGTGTGATCAAGGTGTGCGGAGAGGACAATATACTCATCCTTCATTTGCGGATCGGCGCCGGGAATAAGACCGATCACATTCGGGCTTGTGACAACTTTTGACGTTTGCGTCCCCTTCATAGAGACCGTCACGGCGAGATCGAAGCCTGCCGGCGACACGCCCTCAGCGTCTGTTTCAGCGCGGACTTCTTCGTAGGTTTTCTCAGCGCCGTCGAAGAGTATCTGGGCGATCTGCGGGTGAAGCGTGGCGCTTCCCTTGAGGCCGCGCCCAGAGACTTCCGCTTGTCCATCGGGGTGGATCCATGTCATTCGCGTGCGCGTCGGGTTGGAAATTAGCCGCTCCCATGGAAACCGTTTTTCGCCAGCAGTGGAGAACAACGAAATCGTGCCAACGGCGCCGTGCTTGGCTGCGGCATCGGCCTTTCCGCCCCCGGAATTATAATGCGCCCGTTTTTCACTGTCGAAATGATCGGGCGCGCCGCCAATATAAACGGCAATTTTACCCTCTACGTCGACGCCCGCATAATCATCGTGGCCTTGTTCCGGCGCATGCACGCCATAGCCGACAAAGACAGCCGGCGCGGTGACGTCCATTTCCACAGCGTCGCGCGACACGAACACGCGAAAATCTTCAAGATGCGTATGGTCCGCCGTTTCGCCATTCGCTTTTGTCACTGAGAGTGTCGCGCCCTCAAGAACCGGCGTGTTAGCGCGCAGCGGCACTTGTTGAAACCAGCCCTCATCGCCTGCCGGTTCTAATCCTATATCCGCCATACGCGACGCGACGTAGTCCGCCGCCTCCTGATATCCGGATGTGCCGGCTTCGCGGCCCTCGCGCGCGTCGTCAGCAAGATAAAGCACATCTGCTTCGATGCGCGCCGCGGCGGTCGCCGCCATTGTCGACTTTGCCGCCGCTTCTGCGACCTCTGCAGATATTTTTGGTGCTGGCGCATCAACATTGGCGCATGCGCCAATAAAAATGAGCCCGAGACAGCCGCCAAGGCGGCGAATTGATGAATTCACGAGATGCGCCCTCCATTTTGCAGCGCGGATTAACGGTGCTCCTTGAGCACACGTCAACCACGGTTGACCGCACAATACAGTCGGCTCGTCCCATGACGTGATATTGCAAGCGCGAGATGGCGTAGCCGCCGCACTGGGCTTGAGCGCCGTCTGCGGGTTTGGCGAATTCCCAGACAGCCTACGAGAACTGTTTGTAATACAATCGGTTATGTGTGTTTTGAGTAGGCGCTTGGAAGCCGCCCAGCAGCGTAGTACTGTCTTACAGGGGAGTGAATATGCGCAAAACGACCCAACCGATAAAACTTCCTGCGGCGCTCTTTTTGTTCGCTTGCAGTCTCGCCTTCGTGAACGCTGCGCCATCCGCTTATGCGCATCCGCATGAAGATGCGGATGGAACCGCGCATGACCATGAGAGTAGCTGGGTTCATGAAAACGGCATCGGCCCCGATCCGGACCGGGATTCCAACCCCGCCACGGATACGCGCGTGATCCCGTTCATTGGCGACGCCGAGGCGGCCGGCGACGACCCGCCCCACGCGGTCATCACATTCGAACCGCCGCCCGGCAAACATGGCGAAGCCATACGTCAGGACTACGCAAAAGATTTCGGGGTCAAGTTCGGCAAAGGGCTGAGCTGGCAAATCTGCAGCGGCAAGCGGCTGTTTTATTACGACACGATGTGCACCTATGAAGCGCCGACGAGCGGGACCTATTCAGCCGGCTATCTCAACTATTTAAACAGTCCGTTGTCGATCGAGTTCGAAAAACCGGTCTGCGTCGTCACCATGTCGATTTACCCGACGGGGGGAAAAGAGGGCGAGCCGTTTGAGTTCAAAATCGTCGGCTGGACCGCGGAGGGCGAAAAACTCTCCGAAGCCACGGCGGACTTTGAATGGACCAACAACACGGTGCGCTGGCGCAATATGGCGGGCGCCTATTTTGTCGATCAGCGGGCCAAAAAAATCACTATCAGCATGCGCAGCAAAGATGCGTCGCAGGTGAAAGATACATTGCGTTATCTGATTGACGATTTCGCCTTTGTCGATGATGGATGCGACACGGCGCTCGACGACATAGAGACGCGAACCGGCATAGACTTGCGCGATGGCGTCGAAGCGGCTGAAGAGGATGCTAACGCAGCAAAGGACGCCGACTATGAAGACTTTATCGAAGAGCTGGAAGTTTCAGGATCATAAGGCTCAATGACCGCTGAAATTCTCTATGAAGTCATCATTACGGTCGATCCGGCCATCCGCGCAGATTATCTCGTCTGGCTTCGCCGGCATATGGCCGAAATGACGGCGATAGACGGCTTTCAGTCCGCTGATTTATTCATCAATACCGAAAATGAGAACGAACTGGCCTGCCATTATCGCCTGCGCGACCGGGATGCGATGAACGCCTATCTTGAGGGACCTGCGCAGGCGATGCGCGCCGACGGCGTCAAGCATTTCGGCGACAAATTCAGCGCAAGCCGGCGCATAATGGACGCGATGACTGAGTAGTGCGCTTAAAGCGCCTTGCGCATATGGATGACGATATTTTCCGACCCATTCGCAGCGGTGTGGGTTTCCCGGTCAAACTCAACATACCCACGCGCAAGATATAAGGGCTCTCCCGGGACGGTCGATCCAAGTTCTATATTCTTGAAGCCGGCATCGCGCGCAGCCGCTTCGCCGAGATCGAGAAGCAACGAGCCGACGCCGCGCCGGGTCCAGTCCGGATGCGTGTACATCGCGCGAATGCGCGCCGCATCGACAGCGGGATCGGCAAAGCTGTCATCGCGGCCTTTGGTATGATCACCGCCATAAAGCGTTTTGCGCTTGCCCCAGCCGCCGCAGGCGACGGGAACTGTTATGCTGTCTTTTAGGGTTTCAATGATGAAGTAGGTTCCATCTTCGATCAGCGTTTGATCAAGGCCCATGGTTTCCTGCGCCGCGGCGATTTCCTCTGCGGACAGGAAATCTTTCATGTTCTGCGCAATTGAGGCGCGCATGATCCGGGTGATCTGCGGAATATCAGCCTCAGTAGCGACGCGGTGAGTAAAGTCAGAGTTTGTCATTGGCCGGGCAATGATAGAGGATGCAAATTGTAGAGACAAACTGCACGCGCATTGGCGCCAATCGAAATGGCTCTATCCGTCATAAAAAACGCCGCCCGATTGGCGGCGTTTTTCTACGAAATCTGAATTCACACTATGCGGTCTGATCGTCCACGCTCGCATCCGGCGCATTGTTCATTACGGACTGTATGCCGTTTTGGGCGCTCGCCGCAGAATCATACATCTGAGACTGACCGATGACCTGATGATTGGCGGCTTTTAAGACGAAGTAAGGTTTGCCGCTGGTTGAGTCCTTGATCTCAAACCGATCGTTCTCGACCGCGTTCTTCTTCACCGAGGCGATGCCGTTTTCCGCCCCGCCCTTGTCCTTGTAGCCTTCGCTGGCGAGTATGTTTTCGCCATTGCCCGCCTTCAAACGGAACCGGAACTCCCCAGCCTTGTCCTGATATAATTCGAACTTTCCTGCCATCGAGGCGTCTCCTTCTCTCAATTTGTCTCTCGCCCTGGAATGATTCCAATAATCGCGGACTCAGGGCGATTTGCAATTCTGGAAAACCGGAATATTTCAGGATGTTCCAGAATCGTTCTCCTTTTAGTAGAGTGCCATGATGAGTACCGACCCCGCCCCTAAACTGTCGATTTCCGAGCGCGCCATGGCTGCGGCGCGATCAGGCGCTGTTGGTGAAAACCCTGAAGGATCAACACCCTACCTCGATGACTTAAATGAGGAACAGCGCGCTGCGGTGTTTGCAACAGAAGGCCCGGTCTTGATGCTCGCGGGCGCCGGCACCGGCAAGACGCGCGCGCTTACGACGCGGCTTGCGCACCTTCTCTTCACTGGCCGCGCCCAGCCCTGGCAGATTCTGGCGGTCACCTTCACCAACAAAGCCGCCCGCGAGATGAAAGAGCGGATCGCGGCGCTTGTCGGCTCGTCGGTCGAGGGCATGCAATGGCTCGGCACGTTCCATTCCATCGGCGCACAGATCCTGCGCCGCCACGCCGAACTCGCAGGCCTCAAATCGAGCTTCACAATTCTCGACGCCGACGACCAGGCGCGCCTCGCCAAGCAGGTGATCCAGGCGGCCAATATCGATGAAAAACGCTGGACCGGGCGCGGGCTCGCCATCGTGATCGACGGCTGGAAGAACCGCGGACTGACACCCGACAAAGTTCCCGCCAACGAGGCCTATCATTTCGCGGACGGCAAGGCGATTGATCTTTACAGAGCCTATCAGGCGCGGCTGACGACGCTGAACGCCGCCGACTTCGGCGACCTTCTCGTTCACAATCTCACGATCTTCCAGAACAATCCGGATGTGCTCGCCGAATATCAAACGCGCTTTCGCTATATGCTGGTGGACGAATATCAGGACACCAATGTCGCGCAATATTTGTGGCTGCGCATGCTCGCGCAGAAACACAAAAATATCTGCTGCGTCGGCGATGACGATCAGTCGATCTATGGCTGGCGCGGCGCGGAAGTTGAAAACATTCTGCGGTTCGAAAAAGACTTTCCCGGCGCGACCGTTATCCGCCTTGAACGCAATTACCGCTCGACCCCGGCGATCCTCGCGGCCGCGTCTGGCCTGATATCCTCCAACACCGCCCGCCTCGGCAAGGAGCTTTGGACCGATCGCGAAGACGGGGAAAACGTCAAGATCCGCGGCGTCTGGGACGGTGACGAGGAAGCGCGCCTGATCGGCGACGATATTGAAGCGGAGCAGTCAAAAGGCCGGTCCTTAAGCGACATGGCCGTGCTCGTGCGCGCCTCGTTCCAGATGCGCGCCTTTGAAGAACGCTTCAATATGCTGGGTCTCGCCTACCGCGTCGTCGGCGGCCCGCGCTTTTACGAGCGTGAGGAAACCCGCGACGCTCTCTCCTATCTGCGGCTGATCCGCAGCCGGGACGACGACCTCGCCTTTGAGCGCATCGTCAACAAACCGAAACGCGGGCTTGGCGATAAGGCGCTGCAGACCCTTCACAAGATCGCCCGCGGCCAGAACATTCCCTTAATGGCGGCGTCACGGCTGGCGCTTGAAAGCAATGATCTTCATGCCGCAGCGCGCCGGTCGCTCGTCAACTTCATCGACACGGTCGATCGCTGGGCGCGCGACGCAAAAGACATGGCGCCGGCGGACCTTGCAGAACTCGTGCTCGAAGAATCCGGCTATATCGAGATGTGGAAGAATTCCAAATCGCCGCAAGCGCCCGGCAAACTCGATAACCTCAAAGAACTCATTCAGGGCGTTTCGGAATTCGACACGCTTGAAGGCTATCTTGATCATGTGGCGCTGGTCGCCGAAAGAAACGAAAACGAAACCGGCGGCTGCGTCTGGCTGATGACACTTCATGCGGCGAAGGGACTTGAGTTCCCGGTCGTCTTCCTGCCCGGCTGGGAAGAAGAAATCTTTCCATCCAAACGCTCGCTCGATGAAAAAGGCAACGCCGCACTCGAAGAGGAGCGACGCCTCGCCTATGTCGGCATTACCCGCGCTGAGGAAAGCGCGCGAATTTCTTTCGCCGCGAACCGGCAGATTTACGGCCGCTGGCAAACGGCGATCCCGTCGCGCTTCATCGACGAGCTGCCCGAGGACCATGTGGATGTGATGTCCGAGCCCGGCCTTTATGGGAACGCCGCCCGCGACCTCGCCAGCCATTCAAGCTTCGACGGCGAAAAATTGAAAGAAGACGCCTATTACGACAATCCCGGCTGGCGGCGCGCCCGGGCCGCCGGCGCTCGGCGAGCGTCCGATCCGCCCCTGATCGAAGGAAGCGCGCGCGCCGTTTCCGTGAGCGCGCCGGGCCAGTCAAAATTTACGAAAGGCCAGCGCGTCTTTCACCAAAAATTCGGCTACGGAATGATTTCTTCGATTGAAGGCCAGAAACTCACCGTCGATTTCGAACATTCCGGCCCGAAAAAAGTTATCGATACATTTGTTGAGGCGGCTTAGACAGCACACTCGGGTCGTGGTTCACGCGAGCACGCCGCCAGCCTCTTTTAGCGCCCGCTTCTTGTTCAGAGAGAAAGTTTTCAACTGTTCTCGGCCGTGCCGAAAATAGCGGCTCGCTATCTGGTCTCGTTTTCCCGTGCGTAGTCTACGATCCCGCGGACCACCAACAAGTCAGGCCGCAAAGGACCGGTCATGGTGTTGATGGTGATCGCCGAAGCCGACCCGTCCGGCCAGATGGCCACCCCGGTGTGCGCGCCCGTTCCGCCGGGGCGCGGCTGCAGAAACCCCGGCGCGGCGAGAATCACGCCGGCAGGATCAATATCGTTGTAAAACCAGCCCTGCTGGCCATGCGACATCGCCACATAGGTCTCTTCGCTGAAATACTCGCGCCGCCCAACTGCGTAGGCGAATTCTCCCATTTGCGTCGTCGTCATGTACCAGCCGAAAGGGCCGGCGATCCGCGTCATGTCGAAGCTGAAGATCTCCCCCTCGGCCGGCTTTCCGCTGGCGGCGAAGTAGGATGACATGAACCGGTTCTCGTCCAGGAAGAGCTCGGTGTCAGTGATGCCGATCGGCGCAAAAATATTGGCCTTCATATAGGTTTCATAACTCTCGCCGCTCAGCGCTTCTATCATCAGAGCAGCGAGCGCGTAGTTCACGTTCGAGCGAACGATCTGGCGATCGTCTTTGGGCGGAAGATCGAGACTGGAGAACTGACGGATGTTTTCACGGACTGGACCGCCGACCGTGGCGCGCGGAAGCCCGGTCGTGTGCGAAAGCACTTGCTGCACGGTCAAGGCGCCAACGCTGTCGCTGATCTCTTCGGTCACATTGTCCAGGATCGGCCCGATCGGATCTTCCGAACTCATCCCGCGCCGCTCAAGCAGCTGAAGCACTGCAGCCGCGGTCATGGGTTTAGTGATGGAGGAAGTCTGGATCAAAGTATCGGCGGTCATGGGTACGCCGTCGGGATATTCATCGTTGGGCTTGCGCGCCAGACCATGTTCGACAGTGAACGCCACCTCGCCGTCCCGGATCACTACAAAAACATAGCCGACAGCCGTGTTGGGAACGTTCTCGGCGAGATAACCGGCCCAGAACGCCTTCTCGGCGGCGACATCGTCGCTCTGCTCGGCGAATGCGCCTGAGGACAAGATAAGTGAGGCGACAGAGGCCTGGACAAGCTTGAGCACAGAAGACTCCTATATATTCCTCTACATTGTAGAGGATATACTGCGAATGCACGCCCCGCGCAATTGGCAAACCCTGTCCGATCTTGCTTTTTACGCGCGATGGATCAGGCATCAGCGCCGCAGCAGTATCGCATGCATGAGCCTGTAAGAGCGCACAACGAGGACAAAACAGACCAATGTCGCGACGAGCCTCGGAGCGCCCGTTATATCAATTTCAAAGATACAACGCGCCAGCTGGACCAACCGACCGCCCTCCGCCGGTTTCGATTGATGAGCGGGTAAAAACAGGCAATACAGCTCTCATGGCTATGTCCTATAAAATCACCTGGATCGGCGATCGCGAACCCCTCGAGAACTCGGGCGAAGCACTGAACGAATTCTTGTGGCCGCCGG
>Ga0209633_10003003_pt1 | contig 15793 bp, 17 predicted proteins | sample Cruoilmetagenom1_FD_187290 | JGI IMG/M metagenome (GOLD analysis project Ga0209633, IMG submission 187290) | Oil polluted marine microbial communities from Coal Oil Point, Santa Barbara, California, USA - Sample 1 (SPAdes) (version 2) | ecosystem: Environmental > Aquatic > Marine > Oil seeps ... | reverse complement strand
GAACATGATTTTACTAGTGGTGGTTGGGGTGCTCTTGGTCTCTCTGCCCGTTATTCAACCCTTGACCTTACAGATGGATTGGTTGAAGGAGGAGAGATGAATGTGAGCTCTTTAGGATTCATCTGGTACACACAAAAAGCATCACAGTTTCACTTTCAGTGGAGTCGTGCGCATTTAAAAAGCAATGATCTTGTAACACAAAGTATCCCAAGTGAAAGTGATACTGATATCTTTCAGTTTAGATGGGTTTATGTGCTTGATTGAGTAAAGCAAATTGAAATATAAAAACCTTCTAAAATATATAATTTTATAAGGGTTCGTTCAAAATTTCTTCTGTAGTTAAAACAGTACAAAACTCACCATTCAGACTTGTTAAGTTAATTTTATGTATCTCCTCTGCATCATATAATACACCATCATATCCCATACGATCAAATGTTGCTGTTGCATCTGATATTAGTTTTACATTAAACCCTAAATTTGAAGCCATTCTTGTAGATGTTGAAACACAATGGTCTGTAGTTAATCCAACAATGACCAAAGATTCAATATTTTTCTCTTTAAGATAATTTTCTAAATTTGTTCCTATAAATGCACTATTAACTGTTTTAGAAAACTCTTTTTCTGTAGATAAAGGTATTGCCTCCTCTTTATATTGATTACCTTTAGAAGATGTTCTAAGAGGTGATTTCTCTTCAATAGAACAATGTTTTACATGTATTACAGGTAGATTATACTTTCTCCATTTTGAGATTAATAATGCTACATTTTGTTCGGCTGATGGATTGTTTCTCTTCCCCCAATAAGGGTCGTCAAAACCTTTTTGCATATCAATTACTAATAAACCTATTTTGTTCATTTTATTCCTATTATTTAAATTAATGTAGATAGGTTAAATTCTATCACAAAATAAGGCTTAATTATATCAAAAGTATAATGATTTATATATATAACTAAAACCTTATAAAATATATAAGGTTTTCATCCAAAATATTTAATTCGAATATATTTCTACTTTAATAACCAAATATGTTCATAAACACTTATCTTTGCAAATGGACCATCCTGTATTTTAAAACTTTTCAACAACTTAATATCATAAAGCTCTCCATAATGTTCTTCAATTTCAGTTTTTGTAATTGAGAATGGAGGACCTTCATATAGGCTTTGATCATATTCAAAGTTGATTAGGAGTTGTGGTGCAGGTTCTGTTATATTAAGTAGTAGTGAAGTATATTGAATACGCATCTCTCTAGGTAGAGCGACCAATGCACCTCTATCATATATAGCATCTACTTTACCTAATATATCTTTGTTAAGTTCAAAAATATCTCCAACAAATATATCAATATTTTTTGATCTATAAAGTGTGAAGTTTCCTATTTTTTGAATATTTGGTTGAAGAGATAAAGAGATAAATAGTTCTTTTATTGCATCCTCATTTAACTCTGCCCCTACAACTTTGTGTCCTTTATTTAAAAGCCATTTAATATCAATGGTTTTACCACATAAGGGAATAAAAATTCTACTGTCATCTGAAAGTTCTAATTTGGAAAAGAATTCTATTAAAAATGGATTGGTATCTTCTAAATGCCATCCTGTATCATTTGTTTCCCAAAGTTTGTGCCAAAAATCTGCTTCCATATAAACTCCTCAAATTTAAAATATCAATACTATATAAAAACATATGGTACTAAAACAAATGTATAACTTTATGAGGTTTTTTGTTCCAGCCATTTATACATAACCAATGCATCTATATAAGAGAGCTTAGGATGATCAAATGCTTTAGGCAGTGTTCCTACGGTTTTGAAACCAAGCTTTTTCCAGAGTTTTATAGCACCGGTATTACTCGAAGCAACGAAGTTAAACTGCATAGCTTTATAACCTAGTTCTAAAGCGACATTTTGAGAATGTTCACACATCATCGTTGCGATGCCTTTGCCTCTAGCTTGAGAAGAAACCATGTAGCCACAATTACATACATGTGAACCAGGGCCAGACTGATTGGTTTTAATATAATAGGTACCAATAACGTGATCATTTTCAACTACAATAAAAGTTTTTCTAGGAAGATCCATCCAAAGTTTTTTTGCTTCATCTTTTGAAATATCTGTTGGATATGCATAAGTCTCTCCAGTAGATGCAATTTCATGAAAAATAGGCCATATTTTGGTGAAATCGCTATCAATTGCTTCTTGAATAATCATATTAAACTGTCCTGGTATGTAATGTGATATTTTATCATAATGATAAATCTTTTCTTGTTTTCTTGTCTATACAACGAATGGGAAGCAGTAAAAACTTACAGCGATGCAACTCACCAAGAGCCTATGGATGCCAGAGACTCAGACTACCGCATGAAGAAGATGGAGTTACAGCATCTTGAAGACATCCTTCATGACAGCATAACGTTAGATGAACTGGTTAACCACATAGACACTAAATTCGTCCACTTTGACCTAGTCTACACAGAATTAGCCTCACACATCGTCACCACTTATGGAGACGTTGTGTAATCACGGTCCACCAAATGCTGGAGAAAAAACAGGTTTTTGTTAGGCAGGTACAGGAGCTTGTGGAGGGGTATGAGATTCGCTAAAGAGGATAATCTTTAATACTCAGATCTCGTCGAAACCTGAGTATTCGTTTTATCTCTCTAGTCTTTTAAAAAATGTATTTTAATTTGATTATCGTACCAGCTGAAGGTTCGATACTGTAATCATCTACCTCATTTGCATTACGATCATAGATAGTAAAATCACGTTTAAATGCATAAAGCAGATCAACACTTAGTTCAAAATCCTTATTTATCTCATAGCGGAACCCAATGTTAGCCTGAAAGTCTTTTGCCTCACTGTAACCTTCTGCCTCAATACCACTGTCATCAGCTAAACGTATCACTGCTTGAGAATAGACCATACCTGCATTAAATAATAGATCTGGATTTATATGGTAACCAATATAGGCTCTTGGAAAACCAAGTACCATTTGCAGTCCGTCTTTTTCACGCGCACGATATGAATACCCCAACACGGGTAACACTAATGTTTTTACAGAATGATAATTTGCAAAAGCACCCAGTTGAAATGCATGATCTCCATCAAGTTTATAAGAGAAAAAACTTGAGATACCTGCACCAAAAGAATCACTCATTTCCTTTTCAAAAGTTGAGTTTACATTGATCATGTTAAGCATAAACCATTTATCATTGATGGGAACAGGCCAATTGGCAAAAAGTCTAATACGTTGCATTGCGTCAATGGGTGTCTTACCTTTGTAAAAGGGAAGATCATTTTCATTTTTCCAATCAAAATCCCAGCGGCTATAGCTGATCCCAACTATATCATTGTTTATTTGGATCTTTTGTTTATATGTTTTCACACTGCCTTCATATCCATCAAATTTAGCATCAGAGAGAAAATCACTTTGATAAGATATTTTGGGTTGAACTATTTGCTCAAGCAATGAAAGTCTTTGCTCTTGTGCACTTAGATAAAATGGCCATATCAATAAAAGTAAAATCAGTTTTTTCATCTTGTGTCCCATCATCTGTTTAATGCAAAAATGCTGTTTTAAATCTCTCATCATCAAGCGTCGTGATACCGATCTCTCTGAAGAACTCCAAGATAGGCTGTGACTGTGCATGGTTTGAACTATAGCTGTCATCAAAACACTCTAGTGTTGCTCTTAGTATATCATCCATGAGTGCTGATTTAGCTTCTTTGGTGTGATCATAGTAAACTTCCATCGCACCTTCTGGGTTTTCATTCATATAAGTGATAGACTCTTTGACTGCTTTATCAAAACTCTCACATACCTCTGTATTCATATGGTAGAAATCTTTATTCACAAAGAGGTCAAGTGCAGAGAAGTTGGCAAATCCTGAGGTCTGTGCATCGAGGTAAAGCAGGTTCATCCCTTCATGTTGTGCTTCTATGCCTTCAAAGTTGTAGAAGTAGAGCCACCCACCGTCTGCTCCTTCTTTCATGTACTTGATGTGCTCAAATCCATTATCTTTAAAATGTACATTCTCTTTTGCCACATCTATGCCATCTTTTGCAAAGTAACGACGTATGATCTCATACCCAATGGTATTGGTCACTTCGTTAGATACCGGTGTCGTGATGGTGATCTTCTCACCGTTTTTTACCTTGTCGTAAGTCTCTTTTTTAAGAAGTACACCGCCTTTGGTCTCAAAGTACGTACCCTGTGAAAGGAACTTTTCATCAAACTGCTCTATGAGGTGCAGTGGTTCATTGGTTGCAAACTGGATATTCCCAGCGATGAGCTCATCTAGCCCATCATAGTGTTCATCTGGTACTATGAGTTCAAGTTCCAAACCGTACTTTTCAAAGTATCCTTTATGGATACCTACTAAGAAGGGTAGGTGGTCTGGGTTTAAAAACCATTCAAAAGCGATTTTAAGTTTCATATTTTCATTCCTTGTAATAATTTTTCTACATTTTGTTTGATATCGCCTTGAAATACAGCACTGACTACAGAGATCATTTCAGGTTTATGTTTGGCTATGTCAGTGATGTTCTCTTTTGTGATACCTCCTATGGCACATACGGGTACACTCACTCTTTCTTTTGCTTTGTTTAGTACATGTGTTGAGATGATACCTGACTTAGGTTTGGTAGGAGAAGGGAAAAATGATCCAAATGCCACATATGCAGCACCTTCTTTTTCTAACTCTTCAGCCCTAATGACACTTCCATAACAAGAAACACCGATGATTCCATGTGTAAAAATCTTTTTTGCTTTAGCGAGTGTAATGTCATTTTTACCTATGTGTAAGCCGTCTGCTTTTATCTTTTGTGCAAGATGTGGTCTGTCATCTATGATGAACAAAGCATTATGGCTCCTACAAAGTGCTTGAAGTGCTCTACATGTTTCTTCTACTTCATCATCTGTTTTAGTTTTATCTCTATGTTGTATGATGCTTACACCTGCACTTAGTGCTTCTTCTACTTGTGAAATCATTGTCTCTTCCGGTGTTAAGTGTTCATCAGTAATGGCATAGAGTCCTTTTAGCAACTTCGACATATTCACCTCCTTTTTTATGGTTGATAGGCCCAGGTCCATTTCCTATGTTTGGTGCAGTCTTTAGTGCATCGTTAATAAATTGTTTTGAGATCGCTATAGATTTTTCAAGTGTATGCCCTAGTGCAAGGTTTGCTGTGATAGCACTCGAGTACGAACACCCTGTACCATGTAGGTTACTTGTTAGTATTAGTGGTGTTTGAAAGACACGTTTTTCCTGATGAAAATGAAGTGTGTCCACACTGAATGTACCCTCTGAAAGTTCAACGATACGATGTTTAACCAAGACGGGTGTATAGATACCTTGCATCATTTCAAATGACTTCTCATTTCTATGTTGATAGTCAAAAAAACTATAGGCTTCATACTGATTAGGGGTGATGAGTGTGACATGTTGAAAAAGCGTTCTCATCGCTTCAAGTGCATCCTCTTCAAGTAAAGGTGAACCAGCCTTGGAGATAGAAACAGGATCAAGTACGATAGGAATGCTTAAATCTTTGATGACATCATGTACAGTTTCAATGATCTCTTTATTAAACAGCATACCAATTTTGATAGCTGCAACATCGAAGTCCTCAAATATAGATCTGATCTGTTTCTTTACAAATGAGGCTTCCATAGGAACGATTTCATCTACTCCAGTGGTATTTTGCGCGGTTAACACTGTTATAGCAGTCGTTCCAAACAGACCAAATGCCTCAAAAGTCTTCAAGTCAGCTTGAATACCCGCACCACCACTACTGTCTGATCCTGCTATCGTTAATACAACTTTCATAGTTACTCCTAATTATTTCGAGTAGTATAGAGTATTTAGAGTGCCTTTAGTAGTTAAAAAATGTCGGTTTATTAAATATCCTGAAATTGAAAGTATAAGCTCTAGATTTGGAATAGACATGTTTTCAGTTTATGGTAGATGCATCGATTCGTCTAAGAGCGTCACATTTTAGTGCATTGAGCCATTAACAAATAACCGTATCTGCTAGCGGTAAAAAAAGGGGGATGATAGATATAGTTTATCAAATGTCTAGGTGCGAAAGTTAAGATAGAGGTTGTATTTCAGATTTAAATTTTGGAGGGTTCCATAAATTAATTTACACTCGAGGTAGAGAATATCTAAGAAATTTATCTGGGATTATGAAGTAGTAGTATGTAGTAAAAAAGATAAAAAAACTTTCTTTTTAAGTGATGTAGTGCCCAAGATATTTAGGTTTGGAGGAAAATCAAGATTGTTATTTTAATTGAACCAAAAAGGTAGATATTGAAAATATAATTCAAAGATATAAATGTAATGATTGTAATAGAAAGTTTAATTCATGATACTCTTTTAAAAGATGTAGGTGTTTACTCTTCTAAAAAATCTTTTTCCCAAAAAAAGTTAATCCATTGAGTTGCTTCATAGAGAGCAAAATCAGCTTGAACAACTGCTGTTTTTTTATAGTAAATAGAAGCTATTTTAATCTCTACATCTGGATAAGAGATATTAAGTTGCACAATAACTTCTTTAATAGTTTGACCACTGTCAATTATATCATCAACTAGTATAACCCTCTTGGCTCTTGATAAATCTGGAATATTAAATATTTCACATTTAGCTCCACGTTTGTCTTCTTCATAAAGAATGGAGTTTATACTCATCAGTTGACGATTGTTTGTAGCACTTGCATAAGCATGGCCAAGCATCACACCACCACGAGCTATAGCAACGATTGTATCTGGATTATATTCTTTTGTCATTTGCACTAATGTTTTAACATCTGTAACAAACTTTTCATATGGATAATAAATCATTTTCTTCCCAAGTCTTTAATAAAGTGTATTTTAGCATAGATAATACTAAATCCCTTTTACACACATTAATTTATGTTTCACATAACGCTAAAATCCATTCTTTTAACTGATTAATATTCTCTGGATTATTGTTTGATACAAACAAGTAAGGCTTATTATTTCGGGTCTCTTTCACATCAGATTTCATAAGATCTAAATCAACATTTACATAAGGAGCCAAGTCCGTCTTGTTGATGATGAGTAAGTCACTAAATAGAAGTCCAGCCCCTTTTTTTCTTGGGATATCGCCACCTTGTGCGACATCGATGACGTACATGTAATAATCTACGAGTTCATAAGAAAAGGTTGCAGAGAGATTGTCTCCACCACTTTCTACAAAGATGATATCAGGGTTAAACTCTGCTTCTAACTCTTCACAGGCTCTTTGATTCATAGAGATGTCATCACGTATTGCTGTATGGGGACAACCTCCTGTTTCTACACCTATGATAAGGTCACTGCTGATATCTAGATGGTTTTTTAGATAATTAGCGTCTTCAGTTGTGTAGATGTCGTTGGTTACGATGCCCACCTTATATGTTTCTTTTAGCATATTAGTCAATGACTCGATGATAGATGTTTTTCCGCTTCCAACAGGTCCGGCAATTCCAATTTTAATACTCATAATTTTCCTTAGGTCGTAAATAGTTTAGGTTCTAGATGTAGATGCTGGTAGATTACTTCTTCAAAAAGAGGATTAAAGTTTTCGACTCTTCGGGAGGAGTCTTTGATGTACGCTTCTAAAACAGTATCAAAACGGAAAAGCATTTGCTGAATCTCGCTAGGTTTGATACGCGATATTTTTAGTGTACACGAAGATAAGGTAATAAGACTCTTTTTACACCATAAGAGCATCAGCAAGTCTTTGTCTAAACCAATTTCATAAGCATAAGCACTTAAGACAGTTAATTCATTTCCTGAATTTTTCTGCTCTGAGATAGCCTCATAAAAGTTTTTCACCAGTGGATGTTGAATCTCTTTATTGATGTGTTTAAGATAATTGTGTCCGATAGTATGCGAAGCCTTGGCGTATTCGAAATTGAGCATAGCCGAATAGTTTTTATCTTCTTTTGTCAGGGCTTTTAGATTACCTTCTTCTAGATGTTTGAAAACCTTCTCTATAAATGGAAACTCAAATTTTTGATACTGGTCAATGATGATATTATGCAAATAAGTCTCAAGATCTTCTATCGTACTGACTTTTTTCAAAACGACATGCGATTCCAAGCCAAAGGAGTGAACAAAAATACCTGAGGGGAAACTCCCATCAAGCAATTGCATAAAACGACTTAGTGCCTTAGTGGGCGTGATGGGATTTTCCATTGGGTCTAAAATATCCTTGTGTTTTGGTGACGCTGACCTTGTCTTCGTCTTTTAAATGTAAAACGATGTCGGACAAAGAGATATCATCTAAGACTGTGATCTTATAATCTTCAATGCAAACGGGTTGATGACGGTTTCCTATCTCATAAGCAGCTCGCGCAAAATCGACATGGTCTTTAAACTCAAAGACATAGATCTCATCTTCACTTTTTTTCACTTGAATACGGTGCCCGTCTTCACAGACTAAGACATCGTTTTCATGTAGGTGCGTGAACTTTACTTTCATGATGAAGAAAATCTCTTTTTCACTGACTGCACTTAGGTTGGGTTTTTGCATATCAAACCAACTCAGAGCAACATAGTCTTTAGCTTGCCCATTGTGTTCTATTTTAATTACTTTTTTTATCATTTTTGTCCTAAAATAGAAAGTATCTTTTTGCCATTGGCAGTTCGGTCATATAGTCTGATGTGATGCGTTCACCATTCACGGTAACATCATAAGTATCCGGGTCGACTTGGATGTCACCTACAAAGTCATTAAGCTTCATAGAAGACTTAGTGATGTTTCTTGTATTCTTTACAGCGACAAGTTTTTTATTTGTTTGAAGCTCTTCTTGTAATCCATTCTTTAAGGCATATGCAGAGGTGAAAATAACACTGGTTCGGGCACTTGCTTTTCCCAGACTACCAAACATCGGTCGGTACATGTTTGGTTCAGGTGTCGGGATAGAAGCATTTGCGTCACCCATCATACTTAGAGCAATAAAACCGCCCTTGATAATAATCTCGGGTTTAACTCCAAAAAAAGCTCTGTCCCATAAAACAAGATCCGCCATTTTCCCGACTTCAACACTACCTACATGCTCATCAATCCCGCAGGCTATGGCAGGATTGATAGTGTACTTTGCGATGTAGCGTTTGATACGATTGTTATCATCTCTTTCATTATCCTTAGCTAATGCACCACGCTGTTTCTTCATGCTGTCGGCAACCTGCCAAGTACGCATGATAACCTCACCCACACGTCCCATAGCCTGAGAATCTGAGCTTGTCATCGAGATTGCACCGATGTCATGCAGGACATCTTCCGCTGCAATCGTGTTTCCACGTATACGTGATTCAGCAAAACTTACATCTTCAGGGATCTTAGGACTGAGATGATGACAGACCATCAACATATCAAGATGCTCTTCGATAGTATTTTTAGTAAAAGGAAGGGTAGGGTTTGTTGATGAAGGCAAGATGTTTTCTAACCCTGCTACCTTCATGATATCAGGTGCATGACCACCACCCGCACCTTCACTGTGAAAGGTATGAATGGTTCTGCCCTTGAAAGAATCTACCGTGTTGTCTACAAAACCTGATTCATTAAGGGTATCGGTGTGAATAGCGACCTGCACATCATACTTATCAGCAATACTCAAACAGGTATCAATAGCTTTAGGTGTTGAACCCCAATCTTCATGAAGTTTAAGACCCATTGCGCCTGCTTCAACTTGAGAACGAAGCGCATCTAGGTTAGAACTGTTTCCTTTTCCCATAAAACCAAAGTTCATAGGAAGGTCTTCTACTGACTCTATCATCTTGTGAATATGCCAAGCACCAGGTGTACAAGTGGTTGCATTTGTTCCAGTGTTTGGTCCAGTTCCCCCACCAACCATGGTAGTCACACCTGAGGCAAGGGCCTCATCTATCTGTCCGGGTGAGATAAAGTGGATATGTGCATCAATACCACCTGCAGTGATGATCTTACCCTCGGCGGAGAGTATCTCGGTGTTTGCACCTATCTCTAAGCCATCAGTGATACCATCGCAGTTGTTAGGGTTACCACTTTTTCCAATAGCAATGATTATCCCGTCTTTAATCCCAATGTCCGCTTTGTAGATACCGGTATAGTCCATAATAGTCGCATTAGTAATGATTAGGTCAGCACTGTCTACTATGGTAGTTGATTGACTCATCCCATCACGAACATTCTTCCCACCACCAAACTTGCTTTCTTCTCCGTATAGAGTAAAGTCGTTTTCTATCTTAGCAATGAGATCTGTATCGGCAAGGCGGAATCTATCATTTGTTGTTGGGCCATACATTGCTGCATATTTTTGTTTAGAGATTTTCATGAGGCGTCTCCTAAAAAGTGCGTGAGTTTTTCTAGAGCTTTTGTCTTGGTGTCTTCATCATCTAAAAAGCCTTCGACTAGACCGTTAAAACCGCTGATGTAACGTTTTCCTCTAAATGCAACGAGTTCCACTTCTTTATGTGAACCTGGTTCAAAACGTACCGATGTCCCCGAGGCGATGTTTATACGCATTCCGTAGGCTTTTTCTCTTTCAAAGAAGAGACCTGCATTGGTCTCAAAGAAGTGATAGTGTGACCCAACTTGTATCGGACGGTCTCCACGGTTCTCTACCTCTATAATTAGGCTTTCATAATTTGCATTCAGTTCAATATCGCCATCATCAATGAAGTACTCACCTGGAGTAGCTGTATTTTTTGAAGCAGGGATAGGATTATGTACAGTTACAAGCTTAGTCCCATCATCAAAGGTGCCTTCGACTTGAACCGTGTCAATCATAGAAGGTATACCTTCCATAACATCATCTTCACAAAGAACATGTGTTGCATCGACCATAAGTTGGCTGACACTCTTTCCATCTCGTGCGCCTTCTAAGATAAAAGAACTCAGTAGAGCAACAGCTTCGGGATAGTTTAGCTTGAGCCCTCTCTCTTTGCGTTCTTCTGCAAGTTTAGCAGCGGTGTAGATCATGAGCTTCTCTTGCTCTCGATTGGTTAAAAACATAGTGACTCCTTTTTAAAATAAAATACTGGTACCGACAAGTACAGAGGCAGAACCTGCAATAGCAAAAGCTCCTCTGACGTTACGAGTACTCTTTAATAGATATTGGTTGATGGAGCCGATAAGTACTCCAAAACTGACAAAGACAAGCATCACACCTAAAGAAAAGAACAAGACCATAAGCAGATTTACTTCTGCATTTTGCACGGCACTGAATGTAATCAGCATCCCCCGAACCCCACCAATACCCATAAGTGCACCCAGTGCAAAGGCCGAGGTGTTCATCTTTTTATTATGTTCATGTTTTTTACCAAAATAGATATGGGTATGTCTTTGATGGTTATGGATATGTTCACGCAGTTGTATCTGCTTTGTAAAGACCATATATAAAAGATAGAGACCCATCATAATAATGACAAAAGAACTAATAATATCTCCGTAATTTGTTATTGATTCAGAAATGTTAACACTTTGTAGTATCTTGGCAAAGAGAAAAAGCATCAATCCATGACCCAGGGCAAAAGAGGTAGTGATAAGTAAGGTCTTCTTTTTAGACTTTGCCAACGAAAAGTCGGCTATGGCACTGAGATGATCTGGACCAAAGGCATGTAAAGTACCGTACCAAAAGATAAGAAGTAAACTAAGTGATTCCATTACTGCTTTCCTAGATTAAAAGGTTTTGTATTACGCTGTTCTCGGTAAGTTGACCATACGGTATGAATCATCTTTTTTATCTTCCCGACATTTTCTTCGCTGAGTACTCCGATAAGCATTTTTTTTGAACGTGTTAGAGTAAAAGAATTAAATCCTAAGTCCCTGAGTATTTCTTCAAGTAAGACGTTGTTTTCGCTCTTAATATATACCTTTGCATATACATAGGTCTGGCTTTTGTGCCGGAGGAAATACTCTTTCATAAAATCCCCTGAGATAGAGAAATTCTCAAGATATTCCAAGTCGTTTTCTATGATGAAACGGTTTCTACACGTCATCTCAGTAAAATCAAAATGCTCAAAACTTCTACCGTTACTGATGATATCCGTATAAAAAAAGCTCGAACTAGCATCAGCTTTAAGGGTGAAAAGTTGTAAATATTTTGCCTCTTTAAAAAGGATAAGCTCATCATTGATATATTCAAGATTCGAATTCTCTTTAAGACTAAAATCAAAACGGTTGATGCCAAAATCTTCTGTTGAAGGGTAGACCTTTGTAGCAGACTCAGTTGTGATAATACAATCACTCTTATCAAGCTTCATCTTGAGGTTTATCTTGTCTTTGGGAAAGATACCCTCTCCAATACTCAGGAGTTTGACATAATTCTCATCTTCATTAAAATGATAGTACCTCGTTGGCAGGTTTAAATGCTTGAGCTGGGGTTTTTGGGATATAAAGTTTAGACTTAAGCTCATTTTATTCGTTATAACCTTTCTCTATTTCAATAATGTTACTATTTTTTGATCTCTAATACAATAGATTTATGCTTAATTTATCATCTTCTTAGCCAAATAACCTAGAGTGCTTTGTATTCTCTACGGTAAGCATGTAATAGAGGTTCAGTGTATCCAGAAGGCTGCTCTTTACCTTTGAAAATCAAATCACAGGCAGCTTTGAATGCAATATCATCAAATTCTGGCGACATTTTTTTATACAAGATATCACTAGCATTTTGTTCATCAACAATGGCTGCCATTCGTTTCATCGACTCCATCACTTGTTCCTTAGTACAAACACCATGTTCTAGCCAATTTGCGATATGTTGTGATGATATACGTAAGGTAGCACGGTCTTCCATTAAGCCTACATTCTCTATATCTGGAACTTTGGAACATCCTACACCTTGGTCAATCCAGCGTACAACATAACCTAAAATGCCTTGAGCATTATTATCGAGCTCAAACTTGATAACTTCAGGGGTTAAAGTGCTGATGTCTTGAACCAATGGGATATGTAAAATTTTATCTAAACTAGCTCTAGAACGAAGTGCGAGTTCTTTTTGCCTTTCAATGACGTTAACTTGATGGTAATGGGTACTATGAAGAACAGCGGCAGTAGGTGAAGGAACCCAAGCGGTACTCGCTCCTGCATTTAAATGCGCTATTTTTTGCTCAAGCATGGCTGACATCTCATCTGGCATCGCCCACATTCCTTTACCGATTTGTGCTTTACCAGTTAAACCACATTCAAGTCCAATGTCAACATTCCAATCTTCGTATGCTTTGATCCAATCTTCTTGTTTCATAGCCGTCTTTGGTACAAAGGCTCCAGCCAGCATAGAAGTATGAATCTCATCTCCTGTACGGTCTAAAAAGCCTGTATTAATAAAAACAACTCGCTCAGATGCTTCACGAATACATTCTTTTAAGTTTACGGTAGTACGGCGTTCTTCATCCATAATACCTAATTTAATCGTATTTTTCTCAAGACTTAAGACTTCTTCTATACGACCAAACACTTCAACCGTAAAAGCGACTTCTTGAGGTCCATGCATCTTTGGTTTTACGATGTTGACACTGTTTGCACGACTGTTTGTTCGTGTTGTTGATTTATTTAAGTCATGCATGGCTGAAAGAACACTGATCATATCATCCATCATGCCTTCGGGTACTTCATTGCCATCTTTATCTAAAATAGCAGGATTGCTCATGAGGTGACCTACATTACGGATAAACAAGAGGCTACGCCCGTGTAAGACTAAATTAGAACCGTCAATTGCAGTGTAATTTCGGTCTTCATTTAAAGAACGGGTCAGCATTTCTCCGCTTTTCTCAAAAGTGTCAGAAAGGGTTCCTTTCATAAGTCCAAGCCAGTTGCGATAGACTTCAACTTTATCTTGCGCATCGACGGCTGCAACAGAATCTTCACAGTCCATAATGGTCGTGATAGCCGCTTCTACTAAGAGATCCTGAACACCTGCAGGATCACTTTTCCCAACAAGAGCATTCTTGTCAATCTGGATCTCAATATGCAAACCATTGTTTTTAATTAATACAGCATTTGGTGCTAAGGCATCGCCTTTATATCCCAAACACTTTTCAGGTTCTGCCAAAAATGTTTCTGAGCCATCTTTTAACGTAACTAGTAATTTAGCATCAACGATTTTATAGAGAACAGAGTCCCTATGTGAGCCCTTGGCTAAAGGTGCGGCATTGTCTAAATGCTCACGACCAAAATCGATGGCTTTAGCGCCACGCAGTGGATTGTAATCATTACCTTTTCCGGTACCGCCTTCATCGGAAATGGCATCCGTACCATACAAGGCATCATACAAACTTCCCCAACGTGCATTAGCTGCATTAAGAGCAAAACGTGCATTTTTAACGGGGACAACCAGTTGTGGCCCTGCCTGTTGGGATATTTCGGTATCAATTTTTTCTGTCGTAATTGTAAACTTAGGTCCCTCAGGCAAGAGGTATCCTATCTCTTGAAGAAAGAGCTTATAAGCAACCGCATCATGAGGGGTCTCTTTACTGTGCCAGGCATCAATTTTATCTTGTAATAGCTGACGCTGCTCCAGAAGAGCTCTATTTTTAGGCGCCAAGTCTATTAAGATCGTTTCGAATCCAGCCCAAAAATCTTTCGGATCAATACCTGTCCCCGGGATGATTTCACTGTTGACCAGTTGCCATAACTCCTCAGTGATCTGTAAGCCACCCTCTTGAATACGTCTACTCATATAATTATCCTTTTATTCATATTTATTTTAAATCTTCTCAACCGCTTACATAAATAAGATTAGAGAACTAAAGAGTGTTAAAATAATCAATTCAATATTAATTGCTTTAAAATCTTTTTGTGCAGCTTTGATAATGACATAAGTCAACATTCCAAGAGCAAGACCTGTAGCGATAGAAAACGTTAGTGGAATCATTGTAATGGTAATGAAACTACTGGTAACAACAGCAAAATCACTAAAGTTAATTTTTGCTACATCCTGGAACATTAAAATACCAACAACAATGAGAACAGGGTAGATTGCGTTAGGGTTAATAGAACTAAATATGGGAAGCATAAACAATGGCAATAGAAATAATACGGCTGTAAACAGTGTACTTAATCCAGTACGACCACCTTCTTCAACCCCTGCAGCACTTTCAACAAATGCAGTCACTGTTGAAACACCAAAAAAGGAACCTAATGCAGAACAAAAAGAATCTGCCTGAAGTGTTTTTTCAAGTTTCTTTTCACCTTCAGTATTATCATCTTCATCAAAAATACGCCCACCTATACCCGACAATGTTCCGACAGAATCAAAAATATCAGTAACCAAAAAAGCAATAACAACTGGAATAACTGCTAAAGATGTAAATGCATCAAAGTTAAGTTGAAATGCAATAGGTGCAATAGAAGCTGGCATGGAAAACAATTGTGTTGGTAATTCACTCATACCTGTTATCCAAGCGATAACAGCACCAACTGTAATAGCAATAATAAAGCTTCCCTTTATTTTCATTGTATGTAAAACCAGTAATAAAACTGTCACTCCCAAACCTAATAAAACAGAGGATGAAGAAAGATCACCTAACTGAACCAAAGTGACCGGGTTATCTACAACAATTCCCATCTGTTTTAATGCAATAAATGCTAAAAACAGACCAATACCAGCACCGATAGAACGTCGTACATCAACAGGAATTTTTTGAATTGCAATACGTCTGAAAGGCGTAAGACTTAAAATAACAAAAAGTATTCCAGAGACTAATACAATACCTAAGGCACTTTGCCATTCCATACCCATTCCTTTAACAAGTCCAAAGGTAAAGTAAGCATTTAATCCCATACCCACACTCAAGGCAATCGGTG
>Ga0209633_10003002_pt1 | contig 15797 bp, 8 predicted proteins | sample Cruoilmetagenom1_FD_187290 | JGI IMG/M metagenome (GOLD analysis project Ga0209633, IMG submission 187290) | Oil polluted marine microbial communities from Coal Oil Point, Santa Barbara, California, USA - Sample 1 (SPAdes) (version 2) | ecosystem: Environmental > Aquatic > Marine > Oil seeps ... | reverse complement strand
GAACTAATAATGGTAACTAAACAATTAGCTTTTCTATCGTTTACACAAGACTCTAATATATGGATAGGATTATTTTTATCATCTTGGACAATTGGAGAAAGTAAGACGTCAATAATTCCGTTACAACCCAAACCCGCACCAATTTGTTCTTCATCTTCTTTTGAAGTATCATAACGAACCACTTCAATTTTATTTCTAGCGATACAATGATTGGCTTTTTTTAAAGCATCACCTTCAAGACATCCACCACTAATACCGCCAATCCAAATACCATTATCTTGTACTAGCATTCTTGCACCAGCTCTTCTATACGATGAGCCTTCAACATAAATTACGGTAGCTAAGGCTACTTTATTATGAGTTAAATCTAACTGTTTATATGCCGTAATAATATCGTTAATTTCTTTCATTTGAGTGTCTAATTTTCTAATGTGAAGGTACAAAATTATGTGGTATAAAATGAGTGATTTTATTATTTAGAATACAACTAAATAGGTAAATACATATTAATAACATAAAAAAACTTACAATAATTTACTATCTTGTGACAAATCTATCATTCTACTGATGATATGGCAAAGTAAATAGTTTTTTGAAAATGGTTTATAGCTATTAGTTTTAATTGTTAAAAAAACACATGAAAATTACAGGTAAACACAGTATTGATGCGTCTTCAGAATTGATATGGAAAATGATTATCGATCCAAGAGTACTTGAAAAAATTACACCCGGTATTAAGACGTTGGAGTCAAAAGGAGAAGATAAATATCATGCTATTTCAGAAGTAAAAGTAGGTCCTGTACGTGGTGATTTTGAAGGTGACTTATCCTTAGAAAATAAAGTAGATGGTGAAAGTTGTATGGTGGCCTTAGACCAAAAAAGTAAAATGGGAAATGCAAAAGCAGAGATTGGTCTAAAATTAATTCCGCAAGAAGATGGTAAAACAGAAATTCAATATACAGGTGAAGCTAGAATGTCTGGCTTACTTGGGCGGATGGGACAGCGGATTATGAGTGGTGTAGTGAGCACTTTATCTAAACAATTTTTTAAAGGATTGGAGGAAGAAATAGAAAATAATAAATAAAAGCATTATAAATTTCATCAATTTTAGAATGATGTTTTTAATATAAAAATATAATAAAAGAATATTTAAAAGTGGTGATGAAGTCGATTTTCTTAATGGTAATATATTAGGATTGTCCCCTAGAGGTTAACGAAGAACAAAATATTTTTTGTTAAGAAGTTAGCGAGCAAAGCTCATTAGGGGTGTTGAGTTAGTGGTAAATTATCAAAATAACTAATTAACATAGGAATTCTAACATAAAAGAAGTAATAGATACAATACATAACAAACTAAATTAATAATCATTAGACTATGCAAATTACAGTAACGATTAACGGGAAGCAGTATTCGCATGATATTGAGCCAAGAATTAGCTTGACACAATATTTACGTGAAACACTAAGTCTGACAGGCACGCATATTGGTTGTGATACCAGTAGCTGTGGAGCATGTACCATTACTTTAGATGGTAATGCGGTAAAATCTTGTACCCTCTTAGCGGTACAGGCTAACGGATGTGAAATTACCACCATCGAAGGGATGGCAGACGGAGACACCATGCATCCTATACAACAAGCTTTTAAAGAAGAACACGGGTTGCAATGTGGATTTTGCACACCTGGTATGGTAATGACTGCAGCAGATATTCTAAAGAATAATCCGAATCCTACAGAAGAAGAAATTCGCCACGGATTGGAAGGTAACTTTTGCAGGTGTACAGGGTATCATAATATTGTTAAATCTATTCAGCATGCAGCTGATAAAATAAACAGCTAGTCATGGAAAAATACATAGGAAAATCAATAAAAAGAAGAGAAGATGCCCGTTTCCTTAAGGGAGCAGGTAAATATACTGACGATATTAAATTGCCAAATATGACACATTCGGCATTTGTAAGAAGTCCGTATGCACATGCAAAAGTATTGCGTATTGATACGAGTGCAGCAGTAAAAGCTGAAGGTGTTATAGCTATATTTACAGGTCAAGATAGATGTGGTGAATACGGTGTGCCCTGTGGATGGCAAGTAGATTTTAAGGATGGTGAAACCATGCGAGAGCCTTTACATCCATTATTGGCAAAAGATAGGATTCACCATTTAGGTGAAGCTGTGGCGATTGTCATTGCTGAAACCTTAGAATTGGCAAGAGATGCTGCCGAATTGGTTGAAGTAGATTATGAAGAATTGCCAGCAGTAACCGACCCCAAGAAAGCTATGGATCCTGGAGCACCATTAGTGCATAGCCAGTTTCCTGACAATAGAGCCTTTGATTGGTGTATTGGTAATGATAGAGCAGAAGTAGAAGCGGCCTTAGCCAGTGCATATCATGTTACAGAAATGGAATTTTACAATCAGCGTTTGGCACCAAACGCCATGGAACCTAGAAGTTATATTGCAGATTATGATGTAAATGCTGATAAATGGACACTATATACAAGTACGCAGAATCCACATTTGATTCGTTTGTTAATGTGTGCTTTTGCATTGGGAATTCCTGAGCATAAAGTGCGTATTGTATCCTATGATGTTGGTGGAGGTTTTGGTAGTAAAATTTATCATTATACAGAAGAAGCTTTATTGACTTGGGCAAGTAAAGAAGTAGGGCGTCCTATCAAATGGACATCAGACAGAAGTGAAGCCTTTTTAACGGATGCACATGGTAGAGATCATCAAGTAACTTCTAAAATGGGCTTTGATAAAGATGGGAAAATTGTGGCACATCTTACGGATGAATTTTGTTCTATGGGAGCCTACCTTTCTACATTTGCCCCAGCTGTACCTACCTATTTACACGGCACACTATTTCAAGGATTATATACTACACCATTAATACACTTAAACGTAACCGCACCATTTACACATACGGTGGCTGTTGATGCATATCGTGGTGCTGGTAGACCAGAGGCAACCTATTTAATAGAAAGATTGGTTTCTAAAGCTGCCAAAGAAATGAATATAGATCCTGCAGAGTTAAGATATAAAAACTTTATCCCACCTTTTGACGGTGTGGAACAACCAGGGTATCAAACACAAGTAGCTCTACAATATGATAGTGGTAATTATGCACCAACATTAGAGCAAGCGTTGAAGACTGTAGGCTATGATGATTTTAGAAAAGAACAAGCAGAAGCTCGTAAAAACGGAAAATTATTAGGTATAGGCATTTCAACTTGGATAGAAGGTTGTGGTATCGCACCATCAGCCGTAGTGGGAGCCTTAGGAGCTCGTGCAGGTCTCTATGAAGTTGGGCATGTAAGAGTGCAACCTACTGGAAAAGTTTCTGTATATACAGGGGCTCACTCTCACGGACAAGGACACGAAACCGTTTTTGCTCAGTTTGTAGCAGATCATTTAGGTATCCCGATGGACGATGTAGAAATTGTACATGGAGATACAGAGCAAGTAGCCTTCGGAATGGGAACTTATGGTTCGCGTAGTTTATCTGTAGGTGGTTCTGCCATTATTAAAAGTATAGAAAAAGTATTGGAGAAAGGTGCAAAAATAGCCGCTCATAAACTAGAAGCTTCAGTAGAAGATTTAGAATATGCAGAAGGCAAATGGACAGTAAAAGGCACTGATAAATCCATTGCTTTTGGCGATGTTTCGTTAACGGCTTACGTACCGCATGATTATCCAGAAGGCTTAGAGCCAGGCTTAGATTTCTCAAGTTTCTACGATCCTGCAAACTTTACATTCCCATTCGGAACACATATTTGTGTAGTTGAGGTTTGTCAAGATACAGGTAAAGTGGTTATCAATCGTTTTGTTACTGTTGATGATGTTGGGAATATTATGAACCCAATGATTGTTGACGGTCAGATTCAAGGTGGTGTTGTTCAGGGAATCGGACAGGCATTGCTAGAAGAGGTTGTTTACGATGATGCAGGGCAAATGATTACAGGTTCTTATATGGATTATGCCATGCCAAGAGCCGATGATGTACCAATGATAGAAACGGCAAATACCGTAACACCATGTCCTCATAATCCACTTGGAGCAAAAGGAGCAGGTGAAGCAGGAGCTATTGGTTCTACACCAGCGGTAGTAAGTGCTGTGGTTGATGCTTTAGCACATTTAGGTGTAACAGATATACAAATGCCATTGACTCCACAACGCGTTTGGAAAGCAATGCAGAATTGAGAATCAAGAGACAAGAGCCAAGAATCAAGATTAAAAAATGGGTAGACATAATTTTATGAAACTTAAAATATATCCCAAGTCCTGATTCTTGTTTCTCGATTCTGTTTTCGATAAATTAATAATTTTAAAACACACATAATATGATACCATCAAAATTTGATTATATAAAAGTGTCTTCCGTAAGTGAAGCAGTTAGTTTGCTTGACAAACACGGTTATGATGCTAAAATTTTATCAGGAGGACATAGCTTGATTCCTGCTATGAAATTAAGATTAAACAGACCTGAATTGTTAATTGATATTAGCGGGATTCCTGCTATGAATTCTATTACAGAAGACGGAAACGAAATTGTTATAGGTGCAAATTGTACACATAATGCAATTTTAAATTCTGACTTGGTAAACAGTCAGGTAAATATACTGGCTCAAACCGCTAAAACTATTGGCGATGTGCAAGTACGAAATAGAGGAACTATTGGCGGAAGCTTAGCTCATGCTGATCCTTCTGCAGATTATCCTGCTACAGTACTGGCTTGCGATGCCAATATAGAAGTTGAAGGTAATAATGGAAAAAGAACCATTGCTGCTACCGATTTCTTTGAAGGAATTTTTACTACAGCGTTAGCCGATGATGAAATTATTACAGCGGTTCGGTTTCCGAAAGTGGCCCAAGGTAATTATCAAAAATTCTACCAATCTGCATCTCGCTTTGCGGTAGTAGGTGTTGCCACCGTAAAAGATGGCAATGCAGTAAAAGTTGGTGTAACGGGTGTGTCTGACACACCGTTTAGAGCCTCAGCTGTAGAAAGTGCGTATAATGGGAATAGCGATGCTGCTTCTCATGCCGTTGACGGTGTAGAAGTAATGACTGATCATTTTGCGGATACAGAATACCGTTCGCATTTAGCCAAAGTCTTTGTTAAAAAAGGGCTGGAAGCTTAGTCATAAAATACATTTTTAAGAAAGCCTTGATAAAACTGTCGAGGTTTTTTTTTGTTATCTTTGTGTTTAGGATATGTTGTAGTATATTTAAAAATAAAATTGAGAATATTAAGACAGTTTGAAATAGAAAAGTGAATTAGATATATGTTACAGCATGTAAATACAGAATTACTTCTTGAAGAAATAAATACTGACGGACATGCTCCATTAAAGTTTTTCTGTTCTTCTAACGACATTTATTATTGTAAATACCTCAATAGTTATAGTAGATTAGAATTTAATTGTTTGGCATATGAAGTTATAGCTAATTATTTACTAAATCGATTACAAATACCTACACCAGAAATAGCTTTAATAAATATATCAGAAGGTACACTTGATAAGACTAAGATTAAATCAAACAGAAGATTAAGAGAAGGAAATATCTGTTTTGGTTCAAAAGAAGTGAAATTTGCACAAGAGTTTCAGGCAATCCAAGATTTTACTAAGGTTGATTTCAATAGATTATTAAATCCAGAAGATATAATAAAAATAGCCATATTTGATCTTTGGGTAGATAACACTGATAGAGGTAGATATTTTGATGATGGAATAAATTATAATTTGTTAATTGAACCTGTAGGTTTTGGGCAAAAAATAGTAGCGTTTGATAATGCCTTTATCTTTGGTGGTATTCAAAATATTGGTACTTTTAATTCTCAAACAGTAGTCAATACTGCCAATAAATTAGTAGAAACTTCGTTTTATAAAAATATTGTAAAGCATATAGATATTAATAATTTCAACCAAATTGTTAATAATTTCATACCTTTGCTTACTCAAAATAGCGAACAAAAGATTAATGAAATAATTATACAATTACCACCTGAGTGGGAATTGACACCAAATTTAAGTACTAGAATTGATAATTATTTATCTAATCAAGCACATATAGATAGAATAAAAAACATCATATTACAATCAAAAAAATGAAAACTTTTTTAAGCATATTAAGTGTTAAAACAAATAACTTTTCAAATGAGAAAATTGTAGTTGGTTTGTTAGCCGTTTCTATTAATGAGGTTTATTATGCTTATTCTAAAGAAAAATTGAAATTATTAAATAAAATTTCAAATCAAGAAAATCTTTCTAACTTTGCTGACACTTTTTTAAATCAGATTAAAAAGAGTGTGGCTAAAATCAATAAAGATAAAAATAAGTGTCAAGAATCACTTAGCTTTAGTAAGTCATTGTTTAGTGAAGATTATTTTAAATATCTAAGTGATTATAATAATGGTATTCTTCATTTCTCTGAGCCTTTTGAAATAAACTATGATTTTTCAGAATTAGACTTTAGTAAATATTATAACAATTTTGTTGGAGAAATTTTAGAAGATAAAAAGAAGAAAGAAAATACATCACTTCACCAAAAAATTAAAAAATATTTCATGAAAGAAGGTTTAGATGAAAAAGCAGATTTAAACTACACTCTCGATTCATTAAATTTCAAAGGTATTTTAAAAGATTTTCAAATTCCTCTAATTACAAAAAATGGCAGTATTAAGGCATTACAAACTATAGATTTTGGGATGCACCTAAATACAATTACTAATAATCTTTATGAAACAAAAATAATTTTTGACGCCTTATCTTACTTTGCACCAAAGATTAATACATCATTAGGTAAGATGAAAGTTGCCTTTGAAGAGCCTGATTTAAACACTGAGCAATACAAAATACTTGATCTTGCACTTAAGGAATACAATGAAATATTTGAATTTATTACACTAGATAAAGTAGATTCTTTTACGGATACTATTATTAATTCTGATTACGTAAAATTTTCATCTTTAATAAATTAGCCTTTGTAATTTGTTGCTTATTCACACTTGCAAAAGGTCAGTTCATAAAAACTAAATATTCTATCATTTAGTTAGTACGAGCGTCACACTCCTATTACGTCCTACATATTACAAATACTAGATAAGTTAAATTATAAGAGAGGTTCTTCGTTACGTTTCCCTTCGCTCTGAATGGACAGTAGAATATCATTCAGAAGGAGGTACGACTGAAGAATCCCAAAAAATTCAATAGCAAGGCTTAAGTTGGAACGATTCTTGAGCCATTTATAATATGATAAAAACAGTCATTATACTATTTTTAATCATTCCTGTTTTGGTGTTTTCTCAAGACCCAAGAGAATTTAATCACGGAACATGTATTGTTGAATATGAAAGTAATGATAATATCAAATATTATTTAACTTGGTCGAGTGCGTTTTCTAATAGCTGGGAGCACGATATTTATAATTCAACAATTTACTTTGATGAAAATGGAGACTTAATTACTGAAACACAAGACCAAGTATATATTGGAACAGGTAATGACGAAGCCCAAGAACCAATTAATGCCATTATAAATACTTTAAACAATCACATTTTGAGTGTTTGGGAAGATGGTATTGATACTGACGGTCCAAATGTTAGAGGACAACTACATAATCCTGACGGAACAATTATTAAAAGTAACTGGATTATTGCAGGAGGAGCGGGTTCTCAACACTCAGCAAATACTGCCCATCTCAACAATAAATATTTAATCTTTTATGCAGATGAAGCACCACCATCAACTGGAGGTGCGGTTTTAAAAGCCAAAGTAATTGATGATGTCAATGGGAATGAAACTCAAACAATTAGTTTTACACCTAACAATGAAGATCATTGGTGGCCTGTTTCTGTTAGTAATTCAGAGAAAACAAGAACATTAATAATTTTTGGCAACGATGGTTATGCAGCTAGAGGGACTGTCTTGTATGAAAATGCAGGAACAATTCAACAAACAAGTTCACTTCAAGACTATTTAACCAATACGCAACAATATTTTTATCAAGTAGAATGGCTCGAAAATATTTCTAAATTTTTATTAATAGCAAGAAATGGAGCTAACAATGACATAACAGATGAAAGTCAGGTTTGTTTGATTGATGTTTCAGGAAATATAACAAATTCAACAATTGTCAAAGGTGGAATTTTAAGAGAAGCAAAAATGGCTGTTAAGTGGTCAGATTGTAATCAATCCTATTCTGTTTTTTATCCGTCTGGAGTAAATAATTTAACACAAATTTCAATAGATAAAAATGGGAATATTTTTGACACTTCTATTCAAATAACAGGGCATGCAGATTTGACAAATATCAAGTGGCCATTTACTGGAATTTGGTCTAAATTTATTTCTGATATCAATGGAAATGACACCTTTAATAATCATCATATTGTTTTATTTGTAATGAATGACACACAATCAAATAACAGTATTAAAATACCTGTACATTTAAATACATCATTGTTTTGTAATTCACTTTCTGTAAATGAAATAATAGAAGAAGAGTTAATTATATATCCTAATCCAAGTTCTGACAAAATTAACTTACCTACTGAATTTTTAGATTCAGATTATGAAATTTACTCAATCCATGGCAAAAGAGTATTAAAAGGAATTCTTAAAGAGAATAATCTAACTATATCCATTCTAAATGAAGGAATATATTTGATAAAAATAATAAAGCAAGGTACAAGAAAAGTGTATTTTTTTAAAATAGTTAAAGAAAACTAAGGGTACACTAAGTGTATAATGAAAATGAATGAATTACTTTCAGAGCAAGATCCCTTAAATTTGTATAAATTTTTTATTAAAAAAAACTGTAAGGTGAAAACCTTACAGTTTTAAATGACATATAAACAGAATAATTGCACTTTATTTTTTAAGAATTTTTATCACTTGTTTTTTACCCTCACCTTGAACTACAACCATATATACACCGCTTCTCCATGCAGTTGTTTGAATCTCATGTGATTTTTCTTTTTGGATGTCTTTTTGGTAAATCAGAGATCCATTAATTCCATAGACTGTAATTTCACGTACACTAGAATTTAACCTAATAGTTAAAATATCATCAACAGGGTTAGGGTATGCAATAATAGAACTTTCTACAGGTTTTATTTCTTCAAGTCTTGCACCTGCAGATCCAGTAATGGTAACCATATAATCTTCTACTTCTCCATAGGCAAATGTACCACAAGGATTCAATGTATAATTAGCAGAAGAACCATTCATACCCACACGCATTCTATAATTTCCATTAGCTAAATTTGAAGGGAGTGTTATAGAGCCAGTAACAGTTCCTTTAGTTTGACCAGGATTGTCAAATAATTCTTCGCCAGCATCTTCTAGATCACCATCTTGATTTAAATCTATCCAGATTTTCCAATTTTCATTGTATTGCGTAGAACGATAGCCAGGAGCTAACGAAATATTATAGGTTGAATTTTCCTGTAAGTTAAACACAAAACTAGAGTAGTCTTCATATCCTCCATCATTGCCAGAAGTCTTTGTTTGTCCGTTAACCGTAACATTAGCAATCCATTCGTAATAACTACTATTTCCTTTTAAGGAACAAAGTGTATCAGGATTACTTGTGTCTTTAGGTATAATATTTACAGAATAATCTTCAACTTCTCCATAGGCAAAATTGCCACATGCATTTAGTGTGTAATTTGCTGAGGTTCCATTCATACCAATACGTATTCTAGTGACACCTTCTAAGGCTGTATCTGGAATACGTATCGTACCTGAAACATTGTTTTTTGCTTGTCCTGGGTTGTCAAACAATTCTTCACCTGTATCATCAAAATCACCATCTTGATTTAAATCAATCCAAATTTTCCAATTTTCATTGTATGTAGTTGAATTATAACCTGGTTGTAATAAGATAGTAATATCACGATCTTTTTCTATGGTAAAGGTTTGACTCGTTTTATCTGCATAACCGCCATCATTTCCTGAGGTTTTATTATCTGTGCCTATTTTAACACCTTTGATCCACTCGTAGGTACTGTTATTGCCCTGTGCCGTACAATAGGATGCATTCCCTGCAACAGTAACGGTATTACTAGCTAGACTTTCATTATTGTTATTGTCTAATGCAGTAACTACAAAAATATTATTAGGTTGGTCTAGCCATTCAGCAGCTACATCAACAGAATTTCCGGCAACTACAGAAACTATTTTTGTTCCGTTATTCATAGCACTGGTAACTTCTGCTGTACTAGCAAAACGATATACAATATATTTACGAGCATTATCACCATCAGAAGCCGTTGTTGAAGCTGTCCAACTTAAGGTATTTCCACTATATGATAATCCTGTAGGAGCATTTGGTGCGAAAGACTCTTTCCAAGATAAATTTATAGGAACAGAAGGGTATTTATATTGATTAGCTTGTAAGCTACCGCTAATACTTTTTAAATTATCTTTTAAGTTTTTTGCTCTAAAAAATAACTGCCCATAGGTCGCCGCATTTTGCGATTCTCTATTTTCATTAATTTGATTTAAGATTTCACTTGCCGCCCAATTACCATCTCCAGAGGCTAATCTATACAGTGCTAAGCCAGGAATATGAATTCTGCTTTTAGAAGCGGCTTGATCATCCCACCATGCACTTAAAGCAGCATAATCTTGACCACCACCAAATTTCCAATACAATTGTGGTGAAACATAATCTACAGTACCAGCGTTTAACCATGCCAAGGCATCTGTATAAATAGCATCATAGGCGGATAGACCTGATATTCCAGGTGGCGTTCCGCTTTTCCAAATTCCGAAAGGACTTATACCAAAGACAACATTTTTGTTTTGACTCGTATTGTTTTGTTGTATTGCTGTATACACATCAGTAACTAATTGATTTATATTATTACGTCTCCAATCTGCTCTACTTAAATTTGTAGGGTTATAGGTAGAAAAAGCACTAGCATCTAATGCATTGCTTGTACCTCCATAAGGATAAAAATAGTCATCAAAGTGGATACCATCAACATCATAACGAGAAACAATGTCATTTACTACAGAAACCACGTAATTTCTTGCTGCAGGAATACCCGGATTTAATAAATCAGTAGTTCCATTTTCCATAATCCAATTGGCATGTTGATTTTTAACATGAGATGCCGCTAATGCATACGAACCTTGATTTACACGTAGTGGATTAATCCAAGCATGGAGTTCCATACCTCTATTATGAGCCTCTGTAATGATAAAACTTAGCGGGTCGTAAAATGGAGAAGGAGCAGTACCTTGAGTACCTGTTAAGAAGTGTGACCACGGATCGATATTAGAGTCGTATAAGGCATCACTTGCTGGTCTTACTTGAAAGAATAAGCTGTTTATTCCTTTGGATTTAAAATCGTCTAATAGGGCAATCAACTCATTCTTTTGACTTGCACTTGATGCTGATGCAGACGACGGCCAATCTAAATTAGCAACTGTCGAAATCCAAATTCCCCGCATATCGCGTTTTGGATGATTAGGATCAGCTTCGTTTGTTACAGGAGTTCCAGGGTTATTTTCTGAAATTGTAATAGAAACCGTAGCAATATTAGACTCAGCACCATCAGTATCTTTTACTGTGTAACTAAAACTATCACTACCAAAATATCCTGAAATTGGTGTATAGGTAACGGTGTTATTTGCTATCACAGCCGTACCGTTAGTCGGATTGGTTTGTAGGGTAATAGAAGAAGGATTAATATTATTAGTTGCATCAGTATCATTAGCAAGTACATCAATATTAGTTGAAGTATTTTCTAATGTTTGTGCAGTATCTGCTACTGCAATAGGAGCTTCATTTGGTATAGAAACGAGCTGACCTAAAAATGCAGAAACTACATCTGTCATATCTGCTAAGGGAGAAGTTTCTAAGGTAAACGATAGGTAAAGTACAGAACCTTCTGTTGAAGAACTTCCAAAATTACCTTGATAATAAACACCACCCATTTTACCAGATTGTGCATAATTTAAAACTACAGACCCTCCATTGGTATTTATGGCATCAGGATAAGAGGTTGTGTATTCTTCAGTATTAAAATTGATGGTTTTACCATTTAAAATTGAAGAGGCAACTCCAGAGGCCGGATTGTAACTTGTTGCTCCATCATCAACATAAATTGCTTTTAAATAATTAGCATAAAAAGCTTTGTCAGCAGCAGAGCCTTTATTTGAAAGATCCCAACCTAGTTCATCACCAGAAACTAAAAGATTACCACCATTTTCTAAATATGTTTTTACTAAGGTTTGTTCTGCACTTGAAAAAGTTTCATCAGTTGTAGATTCGTCACCTAATGTCCAGATTACAGCTTTGTAATCACTTAAATTTACAACTCCAGAAATGATATGCTCGTTTTTTGTTGAAGCAATTTGCATGGCTGTTCCGTTATCAGTTGCAATTACATATTTACCAATAAAATCTTTTGTGGTGTTTGAGTACCCGCCTCCTCTTCGATCAAACCCATCAACAATCAAGATTTTGTCTGTTTCTGTACCCGAAGCTTTAGATAAAATGATAGATGTTGCACTTTCAACTGTGCTTCCATTGTCATCACCAACTGCGGTGAGTCTATAGTGTTTTGGCTCACTTGTGGGTACTTCAACAAAATTTGTATACGAGCCAAGTTGTGCTGAAGTAGCACTTGCATTAAGTGTTGACTCATTTGCAGCTACTTTCCATACTGTTTGTGTATTGTCTTCAGCATAATACAATCGATATCCTGTAAGATTAGTTTCTGTATTTGCTGTCCATTTTGCTTCAACTCCATTTGAGCCAAAAGCTGATACTAAAAATAGCTTTGGTTTACTAATAGATACACCTGCATAACAAGCAATATTAGCAGCATTGGTACGAATGCTTCCTAGCATATTAAATACATTATGACCAGGACATTCTGTAGATGTACAATTAGAACTAGGGTATTGAACTTTACCAGTTCTATGCCCAGAAACATTGGCTATAGTATGCCCTAAATTTGAGTTGTTAGAAGTAGCCAAAATATCAATATTTTTATCAGAAGCATCCCAAGCAATCATTTGTTCAAGAGCAGAGATTATAGTACTGTTGGGTTGGTTGGCAGAATATTCTCCAATAAGGCAAATTCCAGTTGAACTTCCATTCATACATGGCGAATGTGCCCCTCTAATTTTATCACCTCTACCTTCATATAATACACCATTGGGGTCAATTAACCAGTTATAACCAATATCAGACCAGCCTCGTGTATTTACGTGAAAATTCCAATAACCTTTTACTACGGCAGCATAATCGCTACTTACCGTGTTTCCAGCAGAATGATGTACTACAATATGAGTTGGTGATATAGTAGAACCCGATGGTTTTGTACAGCTCCCATCTGGACACCAATCTGTTCTTCCTTCAAAAGAAGGCTGTACACAATTGCCTTGTACCGCTTTTAAAATTACGGTTTTTTTTGGTTTAACTCCAGCTTTTTGTTTAGCTTTTTCTGTGAATTCTGGTATATATAATCTAAAAATAATATTAGAATTAAAAATTTCAGTAGATTTAAATTCAATTTCAGAAAATGGTGTGTCTATAAATACTGCATCGAATACAACTCTATCAAAATCTTCTCCATCTACAGGCTTCTTAAAAGCGATCCAATTTGACCATTGTCCTTTTATTTTAAGTCTATATGACACAGTTTCTTTTAAACTTAAATCTTTACTGTAGGCTGATAACATTACAAAAGGAGCATCGCCTTTATAATTAATTGCTGCGTTCTTCTTTATTGCTGTTTTATTAATATTTGTAAAATTTTGAATGATTTCAATATTTTTATCTTGTGAGTAAATGAATAAAATGTTTGCGAAAAATAGAAAAAAGAAAAATATTTTTGCTTTAATAAATTTTGTAATTTTTTGCATCTTTTTTACAGTTTTAAATTGATTATTTTTTGTTTTAAATGATGTATTGTATTGGTAATATGTCAGTTAATTTCGTAAATATACTAAATTTAAAGAATAATTTTGTTTTATTTTAAACAAAAAAAACATAATTGTTTAAAATAAAACAAAAATAAATAGGGTATAAGGTTTAATAATTAAAAGTATTTTTTACCTGAAAGGTCAAAATATCCTAATATTTTCCCATTGTTTTCAGCTTTAAAAAGTGAAGCTTTAATTTTTGAAAGTTTGTAATTTCCTAAAGGAATAACTGCAGTATCTAGTTGGTTAATAAGTCCCATAGTGTTTTTCTTTTTGACAGAGAAAAAAGAATCTTCACCATCATAAAATACAGAAATACTGTCATAAAAATCAGAAAGAATTTGTTTCCCATTTTTATCAAAGACAGTTGCTCCTGCATTAGTAATACCAATACAATAGTTTTTGTCAAGGTCATATAATCTAGTGTAGTTAAAAGGAATAACTATAGTGTTGTCATTACGCATTATACCTTTTTTTTTGTTTTTTTGAGCAAAAAACAGTCCTTTCTTATTAGACCATGAATTGAATTCTATACCTTCTTCAAGAGTGATGGGGTTTATAGAACTAGCTTTTAAATGTGTCTGTCCAGAATTTTTATAAATAAGTGTGTGTTGAAATTTATTCCACAAAACTTGATCGTGTATAGGCTCTAGAATTTTTACGCCACTACTACTAATAGCACCTTTTTGTTGATTTAACTCAGTTACAAACACACTATCTTTCGGATTGATATTTATTGCATCATAGATTAAAGGAATAAGTGTATCACCAACAAAATTTATAACACCCATTTTAACATTATTCTGCACTAAAAATAATTGAGACTCCTTTAAAGATATCGAATCTTGAAAGGTTTTGACTAAAGAGATGTCATCATATAGAACAGGGATAATAGTATCATTTGTTGTATTAACTATTCCCCATTTTCTGTTTTTTAGGACTTTAAAAATAGAATCATTTATTGGCTTTATATCTTGATAATTCTCAGTAGAAAAAAGTGTATTTGAATTTTTATCAACTAAAATTAGATTATTATTTTGAATAACTCTAAAAAAGCCTTTTTGAGTATCTAAAATATTTTCATAATTCAATTTACTTTCTTTACCATTGTTTAGATTAACAGAAATCCAAGCATTATTCTTTTTTGCCCAAAAGAGACTATCATTAATTTTATGAAAAGGCTCATGGTATAAAAAAGGAGTTAGTTGTTTTCCATTCTGATTAAAAAAACCATAGTTTTTCTCTTTTTTTACTAAAAAGTGATGCTTGCCAAATGGTTTAATATGCTCATATATTGTAGAGAGTAAAGTCTTTCCTTTTAAGTTCTCTAGACCCCACAGTCTATTTTTTTGGACAAGAATAGTGTTTTCTAAACCTATTAACTCATCGAAATAATGTAGAGTTTGTTGGTTGTTTAGCGTGTCAGTCAATGCAAACTGTTTGTCCTTTTTAAATAAATAATGCATGCCATTATATATTGCAATATTGGTATAATCAAAAGGAATAATTTCATTTCCAAGATTATTTATAACACCATAGTTAGCATTCTTTGAAAGGATAAAATTTTGTTGAATAGTATCAAAAACCACCTCATCATATACAATAGGGATGACTGATTGATTTCCTTTTTTTACCACACCAGTTTTTCCATGTTGAAAGACTTGAAAATAAGTTTCATTTAAAGGAATAATAGCATCGAATTCAGGTTTCAATATCAAATCACCTTCAATAGTATACAGTCCTTTTTTATTTTTATCAGTAGTTGTTAATAGGTAATTGTTATTGTAAAAATCAACCATTTTATATTGAAATGGAATTTTGGTTTTGTAATCATTTGTAACTGCA
>Ga0209633_10003001_pt1 | contig 15798 bp, 19 predicted proteins | sample Cruoilmetagenom1_FD_187290 | JGI IMG/M metagenome (GOLD analysis project Ga0209633, IMG submission 187290) | Oil polluted marine microbial communities from Coal Oil Point, Santa Barbara, California, USA - Sample 1 (SPAdes) (version 2) | ecosystem: Environmental > Aquatic > Marine > Oil seeps ... | reverse complement strand
ATTAGGAAAAATACCACCAGTAAAATACGCCGAAATTAATTCTAATAGAGCTAGCTCTATTAGAATTAAAAACAATAAATTTGATAATATTAGAAATTTGAACAGTACTAATTAAGGGAAGCTTACAATACCTTCACCTTCTTTTATATCATTATCACGTTGCTAACGAGATTTTTCTCTGTATGTTCCCAACAAATCCTCCAAAGCAGGTTTTAGATTTACATACTTAAAATGAAAACCTTCAGCTTCAATTTTCTGCGAACTGACACGCTGACTTTCAAATAATAAAATATGCATCTCACCTAAAGCCAATTTCATAGCAAATTTTGGAATGTTTGGTAAAATTAAAGGACGACTTAAAACACCAGCAGAAGCTTTGGTTAATTCTTTATTACTTACCGCATTTGGTGCGACTCCATTATAAATACCTTCAAAATTGTTTTGTAGTGCAAATACAAATAGTGCTGCTAAATCTTCAACATGAATCCAACTTTGCCATTGCTTACCATTTCCAAAAGTAGCTCCTGCACCAAACCTTATAGGTTTTGTGATTTCTGGTAAAGCACCTCCAGCTGCAGCCAATACCAAACCAATTCTAATTTTCGCGACTTTACAGCCTAAAGCTTTAAATCTATCGATAGCATTTTCCCATTCTACAACGACTTTTCCTAAAAATGATTCTGAAATTTCTGTATTGGTTTCTTCGTAGTAATTAACTAAACTGGTTGGGTAAATACCAATGGCACTTGCCGAAACCACTTGGTCAATTTTATAATTATGTGCTTTTATTGTGTCTTGTAAAAGTTGTGCAGTTTTGGTTCGGCTTGTAAGGATTTCCTTTTTGTAACTGTCTGTCCAGCGTTTAGAAATAGAAGCGCCAACCATATTTATAATGGCTGTGACACCTTCAAAACAGGTGTGATCTATTTCGTTGTTTTTAGGATTCCAATAAAAACCTTTATAATTTGGTTCTGTACTGAGTTTAGATTTTGAGGTCGTTAAATAATAGACATTAATTCCGTTAGCATGACATTGTTTTACAATTTCCTGTCCAATTAATCCAGTTGCGCCTGTTATTAAAACGGTCATTTTTCTTTTTATGTAAAGATACGAAAGGTGGAAACCGAAAGGCTTGATTTTAGTTTTGATTTAACGTTTTAAATACTGTTTAAGTCTCTGCTGTCAGTTCGAGTGTTTCGAGTGTGCGAGAAATGTATCGAGAACCTTTTGTACTAAGAAAACTTCTCGATACAAAATTCCAAAAAAATGGAATTTCACTCGAAGTGACAAAGTGCGAAATTTCATTGATTTGTTGCGAAAATTGAAGCTTTACTTAATTTTCATTGCCATAGTTTAGTGCATTAAAAAAAACTAGATTATACATTACAATTTGTTGGTAGAAAACACTAATAACGGCAGAGTAGAGAACAAAAACAGAAAAGTAACACCCATTTTTTGACAACGTCAGAATCAACGATTTTCAGAAATAATGAGTCTTAAATAGTATTATGAAAACAAATCTAGGACGAAAATAATACGTTAAATAAAACCCTGAAATATTAATGTATTAGCGAATGGTACTTTGCAAATGCGCAGCATTCACGAAAACCTATTTAAACAATAAAGCTTACGTCGAACTCAGGTTAATAAATCGTTTTGTCCCGATGGTTATTGGGATTGGTTTGTTTATTCGCACATATTTATTTTATGGAGCTCATGATGTGCTGCGCAGTTTGCATCACAGCAAAATGAACGAGAAGAAAACTGAGACCAATTTAAAGATTGCCACATCCTACGTCCTTACAAGACGAAAAACGAAGTATTGGTTATATATTATACCGAATGTTTCGTTGCTCTCAACATTTCTCTTTTACCAGGTGGCCCAGGCAATCGTTCAACTACAAAACCAACCGCTTGCATAGCTCGTCTTACACTACCTTTTGCAGAATAGGTTACTAAAACACCATTGTCTTTAAGCGCATTAAACATAATTTTAAAAATATCCTCTGTCCACAAATCTGGTTGAACACGTGCACCAAAAGCATCAAAATAAATGATGTTAAATTCATTTGTAGCTTTTATGTCCTTGAAGAATTTTTGCTGTTTTTCTAATTGAAAATTTGACGTAATGTGATGTTGTTCTTCCCATGATGTATCATGAAGGCTTTCAAAAATAGCTTCATGCTCTTTGGAAATAAGTTCAACATAATTAAGCTGATTAATTTCATTGAGTTCAACAGGATAAGCTTCAATTCCTACGTAATTAATGTTTAATTTTAATTTTTCAGCTTCAATAAGCGTTAAGAATGCGTTGAGACCTGTGCCGAAACCTATTTCTAGGATAGATACTTCGGCTAGCTCAGTATGACAGTTGTTGTCAATTTTTAAATTGTTTTCAAAAGCACTTCGACTGCGCTCAGTGTGACAATAATTTTGTAAACCATGTTTTAAAAATACGTGGTTTGCTTCTTGAATCGCACCATGAATAGAGTGGTATTGCTCATTCCATTCTTCTATCTGTATGGTTTTAGAACCATCTGACGTTGTAATTATATTTCGCTTCAATTATTGAATCAGTAATTTTTTAATCTTAGGAATTGGTCCTGTACATTCCGTTTTGTGACAATTTAAACAATTATTAATTGCTGAATTGTAACGGTCTTTTAATTGGGTATTAGAAAGTGTATCTAAAATCGCTTCTTGCGATTCAATAAACACATTTACAAAACTCTGCCAATTTTTGGTTCTAGATTTTCCATTGGTCATTTCTGCCGAGTGTAATTTTAATAAATCTATTGGCATTGCGTTTGGTACTTCTCCAGCAACAATTTGAGCTTTCAATTGTTTGTTGTAAGCATACATTGCATTCATAAAACCTGCCATTTCAGAAGGTTCATACATATCGTATTCAACTTTCTTTTGAGTAGGTTCTTTAATATCTTTTTCTTCATTTTTGCAGCTAACGAGCACTAAAAATGAAAGACATATAAGTCCTATAAACTTATTCCTTAAGTAAAACTCCATCAGCTTCAAAACGATATTCAAATTTAGAATCTATAATAGCTGCAATTTCTTCTTTAGATTTACCAGCATCTTCAGCATAGTGTCTTAACTCGTCAACAGATGTTTCTGTAACAAAGGCTTTTCCGTTAATTACAACATCACCTTCAGCATTTAATGGCATAAAAAAACCGTAGTCTTTAAACTTTACCATAACTTCATTTTCGCCATCCATATCTATAGTCATCCAACAACCCTTTTTAGAACAAACTTCAATGATTTCCCCTTTCATTTTAGCATTAACTGTATCACCAGCTTTTAAACCTTTATAGTGTTCCATCATACGATCAGAAGTTAGAGCATCTGCATCGTTAATTTCTTTGCCAAAAGAAGCATAGGCAATTTCTTTTTTAATCTCTTCAACTTTCGTTTCTGTAGTTTTTGTTTCGTTTTTACAAGAAAACGCTATTAAACTAATAGCTATAAGTAAGATGATTTTTTTCATTATTAATAGATTTTGAAATGAATTATTATTGAAATACAAATTTACACAATTTAAGGGAATGCTATATCATTTAAACCTTGAAACGGCAATAATAAAAGACTTTTTTTTTCTTTCTATTTCAGCATAAAAATAAACCGTTCCAGACAATTATCTAGATAAGGCTATGCTTTATTTTTAGTTCACAACTATTTTAAATTAATGAGTTCATGAATCTGCGATTTCTATTCTGCGCATAGAAAGAAATCATCATTTATTTTATTTCAATTTTAAAGTTGAAATGATATTACCTTTTTTTAACGCTGTCGATTACGTATTTTTGTTGCAAAACCGCATATAATTATGGCTATTCATACAGGTACTATTAGCATTGAAAAATCTACGACTTCTAAAATCGAAAGTGTTGATTTTAGTAATTTAGATTTTGGTCGTGTGTTTACAGATCACATGTTTGTTTGCGATTATGAAAATGGTAAATGGCAAACTCCAAAAATTATGCCTTACCAAGCCATGACTTTTGAGCCATCGGCTCGTGTTTTTCATTATGGACAAGCCGTTTTTGAAGGCATGAAAGCTTATAAGGATGACAACGGAAAAGTTTTTCTGTTTAGACCGAAACAAAATTTTGATAGAATTAATAAATCTTCCGAACGCTTGGCAATGCCTGCATTTCCTGAAAATTATTTTTTTGAAGGTTTAGAGACCTTATTAAAATTAGATATCGACTGGATAAAACCTGGTGTAGGAAACTCATTATACTTGCGTCCGTTTGTAATTGCAACAGAACCTGCAATTTCTGCATCGCCAGCAAATTCATATCGATTTATGATTATTTGCTCACCAGCAAAATCGTATTACAACTCTGCAGTGCGTGTTTTAATTGCAGAAGAGTATAGCCGTTCTGCAGATGGTGGAGTAGGAGCAGCAAAAGCTGCAGGTAATTATGCAGCACAGTTTTATCCAACAAGTTTGGCGCAACAAAAAGGATTTCAGCAAGTAATTTGGACAGATGCAAACACACATACTTTTCTTGAAGAAGCTGGAACTATGAATGTGTTTTTTAGAGTGAACGATAAATTAATCACAGCTCCTGTTAGTGATAGAATTTTAGATGGTGTAACTCGTAAAAGTATTGTTCAGTTGGCAGAAGATTTAGGTATTACTTGCGAAGTAAGGCGAGTAACTGTTGAAGAAATTAAAGAAGCCGCTAGAAACGGAAGTTTAAAAGAAGTGTTTGGAGCAGGAACTGCGGCTGTTATAAGTCCGATTTCAGCCTTTGAGCATCAAGAGGAATTATTTGAGATTTCTGGTGTAGATGATCCAAATTCTTATGCTAAGTTATTTAAACAAACTTTGTTGAATATTCAACATAACTTATCTGACGATGTACATGGATGGAGGTATGAGGTAAGTCCCCTTTAGTTCCCCAAAGGAGAAAACACTGTTGCCAAAGAAAAACTGGTATTTGGGATGAGGTATTATGTCCATTTCTCTGCGCATCTTTGCGAAAACTCTATGTATCTCTGTGTGATTTTTTTGCTTAGCGACTTTGCGATAGCTTTTTTTCGTAATAAGTCTTATGTCTATTAGCGAAGCGGTCTTATGTTTTTTTAAAATTATCCCTCCAAAATTTCCTTAATATGAGGTTTAAAATAATTTGGGCCTTTTAAGACTTTACCATCCTCTCTATAAATAGGTTCTCCATCTGCACCTAATTTACTCATGTTACTGCGTTGTATTTCTTCAAAAACTTCTTCTATTTTATGTTGCATACCATGCTCTATAATGGTTCCGCATAAAATATAAAGCATATCACCTAAAGCATCTGCGACCTCTACTAAATCGTTAGTCTTTGCTGCTTCTAGGTATTCTTCGTTTTCTTCGCGCATTAACTCGTAGCGCAACAGATTTTTATCAAGTCCTAAGTCGGCTTTTGGCGTTTCACGATGTCCAATTTTAAAAGCGGTATGAAATGCTTTTACAGCATTGATTTTGTCTTGCATGGTTCTTAGTTTATTAGTTGTGTAATTCTTATTTTTGCATAAAAGTAAGAAGATGTTTAGTACTGGTCAATTGATTTTTGGATTATTATTTTTTATTGTCTTTGCTATCGTTATTGCTTATCAGTATCGTAAAGATCTTCGTATTCACAAAAAGTATTATAAAGGCACGATTTGGATGCTTATTGCTTTTATAGGTTTTATAGGTATGATTGCTGCTATTAAGTTTGTTTTCATGTAAACTGTTTTTTAGACCGTTTGTCTGAAATTTCCGCACAATTAACATTTTAGTTATAACTTCTTTTCAGAAATATACCCTTTATTGGGTATGTTTTGATGTCTTCCTGCTTTGCATCTTTGTAGTGTTAATTAAACCAACCTAACTATATATGAAGACTATTCCTCCACTAGCAATGTTTGCATTTGGCATTATTGCTTTCTTTTTAATCATGCGTGTCACTTATTCTATGGAAGACCTCACTTTTGAGAGCCCACATTTTTGGTTTTACAGAGTTTTAACAGCATTGGCTGCCGCTTCTATAAGTATTTCTATTCCAGGAATGCTAAAGGTCAACTATTTTGTAAAGACTAGTGATAAAGACGAAGCTATAAAAACTTATGAAAAAATAAGCGATATGTCTTTATTAGATAAAGAACCTACTATAAGTGCTTCTGGTGCTATTGCTGTTTTTGTGTTGGTTTATTTGTTTAATCCTTTGGTTTAATGTTTTTCATAGTATGAAAATTAATCTTAATATTTATTTAACAACCATAACAGTTTTTTGTTTTTTACAAATCACATCTCAAAATAGTACAAAAAATGATTTCAAAAAGATGAGTAATGCAGATCTTATATTAAAATATTATGGAGACACACTTTTGAGGTCTAATTGTGTTCGCTATGCTGCTGTTGTGAAAAATTCTTCTTCTAAATTTGAAATAGAAATTGGTGTAAATGAGTATAATTGTATAAATCTAAGCGATTCTATTCCTGACTGTGACATATTAACTCGTAATTTTCCTGCGAATATTATCCCAACAAGTTTTCCCATACCTAATAATTGGAATATATCAAAATGTAACAATTTGAATAAGATTGACGTCACTAAAAAAAATAATTATAGAGTAAAAAGCAAAAGAATAGAAATTACAAAAAAATTAAGTAATCAATTTTATTCTAACAGAAATGAAAATATAGATAATGAGTTTATTAAACCAAAAGAAAAAACAAAGACACAATTATTAAATTATGTTCCTAGTATATCATTACGAGATTGGGTTTACAAAAAGCCTAGTAATCACTCGATTAGAATTAAAGATGGGGATTTAGGCTCTTTAGGTGCAATTTTCGAGTTGCAAGAATACCCAGATGAATTATTTGGCATTACTAACTGGCACGTTCTTAATGGTAAGTTAAATGATACTGTTTTTTCTTCAAATGATTATCCAATAGGAAATATTTTTTGGACGGCAAAAAACTCTTTATTCGAAGCTGCATTTGTTCGGTTTAATACAAAAACAAAAATATTATTTAAGCAAAAATATAATCAAGTCATACCAAAATTCTTGATAAAAAAGGAGATTACATTTACTGATTATGGTCATCATCATGGTGCTGGATCAGACAAAGATAGATTTGCAAAAGTTTTTTCTAATAATGCTCATGTAAAAGTTTTCTCTGACCTATTCACTCCTAGAAATAGAATATTCAAAAAACAGATTTTATTCAATAATTTATCTAAAAAAGGTGACTCGGGCACAATACTTAGGAGTTTAAATGTTAGCGAAATATTAAACCCAAATATTAAATGTTTAGGATTGATAATAGCTGATAACTATTCTATAACACTAAAGGATAAAAAAAAACAATTACTTACTGTATCCAATAATCTAACAAATATTTTTGACATAGTTTTTGATAATCAAGAATACATCTTTGATCCCTTGAAAGGGAAAACACCAGTATATATATTTAAACTAAAAAAATAAGACCAATGGAAAATTTTCTAAGCGTAAAAGACATTCAAGCAAGATTCTGGAATAAAGGAAGCAATTCAAAAGAACTCTTGTTTAAAGATTCAGATACAATAATAGAAGCTCAACTGTCATGGAATGAGAAATACATCGATTATGTAGATAATATAACACTATATTTAGAAAACAAAAATGATGGTAATCAGAAGTTTGAAATTATAAAACTTATAGATTGCAAGCACAAAATAGATGGGCTAAGATATATTTTAATTCACTTATACAAAAATAGAAATTCAGGGCCAGTAGATTCTAGTAAAATAAGCTTTAATGAGATACCTCTTATGAGAATGAGAAAGGGTGAAAGTATTTTGTTTTTATTTAGAATACATCCAGAAAATAAACCACCAAAAGAAGAAGATATAACTTGTGACTTAACGGAACCTCAACCTAAATCTAAAGACGGAGCAATAATAGTAAGTATTTGATTTTATTAAGTCAAAATATAAAATTATTAATTCTACCAGTAATATTTTTTATTACTGGTTTTTGTATTGCTCAAAGCAATAATTTTAATGGTGTTAAAAAGCACCTCAATAATAATGAGCTAGATTCCGCTAAAATAAAACTTAGCGCCTTTAAGAGTTTAAAAAAATCAGGTTTTGAAGATGGATTATTCAATTATTATAATGGTGTTCTTTTAAAAAGAAAAGACCAACATGATTTGGGTTATAATGCTTTGTTAAAATCGAGATTACTTTTCTCTCAAGTTGATAGCTTAAGCTATAAAGCAGACGCAAACTATGAGATCTATGATTTGTTAGCACATCAAGAAAATCTTAAGATTAATTCGAAGATTTATTTAGATGAGTACTTTGAATTTGCTAAGTCATCAAATAACCCGTTAAGAATGGCACGTGCTTATTCAAAAATTGCTGGTATCCATTCAAACAAATACGATTTTGAAAAAACTTTATTTTATTATAAAGAATCCATAAAAGAATTAAAAAAAATAAAAGATACACTGAGAATAGCTTTAATAGAAATGAATATAGGAACAGAATATTATGCTACAAAAAAAGATTCTGATTCTGCTCTTTATTATTATGCAAAAACGTTGCCTGTATTTGAAAAGTATGGTTTTGATAGTTTTATTTCTGTAAATTATAACAATCAGGCTAAAGCATATGAACTAGCAGAAAACTATGATAAAGTATTTGAACTGTATGAAAAAACTAATGCTATATCTCTGGACAATTATGATTTAAAAACTAGAGCAATATATTATGACAACCAATTAAAGGCGTACAAAAAAGTAAATGATTATGAAAATGCTTTTTTATCAGCAGAGAATCTAATAGGCTTAAGGGACTCAATAAACGACACCAAACAAAACATAGCAATTTCAGAGATAAAAGAACAATACGATAACGAAAAACTAAGAGCAGACAACCTAGAAAGCGAAGCCAAAAGAAAACAAAACCAAAACATAGCAATAGGACTAGGCGGAAGTCTAGCATTAGGAAGCATTATAGCATTCCTAATCTTCAAAAACACTAAAAGAAAACAAAAACTAGCAGAACAGGAAAAAGCCTTAGAAACTCAAAAACTAGCGACCGTTTTAAAAGAACAAGAGCTTACTACTATAGATGCTATGATAGAAGGTCAAGAAAAAGAACGACAGCGTATTGCCAATGATCTTCATGATGATTTAGGCGGACTAATGGCAACCGTAAAACTTCATTTTAATGCACTAAAAGATAAAGATTCACCAGAACTTTATGATAAAACTAATAATTTAATAGAAGAGGCTTACCAAAAAGTACGATCCGTAGCGCATGCTAAAAATTCTGGTGTTATTGCAAAACAAGGTTTATTAAAAGCCGTGCAACATATGGCTGATAAAGTTTCCTCTTCCAATACAATACAAATAGATGTTATAGACCATGGTTTGGATAACCGTTTAGAGAATAGTTTAGAATTAACCTTGTTTAGAGTGATACAAGAACTCATAACCAATGTTATAAAACATGCAGAAGCTTCTGAAGCTACAATTCACCTAACCAATCATGAGGACAGCATTAATATAATGGTTGAGGATAATGGTAAAGGTTTTAATCCAAAACACATTACCAAAACCAATAAAGGCATGGGAATTAGCAGTATTGATAAACGTGTAGAACATTTGGATGGTACATTGACTATTGAATCTGAAAAAAACAAAGGAACAACCGTAATAATAGATATACCATTATGAAGTTGAAGTTGAAGTTGAAGTCGAAATTGTCCCGATAGCTATCGGGATTGAAGTTGGAAAACTGATGTCACAATTTTATTAATTATCACCTAAACCCTAAAACTATGATACGATTAGCCATTGCAGAAGATCATCAATCCTTAATTGATGGTATTAAATTATTATTAGAATACGAAGATGATATTGAAATTGTAGGTACTGCAAATGATGGCGAAGCACTTTTAAAATTGGTGCGTCTAAAACAACCCAATGTAGTAATCACAGATATTAGAATGCCAAAAATGGATGGTATTACGGCAACCAAAGCGATAAAAAAAGAGTTGCCACATACAAGAGTCCTTGGCTTTACCATGTTCGATCAAAAAGAAGCGATACAGCAAATGTTAGATGCTGGTGCTTCAGGTTATTTGCTTAAAAATTCGCCTTTAGAAGAAGTTTTAAAAGCGGTGAGATCTGTTCATAGCGGCAATACTTATTTTGATGCTAATATTAAAATTGAAGCGGAAAATGATACCAATAAAAAAGCAAAAGGCATCTTAACCAAACGACAAGTTGAAATTTTAGGATTAATTGCACAAGGGAAAACTTCAAGAGAGATTGGAGACGAACTTTTTATAGGAGTACACACAGTTGATACTCATCGTAAAAATATGATTCGCATTCTTGGACTTCAAGGTAAGGGAGAATTGATGCGTTATGCTTTGGAAAAGAAATATACATTTTAAAAATATACCTTTTATTGGGTATAGTCTTGCCCTTAATGGATAATTAGATTTGAAAAACTAATCAAAACTATTATTCGTTATGAAAAAGCTATTCTTTATTTCAACTCTATTTTTTGTTTTCACTTCAATTTACGCACAAGATGATGTTTATATAAACGTTTCTAGTAATGTAACAAGTCAAGAAATTACTATTGAGCCTGGAGAATATACTTTTCATATGTCACATGTTGATGTAGAAAAGGAATATGAAATATCAGCAATAAAGCAAAATATAGAAATTAATAAGTTAGAAACACCAGAAGGATTTAAAAAAGAAAAACTTACTGGATCAAATGTAACTAGAGAAATTAAGAAATTTAAATTAACAAAAGGCGAAAAATTAACAATTACCATAGACGTATTTGATATTACTACAGCTGCTGGTATTAGAACTAGATCTAAAATAAAAACTTTCACATATATTTATAAAACAAAGCCTAGAGGAGAGTGGAGAACAACTTTTGGTTTCAATTTTATTTACCTGACTAATCAAGATACTTACTTTTCAAAACAAAACGAAAATGCAACATATACAATAACTGAAGGGGCAAATCGTAAGAAGTTTGATTACCATCCAACTCTTATGTTTACTTGGTTACCTTCAAAGTTTTCGGCTAAGGAAACAGATGTTAAATTTGCTTTGTCTGGTGGATTAGGATATGATTTAGAAAGTAGTCTTTCTATCTTTTTTGGACCTTCTATTATTTATAATGAAAACATTACTCTGACTTTTGGTGCCGCATTTCATAATCAAAAAAGACTAATGTCTAAATATAGTAATGAACAAATGATTACTGATGAACTTGATTTTGAACAATTACACGATGATTACATAAGATTCAATCCATTTGTCTCCATTTCTTTTCGGTTAGATAGAAATCCTTTTGGTAGTAATTAACTAGAATTAATATTACGCATTCAAAAATCCCTATTAAAGGGGACTTTTTTATAATCAGTATGTTTCTACATTGCCATATATTAATTCAACCCATATAAATTATGAAAATTTTAAAAAGACTTATTCTCGTAACACTAATTTCAACCATAGCATTTGCTTGTAATAAAGACGATGATGGAGGTGGCAACACAACAGCAGAAAACCAAGTCAAAATTATTGGAACATGGAAATACACGTCTAGTACAACAAATGGAGTGGTAGATATGAATAATTACATTTGTAATTTTGAGGAGACTTATGAATATAATGCATCATCTGTTATTAACAAGTACTATGGAGATCCTTCAGGAGATGATGGTTCAAATTGCCAACTCGAAGGTACATACACTGTAAATTATAGCATTGATGGGAATAGTCTTAGTTCTACAGATGATGGTTTTACATATACGCAAGCGATTTTAGTTTTAAACTCTACAACTTTAATTCTTCAAGATGTAGATGGAGATGATATTTATACTGAGACCTACACAAAACAATAATTATTTGTTAGTTGATGTGCTGAGGTGCTATTAATCTAGGGACTATAAATTCTCAGCAGCTAAAAATCCCCAATCTTGGGGATTTTTTTGTGAAGTTTCATTAAGTAACTTTAATCTATGCAACAAACTATTAAAACAGCAGAACAACAGATTTCTAAACTTCTTTTAAAATTAAAAAACGACAAGAAATTCTTAAGTACAAATGAATTGATTTCAGTTTTGGAAAACACTAAGATTATTTGCGAAGACGAAAAGGTTATCAATATTATTATGCATTCAATCAAAACTTTATTGAAAAAAGACCTCAAAAGTAAAGCCAAACTCACAGAACGAGAAGCTGAAATCATTGTATTAATTGGTCAAGGTTTGCAGAATGCAGCAATTGCCAAAGTTTTGAAGCTTAGTAAATCTACAGTAGAAACACATAGAAAAAACATAAGAAAGAAACTAAAATTAAAGCGTAGTGACAACTTGTATGCCTTTGCGCTAATATTCAGTTTGCAATATCAATACAGTATTACTGATGACAATTTTGAAATTACACGATAATTAATTAAACAAACCACCTATGATATTTATAGCCATATTCATGTTCATTAAATCTATTTTGTTAAAATATAATGAGAGTAGAGAAGCAGAACAGCGCACAGATTAAAAAATCACAAAAAAACAGCCATTTTAATGACTGCTCTTCAATAACAATAATAATTGAGTCTCTTTAAGCTTTGTTAGCCGTTAAAGTTACTTTCATTTCTATGTCATCATTAATAAATTTATCACCTAAATTATCAAAAAATGATTTTGAACCATATTCAATATTCCATTTAGAACGGTCTATAGTAAATGTTTCACTTGTTAAGGTCACTATATTATCTTTCATTTCAGTACTTACAGGAAAGCTAATATTGTTTGATTTACCTTTAATAGTTAAATTACCAGAAAGCATGGTTTTATTATCTGCAGTTTTTATTCCAGTAATATCAAATGTAGCACTAGGATGTGCCTCTACATTAAAAAAGTCAGGACTTGTAAGGTGACCTTTTAACTTCGCATTACCTTCATCTTCCACAGGTATATCAGTAACTACTATACTCGTCATATCAATATCAAAACTACCACTTTCAATAGAACCATCGTTAAGGTCTAATTTTCCTTGTTTTATAGAAATGGTTCCAGTGTGCGAGCCTGTTGGTTTAAAGCCCTTCCATTCAATCATGGAGTTTTCAGTGTTTACTTTGTAAGTAATCGCAGTTACTTTGGCAACTGTAGCTTCTTCAGCCTCTGTAATTTTAGCTTCTTTTGCTTTATCTCCACAGCTTGAAAATGAAATGAAAGCAACGAGTGTGAAAATTTTTAAAAATTGAGTATTCATATTAGTGTTTATTTGTTTTGGTATTAAAAATGTAAAGATATGGAATTGAAAGATTACAGAATGATAAAAAAATGTTAATGACATTTTGACATTTTTATAATAATGGCAGTACTTTTGCCAATCCTAAATCGAAGATTTATAAAAAAATAACTCACATGAGTAAAAAAGATAAAAACACAAAAGTTGAAGACCCTCAAGTTGAGGATCAGACTACAACGACAGCAGAAGTTGAGGTAGAAGAGCAACAAAAAGAGATAAAATCAGCAGAAGAACAATTACAAGACCAATTGGTTGCTGAGAAAGAGAAATTTATGCGTTTGTTTGCTGAGTTTGAAAACTATAAAAAGCGAACTACCAAAGAGCGTATAGAATTATTTAAAACAGCAAGCCAAGATGTTATGGTGTCTATGCTACCTGTTTTAGATGATTTTGAACGTGCTTTAACGCACATTGAAGACGATAAAGAAGCCGAAGAATTGAGAAAAGGTGTATTGCTAATCTACAATAAGTTAGTAAATACTTTGGAACAAAAAGGTTTGTCTAAAATTGAGGTAAGACAAGGGGACGTCTTTAATGCAGACAACCATGAAGCGATAACTCAAATACCAGCACCAACAGATGACCTTAAAGGGAAAATTATTGATGTTATTGAGCCTGGTTATAAATTGGGAGATAAAGTAATTCGTTTTCCTAAGGTAGTTATAGGACAATAATAACTAGCTTTAGATTTAGGTTACCTTGAGCGCAGTCCAATGGTCATCATAGAAATTTAAAGTAAAAAAACAAATTACAAAAGATACCCGATTTCTCGGGCACTAAAGATGAAAGAAGATTATTACGACATTTTAGGGATTACAAAAGGAGCATCTGATGCCGAAATAAAAAAGGCGTATCGTAAGATGGCTTTAAAATATCATCCAGATAAAAATCCAGATAATACTGAAGCTGAAGAAAAGTTTAAAAAAGCCGCAGAAGCTTATGAAGTTTTAAGTAATGCTGACAAAAAAGCACGTTACGACCAGTTTGGTCACCAAGCCTTTGATGGTGGAGGTGGAGGTGGAGGTGGCTTTGGTGGAGGCGGAATGAATATGGACGACATCTTCAGTCAGTTCGGAGACATCTTTGGAGGTGGCTTCGGTGGAGGCGGTGGATTTAGTGGCTTTGGTGGAGGTAGCAGACAACGTGTTGTTAAAGGAAGCAATTTACGTATTCGTGTGACCTTATCTTTAGAAGAAGTGGCTAATGGAGTAGAGAAGAAAATTAAGGTAAAACGTAAAATACAAGCGCCAGGTACTACTTATAAAACGTGCGCTACTTGTAATGGTGCTGGTCAAGTGACTAGAGTGACCAACACTATTTTAGGTAGAATGCAAACATCTGCTGCTTGTCCAACTTGTGGAGGAGCTGGTCAATCTATTGATAAAAAACCATCTGATGCTGATGCACACGGTTTAAAAGTATCAGAAGAAACGGTTTCTGTAAAAATACCAGCAGGTGTTGTTGATGGTATGCAACTTAAAGTTACAGGTAAAGGTAATGATGCACCAGGCAATGGTATTGCAGGCGATTTGTTAGTTGCCATACAAGAAGAAGACCATCCAACCTTAAAACGAGAAGGTGATAATTTACACTATGATATGTATGTAAGTTTACCAGATGCTGTTTTAGGAAATTCTAAAGAAATTGATACGGTTACTGGCAAAGTGAGAATAAAAATTGAGCCAGGAGTTCAGTCAGGTAAAATATTAAGATTGCGTGGCAAAGGTATTCCAAGTATTAATGGTTATGGTAAAGGTGATTTGTTGGTGCATGTAAATGTTTGGACACCAAAGACTTTGAGCAAGAAACAGAAGGCGTTTTTTGAAAGTATGAAAGAAGATGAACATTTTGAACCTAAACCAGAAAGCTCTGATAAATCTTTTTTTGAAAAAGTGAAAGATATGTTTTCATAATAATGGCTTCTTTAAGAAAAAATACTATATTTGAATTATCGCTAATGCTAATTAGCGGTAATTTTTCTTTTTCATAGCAATTTTTTCCCATCCTTGTCTAACCATAAGGGTGGGTTTTGTTTTTTAACCTGAACTAGTTTCATGGTCTTAAATACATTGAAGTTCCAATTTTATGAAGCTGTGACGCTTCAAACAAAATATCTGGTTGAACAAATCCCGATAAAAATAGGGATTGATGGTTTAAACTAACTATCCTTAAACTACTTCGATTAGATTTTGTGTATTTCAAAGTTTCTGTAATCCCTTTGTTTCCTTTATAATAAATTTCAATATTGAATTAAGTTTTCAAGCGAATTAAAACCTGAGTTCGACGTAAGATTTATTTTCCAGAACCCTAATAAAAGGTAATATTTGAAGTATAAAATAAGAAGTAATATCGAGATGTTTTGAAAATTTTATTCAAAAAGAGTGCCTTTTATTAGGGTTTCCTTTAGGATTTGATGAATTTTTCCCAATTACTCACTATAATTTCTCAAATTAACT
>Ga0209633_10003000_pt1 | contig 15798 bp, 32 predicted proteins | sample Cruoilmetagenom1_FD_187290 | JGI IMG/M metagenome (GOLD analysis project Ga0209633, IMG submission 187290) | Oil polluted marine microbial communities from Coal Oil Point, Santa Barbara, California, USA - Sample 1 (SPAdes) (version 2) | ecosystem: Environmental > Aquatic > Marine > Oil seeps ... | reverse complement strand
ATCGAAGACCCGGGCGGTCCCACGAATTTCGGCATCACCGAGGAGACGCTGTCGACCTGGCGCGGCCGGCCGGTCACGATCGAGGACGTCCGGGCGCTGCAAAAGGCGGAGTCGAAGGCGATCTTGCGCCAACTGTACTGGCAGACCGTCTCCGGTCCGGATCTCGCGCAAGGTCTCGATTACGCGCTGTTCGACTTCGCGGTGCATTCCGGACCCTCGACGGCCGTCAAGATACTGCAAAAGCTGGTCGGCACCCGCATCGACGGCATTGTCGGACCTGTCACGCTGACCGCGATCGCGCAGCAGCCGCTAGAGACCATCATCAACCGTCTCATGGATGCGCGGCTGTTCTACATGGAATCCCGGCCGAACTGGTCGGCAAACGCGCGCGGCTGGAAGAACCGCGTCGACGCGGTGCGGGCCAACGCGCTGCAGATGGCCCGGGTGGACGTCAAACACCGAAACGAACTGGCTCTCGAAAACTTCACCTGGTGGCAATTCGCGGCGATGGCTGTTGTGGCCTTCACCACGCGCCACCGCAATCCCGAAGGAAAACTGAAAATGAATGGATTCCTGACATTGATCGCCCGCTTGTTGCTCGGGGGCACAAAAGTCATGGACGGCAAGAAGACGGCGACCGGCATCGCGTCCGTTGTCCTCGGTTTCGTGCTGTACGGACTGCAACAGTTTGGCATAGAGCCGCAACCGGTTGATCCGGGCGCCGTACCGATCGTCGACGTCGTGATCGGTTGGGCGAAAACGCTCCTGATCGGTGGCGGCACCGGGCTGTCGGTGGTCGGCCTCGGTCACAAGATGTGGAAAATCAATAAGGGCATCGAGAAGGTCTAACGCCTTGTCCATGCTCAAACTGCTCTGGGAGCTCCGCAGGTATCGGCCGCTAATCGCGGCGATACTTGCGGTCCTCCGCGACAATACGGATCTGCTCGACGAAAAGGTTGCGCGTCCAGACACTAATCCGGCCGAAGACGCCCGCGACTTTCTGCGCCAGGCGGACGATGAGCAGTTCTGGGACGAGTTCGCCGATTATGGTTAGCGGCCTATCAGCCGGCATCGTCCTGGCGCTCGGCCTCGCCGCCGCGAGCGTGACAATCACACCGACACACCCCATCTCATGCACGGACCTCGAGGAGATCTCCGCCCATGTTCAAAGCGGTTCTGACATTCTTTTTGATGACACCGGCCGCGCCGATGACTCAGCTCAGCCAGGCATTTCCGAACGAGTTCCGGACCAAGGACGAGTGCCAGGCGTTCCTTGATGCGATAAAGGAAAGCCTCATGTCGGACCTAGAGATTGCTCGCGAGGTGCTCCCCGAGCTCCTCTCTTATGGCACATGCTGCGTTGAGGTTGTGTCGGGCTTACCGATCTGAGGCGAGTCTCTTGTCTTGATCCTGGTGGGACCAACGCCTAGTCTGCGCGCCTTGCTTGGGGAGGGCGAGGAGCATTCCTTGCCAGTTAAGTTTCCGACGCTCGGCGAACATGCTGCAGCCGGTAAGATCATTCAAATCAGCTGCCGACAGTGCCGCAACTATTCGAGCATTCCGGCCCGTGACCTGACAGCCCGAATCCCTCGCAATGCGCTGTTTCCCGACCACGTGCGAGACTGGCTGTATTGCAGCCGCTGTGGCGGCCGGAAGCCAAACATCATTGCGTGGCACCGCTAACGGGCGTCTCTGATAATTTAGGTGCTTGGATCCCCACGACGTTTTCGGCGATGGCGACGGCAGCATCGCCGTTTCCGACGGTGGCCGATTCGAACATCCTGCTTTTCGGCGATACAGGCCTCGCCCCGGTTTTCCGCCAATTCGATTCGGGGCTCGCCAGATACGGCGATGGCCGATTCCCCGCTCGCGTTTCCGGCGATGCGCGCCGGAGAGCATCGCGTTTTGCGGCGATGTCGGCCGACGACCAGATCCGGCATCGCGTTTTCCGGCGGTGCAGGACACCCCGCGTTAACTTAGCGCGGCTACCACACCAGTCTGCGTGCCAAAGAACGTTATGACCAAGACCGCACCATCCAAACTCCGCGACGAAAAGGCGTGTTCCCACGCCCTGGCCGAGATCGGCGCGATCGACCGCCAGCTCTCTCGCGTCCAGGACGCACTCGACCACGCTGTTGCTAAGGCCAAAAAGAACGCGGAGAACAGAGCGGACCCACTTGAGGCGCGCCGCGAGCAACTCGTCGACCAGGTCGAGGCGTATTGCGTTGCCAACCGCAAGGCGCTGACCGATCAGGGCAAGCGCAAGTTCGCCGCCTTCCCCGACGGCGAGGCCGGGTGGCGTATGGGGAAAGACAAGCTCCAGGTCGACGATGAACGTCTCGACAAGATCATCGCCTCGCTCAAGGCAAAGAAGCTCACGCATATGATCACGGTCAAAACGTCGGTCGACGGGAATGCGATCCTGCAAGGGCGCGACAAGATCAAAGGCATCCGCGGCCTGAAGATTATCAATGCCGATGAGAACTTCTGGGTGAAACCCACGTCCAAGGCGCTGTCGTCGAAAAAGACCATGAACAAGGCCACGGCGCCGGCGGCGCGTTAGGCCGTCAACTCAGCTCGTCATATTCAGGTCATTGAAATTGCGCTAAAAGGCGATTGATGGCTCAGCCTCACGATCAATCCGAGCGCGACGTCGTGCGCGCCCGGTATCAGTTCGCCGGTCTCGAGGTCCTCGCCGACGGCAGCGGCCGGGTGCGCCTGGTCCAGCTGTTCGACAGCGCGACCTATTTCGAGCCCGTTCCGCCGGAAATGGCGGTGGCCGTTCTTGATTGGCCACTCGTGCAGCTGTTCAAGCCAGGCGAGCAGTTCGAAGTCCTGATCCGCCGCATCCCATCAGGCGGTACTGTGTAACAAAGGGATTGCGGTCGGGGCCTTGGAGTGCAGGTGGCCTGCACTCGATATTCATTGCTTAGCCTCGTTAAGTCCGACACCGGAGCCGCATTTCCCGCAAACCGCGGCCGTAGCCGTCCCCCTACGACCCCGCCCTGGACTTGTCCAGGGTTGCAACGGCCGCGCATGGCGGCGCTGGTTCCTCCCCCGGCCGGCGCCGCCGCACCACTCCAAAAACCATCTCGATTCTCCATACATTTCTCCATACATGATGGCGTGCTGTCGGCATTGCCGTTTGGTTAACCATAAGCAATGGAGCCGTTTATTTGTGCTGAACGAATTCGAGCGTTTACCGCAGATTCCCCTACGGGGTGCCACTTTCCGCCCTGGAAACGGCAGTAATTCCGCAGAAATCCACAAAAAAACCAGAAGTCTGGGCGTTTCCGATTCGACTCCGGTGCCAGTTCCGTGCCTAAATCACCATACATTCTTCCATACATGAGCGATTCGGCGCTCACACGGGTACAGGAAGAGGGGGACGTGCCGAAACAGGACCGCAAACACCTCCTTCAGAGGCACGGCATCTGGCATTACTACCGCCGGGTTCCAAAGCGATTCCAGAGTGTCGATTCCAGGACTTTTCACGAAGAGAGTATGGGCGTGCGCGAGCACAGGCACGCCCTGCGTTCCCGCGTCAAATTCGCCGATGCGATTGAAAAGCTCTGGATCTCGCTGCTCAATCAGGACTCCGACAATCCGCACGAGAAATACGAGGCCGCGATCGAGCGCGCCAGGCTGGAGGGTTTTCCGTACCGATCGGCAGAACAAATAGCCAAGGGCCCGCTTGAGGACCTGGTCGCGCGCATCGAGCGGTTGAACGCGATCGGCGTCGACGATGCCGGCGCCACCGCCGCGTTGCTCGGCGGGCGGAATGTCCCGCAAATCACACTCAGTGAGGCACTCGAGAAGTTCTTCGACTATAGCCGCGATCGCCAGCGGCGCTATTCCCCCGACCAGCTGCGCAAATACAAGACCAAGCGCTCGAACGCGATCGCCAACCTGATAGCAGTTGCCGGCGACAAGGCGATCGGTGATATGACGCGCGACGACACGCTGGCTTTCCGCGACTGGTGGCTCGCTCGCGTAGAGGCGGACGAGGTAAAAGCCAACGCCGCCAACAAGAATTTCTCACACGCCGCTGAGGTGATCCGGACGGTTTCAGAAAAACTCGATCTCGGGTTGCCGGATCTGTTTCAGAAGCTGAGGCTAGACGAGAATGACGGCGGCACCAGACCGGCATTCGAAACGTCATGGATTGTCGAGCGCCTCCTCGCCGATGGCGCGCTGGACGGCCTCAATTCGGAAGCGCGCGGCATTCTCCTGGTGATCGTCGAAACCGGTCTGCGGCCGGTCGAGCTCTGCAACGGCTTTCCCCAGGACATCAAGCTCACCCACAACGTGCCGCATTTCCACGTCCGCGACATCGACGAGAACAACGTCCGCCGGCCGCGGCGCATGAAAACCGCTCAGTCGGAGCGCAAGATTCCCCTGGTCGGCGTCTCGCTCGAGGCTATGCGGCAATTCCCCAACGGTTTCCCCACCTATCTCGACAAGCCGTCGAGCCTCTCCGCGTGCGTCAACAGATACCTGCGCGAGAACGGGCTGCTCCCCACCGAACGCCATACGCTCTATTCCCTGCGCCATTCTTTCCAGGAACGGCTCAATGCGGTGGAAACTCCGGAGCGGCTCGATTGCGAGCTGATGGGGCACAAATTCTCACGCGAGAAGTATGGCGACATCAGCCTCGAACAGAAGCGCGACCACCTCGTCAAGATAGCCGTGAGCGTGCCCAGGCAAACCACCCACTAGTCGCGTTTCAAATTGTCGTTCGCAGCGACTTAAATCGGGGATGACGCCATTTCGGGGTTGACCATATAGGGCATATGCCCTATATATGAGTCACCAGAGGCAACGCGCCTCGCCTGAAAAGGAGATCAGAGAAATGGCAATGAGCAAAGCAGAACTCACCGAACTTCATGCAATCCGAACCGAGCTGGCCGAAGTCCGCGCCGAGCTTTCCGGCGTCAAGATCATCGTGCCGGTCATGGCCGCGACGAACGGCCTCCTGATCATTATCGGTCTCAGCCTCGTCGGCACTCTGATCTTTCAGCTTATAAGGATCGCGTGATCCGATCATAAACGGCGTCCCTCCGGGGACGCCCATTCCCACCACCCAAGAGGCATCGCGCCTCGCTCTTAAACGGAGACCCACCTCATGACAAAACCTAAATCGAAATCCCGAGACGCCATCATCCTAGCGATCGCTAAGGAGCATTTCAGCGTCGAGACCCTTGATACTCGGCGCAGCGATTCGCTCGACTTCCACGACACTGCTGTCTGGTGCATGCGCTCCGCGCTCGAAGCTGCATATGAAGCCGGTAGGAGGGCGGCCCAATGACCAACCTTCCAGGCATCCAGACTCTCATCGAGCGCGGCGCGCTGTTCGTCGTCAATCATTCGGCGGGCAAAGACAGCCAGGCAATGACGATCTGGCTCAAGCGCCTTGTGCCGGCTCGCCAGCTGATCGTTATCCATGCCGATCTCGGCAAGGTCGAATGGCAAGGCAACCTGGAACACATCCAATCCACGATCGGCGGTCTGCCACTGATCGTCTGCCGCAACGAAAACAAGACCTTTCTCGAAATGGTCGAGTGGCGCGGCAAGTGGCCAAGCCCAACGCTGCGCCAGTGCACGAGCGACCTCAAGCGCGATCCGATCGATCGGGAGATTCGACGCTACCTGAAGGCGCATCCTGAGTTTGGCGGCCTCGTCGTCAATTGCATTGGCATCCGCGCCCAGGAAAGCACCAGGCGCGCAAAGCAGGACCCATTTCGGCTCAACAAGCGCAACAGTCTCGCTCCGCGCAAAAAACGCGACGGCAGCATCATACCAGGGCGCGAATGGTACGATTGGTATCCCATTTTCGAACTGTCCAAAATCGAGGTCTTTGCCACGATCGCCGACGCCGGGCAGCAACCGCATTGGGCGTATCAGGCTGGCATGAGCCGCGTGTCCTGCGTGTTCTGCATCATGGCCAGCCGGTCAGACTTGCGCACCGCCGCCCGGCTCCGCCCGGGCCTGTACCGCGAATACGTCGAGCTTGAGCGACGCATTGGGCACACGATGTCGATGGACGGTCGCTCGCTTGAGGACGTGACCGGCATCCCGGCCGACGATCTGAGGGCGGCAGCATAATGGAGGAAGCTATGAAAATGACCGGCGACGAGCTCCGTGCTATCCGCAACGGCCTCGACCTGTCGGCTTTCGCCTTCGGTCTTGCGCTCGGCTATACGGGCAACCGCAACACCATCCAGACCCAGATCCGCAAGTATGAGAGCGGGGCCCGCGAGGTGCCCGCTCTCGTCGCGCGCCTCGCCATCATGTTCCGCGACCATGGCGTGCCCCAGGACTTCATCCCTCAGACATAGGCTGCGAGTGCCAGGCTAGTGAAGTCCGTTGTGCTTGAGGTTGCGCCTGATTTGCCCGCGGGTCGCGCTCCTGACTTGATGCATCTCGCATTGCGCAACCAGGAGAGGGTGCGTTTTGCGCAGCTGCCGAACCGAGGGGCCATACTCCATGCGCCCGCGGTCGACGGCGCAGCTGTTCTCGTCGATCTTTCCGTCGTCGCAACCACCGGCGCCGCCCTCATGGCAGGCATGGTAGAGCGGGCAGTACTGCACGTCCTCATGCGGGCACTTCCTAGTCATCGGTCAGCTCGTGCGCGTCATCGAGGAGGGCATCTATCAGCTGGTCGTCGGCCGCAATCTGCACTATCCGGCGGGCCAGCTCGTTCGTGGAAATTTTGCGGCGTTCCGCGTGATGCGCGATATCCTCCAGGAGATCGACGGGAAAGAGAATCGTCCTGCCATGGACTTCTGCGGGGCGTTTTGTTCGCCCGCGTCCGGCGGTCGACAGTAATGCGGAAACGTGGTCGACGGGTTTCTGAATGATCTCCGAGATCGCTCGCAGATTGTACCCGTCGTCTTGCAGAGCCAGCACCGCAGCGGTCTGCGAAGGGAATCCGAGGCAGCGTTTTCGATTGCCCTTAACGCCCATCGTTCTCGCCAGGCAGCTCCTCGAGGACCGCGTTGCAGTTCGTGCAGCGCACAATCCGCATGCCGTCCGAGCGGTCGCGCAGCACGGTGGTGACGCTCGTGCAGTGCGTGCAGGCGAACGGCCTGGCCGCAATCGGGAACTTGCGCTTTTTGCCCTGCCGCCAGTCGACGTATTGCAGATAGCCGCGCTTCACCAAGGCCTCCATCGTCGGCGTGCTGAGATGCTGGGTCGGCAGGCCTCTGTCCCTGGGGCATTCCGGATAGCTCCAGTATCCGCCCTGGAACCGCTCCAGGCGGCCGCCATGTTCAAGCGCGAACGCCAGCGCGGCAACCATGCTCGCCGATAGTTCCTTAGTCTTCGACATCGCTCTTCTCCTCTGCTGAAATGCGCTGGATCAGGCCCGGCTCTTTCACGTCCGCCACCGCGGTCGCCCCGTAGCATTGACTCGTCCGGTGCCCGCAGCTGGTCTCATAGTAAAAATCCATGACCGGCTGTTTCACCCACTCGTAACCGGCAGGCAGGGTCGTGCCGCTCCATGGGATCGCGACGTTCGGCATGACATTCGCAGCCACCGATGCAGCGGCTGGTGCCGCTGGTGACGCGGCCAGGGCGGGCACGGCCATGGCGCCGGCGACCGGAGAGAAGGCGATGCCGCGCAGGAATTTGCGTCTGTCAATGTCAGTCATTGGACTGCTCCAGGGCTGCGATGCCTTCCGCTGTCAATTTCAATTTCCCGTTTTCGCCAGCCACCATGTAGACAGGCACGAGCTCGCTCCGGAGCAATGGGCCGATGGGCTCCCAGTCGTCGTCGAAGTCATCAATCGACGCGTTGCCATCCGTGTTCACGACGTACTGCAGGTATTTTTTTAGATGCGGTCTGAGCTCAGGCATCTGGAATCTCCCTGCGGATTGGCGTTTCGGAGTAGGGGCAAAAACCTCTGTTTTTCAGTTCCCGTTGAACGGCGTTTGCCCTTGCAGCGGCGGTCTCGATCGTCGGAGAATTAATCTCCTCACAGCGGTCCACAGCGCCGTCGTGGATGCGGTTTTGCCTGTGGCGCTCGGCAATCAATTGCTCTGGCGTCATCCCTGCAAGTTTCCCGTCTGGATACAGGGGCGGCTCTTCGGACGCCTCAAGGCCGTAATCATCCCAGTCGTTCCAGCAGGCCATCTTCCCCTCCTATTCCGCCGGCTGTCCGGCGATCTCCGCAATGCGGTCCATGACGCCGGCGCGCCGCCGCCGATCGGCGAGCTCGTCGTCGAGCCGCTCGAAGTGCACCAGGTAGGGGTCGGCCCCGTGCAGCTGCACGACGCGGGCGGCGATCGCGCGCGCCGCCTCGAGGCGTTTCAACGTCATCGGTCCGCCCGACGGCGGTGGTGTGTGGTTCGGTGTCATGACTGTTTTGCCTGCGGCTGCGTCTCGCATCTGGCAGCGGCCTGGTCCTTGCGACCGCGGCGCCTGGCGTCGACGCCGGCGCTGCGCTTCGCTTCCCTCCTGAGCTCGCCGAGCATGAACCTGTTCGCGCGGGCCTGGGCGGCGGCAGCGGACCTGCCGTAAAACGAGAAAACCACTGTGTACCGCCAAGCGTAAATTTTTCGCCTTCCCGTCGGGTCGGTCGGGTCGGTTCGGTGGACGCGTTCGGGCAGCGAGACGCGCAACAGAAAGCGCTTCTCCGGATCGCCGTCGCGCTCGGCTGCGCGATAGAGCTCCATCGGCATCGGCGGGAAGCCTTCACCCACGTCGAGCACTTTGGCGCCCTTGCTCATGCGGCCCGTTCCCTGTCGAGCCTGTCCTGCAGCTTTGGCTTGGGACCGTGCGGCGCAGTCTTGATCGGGCAGTTGCACAGCTGCCTGAGTGCGTCGACGTAGATCAGCGACGCGCTTGCCGTGAGGGCCAGCAAACCCATGATGGCGAACAGGAGCGCCAGGGTGAGCAGCTGTGTCTTCATGCAAGCACCCTCGAGGAGAGCACGGCACGTTCGACCTCCGTGAGATCCCAGGCGGCGCAGACAACCCACAGGTCGCCCTTGCCGATGCGGCGCAGGAGAAAGGGGTCGACCGGGATAGCTTCCCAATCCGCCTCCCACAGGATGTGGTAATTGCGCAGACCCCGCTGCGGCCGCAGGTGCGCCGGGATCAGAGGCACGATCGCCTCGTGCCTCCATCGGTTGTTATGGCGCGCGAAGGTGTCAGGCGGAAACACGAACCGGCCGCTGTTCTGCTGATCGTCGCGTTTCCACACAACCGATTCCCGGTGTGTTGCGGCCATGACCGCGCCGCCGTCATGGCGCACGTTCAGAAAACAGGTTTGTGCGTCCGCGCGGCACAGTGCCAGGTTGGGACGCCCGAGCGCGTCAGCGCCCGCGCTGGCGACGCTTTCGATCGCCTTGATGACGGTCTTGCCCTGGGCGAGCAGCTGGTAGGTGCGCTGGATCTCCCAATCGATCGGCGCCGACCAGGAGCGGTGTTCTTTGTATTTGCGGTAAAGGCGGCGTGCCTCGTCCGGATCAATTTCAATACGCGTGGTTTGCATGGTTCACTCCTCTTCTCTCGGTGTTGGCCGGATTCCTCATCGGGCGACCCTCCGCTTGGCCTGTCTCTTCTCGTTCTGCTGGACGATGCTCGCCGCGCTGATGCAGCGGCGGCGGTGCTCTTTCCAGCGACGGCTTTCACGCGCGTAATCGATCTGCCGGCGCAGCCAGTAGGGCACCATCTGCCAGTGGTGGGGACACATGACGTGGCAGCTGGAGACTTCGGTCTGGCAGCCATGGGCTTCGCACAGCTTGTCGGGAATGACCGGCGGCGGGTTCGCGTCCGGGTTGCGGGCGGCGATCATGACGCGTCCCCGTGATCGGGTGCGTCGTCCGGTAGTGTCACGCCCAAATCCGTGAGCTCGCGCTCGACGTTGGCAATGCATTTGTCGAGATAGTCGAGTGTCGGCTGGCGCAGATCCTCGAGGTCGTCGAGTTCTACAATCGCTTCGCGACCCCACCGGGCAGCCACGTGGATTTTGTGGTGTGGCTTAGCGAATTTCGCCCGTTGCTCCTGGAGATCCTTCAGCACGTCGCGGCGCTCCACGACGTTGTCGGCGTCTTCGAGTTTCATTTTCTCCTCCCTGAAAGTGTCCGTCGTGGCGTGGGTTCCGCCGAAGCTTCCGTGCGCGCTCATGACACAACCGCGGCCATCACCAGGATGGCGAAGCCGAGCACGCCCATGACCGCAAAGCCCAAACCGAGATAGTCGTCGTCGTTCATGGTGTTTTCCTTTCCTGCTTGGTTGGTTCGAACGGCCACTGCCAGAAACCCTGGAAGCCGCGGCAATGGACCGGCGCGTCGAACGGTTTGATGTCTGTGAGCGACCAGGCGAAAAGGTGCTGATCGACGCGATCGCTGTCCGGCGTCGAGAAAGGACCCTTGATGCGTCGCGGCTTGCCAAGGACGGCGGTGCCGAGGCCGGCGCCGAGCTCGAGGACGCCGCGGCATTGATAGGCGGCGCGGAGCCGCTCGAGTATGGGGCGGGCTATCTTCGGTTTGAGCGACGTCCCGCCCGTGTCGAGGCGCTCGAGGATGTCTTCGACTTCGGACGGTTTGATCGCCCGCGTGCCGGCGTGGATGACGATGCGCGTGTTCAGCAGTGCGCGGGTGTTGGCGCGCTCAAGAAAACTCCACTTCCGGAATTCGAACGGCTTCGCGCCGGCCATGATCAGCGACGCCCAGGGTTGCCAGACTGTGAGGGCCTTCATATCAGCCGCTCCTTTGCGGCCAGTTGCTCATACTCGTCGGCGATCTCCCGCATGCACGCGATCTGAAATTCGGCTTCCTTGGTCGACATGCTGCGGGTCTCGACGCGCCGGGCGTAGACGCGTTCGCGCTGCTTCACTTCGCGGCGCGCGCAGTCGCGTTTTTGCTCGGCGGTGAACCTGGAGGCGCTCATGCGTGTGCCCTCCGCCAGTTGTCGCCACCTTCGAGCTGATTGAGATCGCGCTGGCGCTCGAGCTGCCAAAGCCGATTCCTCACCGCCATGTTGACGAGCTCCCACTTGGTGCCGCCACGACGGCCGCGCACGGGTTTCAGGTGAAGCGCTTCACAGATCCCCGGGAGCTCGCGCAGCGCGGTTTCGTCGTCGCAAGCTTTGACCAGGTCGAGCGGCAGCACCGTGAAGTGGTTCGCGATCTGAACGTGGCGGAGGTGCGAACAGCGGCGGCGATCGAGGCGACGCGCAGCGGCAACCCATTGGCCGAGAGTGGCAAATCTGATGTCGGTGCGCGGCGTGTGAATGTCGCTGCTCATGACGTCTCGCTTTCTGCCGGCGGAACGTTCAAGGCGGCGGCGACGGCGTCGAGGTCAGCGCACTCCTCCAGGTCGACCCAATATCTCATCTTGACCAGTTCGCCACGCTTGCTTGTCTTGGTGACATTCATGCGAGGGTGCTCGACGCAGCGGTAGGTGTATTGGTGGGCGCCGCTCAGCCGCATGTGCGCGACCATCGTCAATTCGCAGCCTTTCAGGTCAGCCGCCGTGACCGCGCCGCTCATAGCCACGTCTCCATGATGACGGGATCATCGCCAGGCATCGGTTCGATGGGGGTGAACCCGTTGCCGTGCAGCCGCCCGCGCAAATCACCTAATTTGCGCGCCATCAGCAGATCCGGGGTCGGGTGGTATTTCTGGTTTTCGACCCGCCAGCGGCGCGCCACATACCAGTCCGGCCAGTCCGTGGGGTGGTCGTAGACAACCCAGACGTCGACATAGAGCCGGCGCGCGGTGGCAGCCGCGGCGCTCATGTCCCGAGCTCCTCTTTCGCGTCGAATTCGCCCGGTGTCGCCCACACGTATTCGCAGTCGACCAGCAGGAATGAATTTCGGAAGCGCGGCGCAGCGAGCAGCTCGTCGCGGCGATCGAAGCAGCCCTGTTCGGTGTGGAACGCGGTCTTGACCTGGACCGCGGCGACGTTGTCGCTGAACGGGTGAACGATCACGAGGCCGAAACCCAGAATGAGTGCGCCGGCGGTCATGACGATACGCGTCGGAGCAACGCTTCTGTTGCCAGCCGGTGCTTTCTTAATTGCGCGTCCATCGCGCGGCTGATCATCCGAACCGGGGCCAGGTCCGCCGCGTAATTCGCCGCGTGCTTCTCCGGAAGCCCTGCGGCAGCGCCTGCTGCCTCGTCGTCATGGGTGGGATTTGTGCCGTCGATCGCGTTCATGGGTGCCCTCCAGCCGCTTGCGAATCAGTTTGCAGAGGACGAAATGATGCGTTCCGCATCACGACAAGTCAATGCGCTACGCATTATTGGTGCGCGAAATCACCTATTTGCGTGAAGCGCTACGCATCGATTCGGACATGCCACTCGCGCAAACGGGGTGGCTTACTCCGAGTCTACAAGTACAGGTTGCAGTTGGATCAGGAGGCAGGAACGGGTTCAACGTTTCCGTTGCTTAGTGCGTCGCGTGAATGTGAGTTCTTATTCTTATCGTTTAGAAATTCCAAATAGTTGATCGCCTCTTTCTGAAGGTCAGGCGCCAGGTTGTCGAATATCTGTTGCACGCGCGGCGGTCCCTTTGGCGCGCCGCGGCCAGTGAGAAGCCACTCCATCGAGACTCTGAAGAACCGCGCGTAACGGTCGGCGCTCCTTGTCAATTTCCGGCTTCCGTTCTCGTGGGCGATATAGGTCGCGACCTTGACGCCCATGGCCCTGGCCGCGTCGCTGGCCTGGGCATAGTTGGCCTGCTCCCGCGCCCACTTCAGGCGATCCTTGGGTTCGGCCAGTTTTTCGCGAATCGTTTCATCCATGACCGCATTGCGCATCAAGCCGGAATGCGATGGGCATTGACGAGCCGTAATGCGCTGCGCATCATGCACGGATGGCGAATCACTTGCAGGGGGGCTGGACAGCGACACGGGTGAAGTCCTTACGCGACCGTTTGGGGGTTTCTCAGGCGGCATTCGGCACCTATCTGGGATGGGATCAGAGTGCCGTCTGCCGTTGGGAGAATGTGGGTGTGAAGCGTCGCTCTGTGGCCCGCGCCCTGGACCGGCTGAACAATGACGTCCGCGATGGACGTATCACAGCTAACGATTTTCCACATACAAACTCCTCGCCGGCGCGCCAACAGCCGGCCACAACGCCCGCAGGCTAACAGCATGGAATGCGGGGAGTCGAATCGAATTTTTTTCCGCGCCAATCGAGTGTTGCGTCGGCGAACCGGAACCGGCCGGCGGCCAAGCTTCCTCACGGCCGCCGGCCGTGACCAATAGATGCGGGGGCTGGGGCATGGACGACACTGAGGGCCTGCGCAAACGCTTCACCCGCCTGCAGCTCGAAGCGGCGCGCACGATCAACGACGACGTCCGGCTCTCTACCGCCGCGCGCACCGTCGGTCAGAAGCTCAACAACATGGTCAACTTCGATCGCCGCTATGCCTGGCCCAACCAGGCGACGCTGGTGAAAGATCTCGGCATCCCCAAGCGCACGCTCATTCGCGCCATAAAGCAGCTTATCGCGCACGGACATTTCCTGCGCTGGCGCACCGGCCGCAAGAACCGCTACGTGCCGCGCTGGCTAGAGCGCATGGGCGATGGGGTCTCCCGGGCCGTATTGAGCGCCGCGGACCCTGTGCCCGCGCCTTCACGTCCAGTCCTTTCAGTGGCTTGTGATGCGATAGGTGCCAATGTGGCACCTATCGGAGCCGAACCCGGCAACCGGGGGGTAAAAGGTGCCAGTGTGGCACCTTTTCCCGCGCCAAAAGGTGCCAGTGTGGCACCCTTAGAGTCCCTACCATTAGAATCCCTAGGGACCGAACCTGTGGACGGTCCGAGCCCTGCGCCGGTGGCGGCTGGCGGTGAAACCGCCGCCACCGGCTCGGACGACCAGCAAAGAGAGCTGCCGCTGGTCCGCAATCTGCCCCTAAATCCTGAAGTCACAAATCCCCACGCTGCGGAAAACGCCGCCCACGACCGGCTCGACCAGGGGTTTCAGGATGCGCTCGGCGACCGCTACGGCGCGTTGCTCGAGTGGCTGGCGTCGGATCTGCTCAAGCAGGGCTTGGCGGCGGAGATGGCCAATCGCGGTGCAGGCGTCGCGCTGATCCTGCAAAAATGGTCGACACGAGGCGAAAATAAAGTCGGTGAGGCATCTGAACCGGATTTCGCGCCCACCGATACCGCTCAGCCGCTCAAGCGCACACACGGGGCGGCTTGAGAAATGGCGCGGCGGCGGCGCAACAATCCCTATGAGCCCGATTTCCGGGCACGGCTTGCGCAGCAGCGCCAGGCGCGCATGGCCAACCGTGGCCTGACGCCCGCAGACCAGGATGCGGCACGCCCCGTCAACAGGCACACCAGCCGTGCGCGGCGGCGGCGCGAAGGACTTGCACTCATACCAGTGCCAGCGCGAACGCTTCAGGGCATCGACTGGGGCGCCTTCACAGTTCCAGATATGCGAGAGCTGCAAGACGGATTAACCGACGAGGGGCGAGAACGACTCAACCAAGTCGCGGAATTGCAGCGGGTCCGGCTCCAAGATGAGGCGATGAGTACACAATTTTGGTCGCACCAATTTGCAGCTCCGCGGCGAAACTTGCTGGCGCAACAGCAGGCCATGCTGCAAATGCAGCAAGATGCTGGCAATGCATTGACGGATTTCGATCTGGCGGCCGCCGTTAACACGCTTTTTGGCAACGAGTTTGTCGGCACCGCCGCGGCCGCACCGCGGACGAACAGTGTGCAGATCAGCCAGACGGTAGAGACGGTTCATTATCCCTGGGCGGAAAAGCTGCCCGAGACCGTCGGCGCCGGCTATCGCTATGTAATCCTCACCTCCGTCAACCAGATGGTCGAGCAGGGCAAGCTGCTCCACAATTGCTTCCAGAACCGGGACGGCATGCACCTCGATGGCAAGTGGCGGAGAGTGCGAGACGGCACCCTCCTGCTTGCGGACTTCCAGACATCGGGCGGGCGGTGGGTCGGTTACGCCGATTACAGTCTCAACAAGATCAGCTTCGAAGTCGCCGCCCGCAGGAACGGCAAGGCGTCGGAGAAGCTGCTCGAGGCGGCGTTCGAGCTCGGCCAGGCCATCCACAAGCAGATCCGCCGCATCGACCCGCCTTATCTCGAGATCCGCCACAGTCACGAGGAGGCGCCGGTGGGCGAGCCGCCGGCGGAGCAGAACGCCGAGGCGCATGCGCTCGAGGGCTTGCGCCTCGGGTTGCAATGTGTGCCGCAGAACGACGGCTCCCGCATGTGGTTCGCCATAAGCCAGACCCCACCTGAGGGCGCCGCCGAAGGGACCGTTGCAACGGACCAAAACGGCAACTTGGTCAACGTGCCCGCGGATCACGAGGGCGACGGACCACGCGCTGCGGAAATGCAGGCGGCAGTGGATCTCGAGGAGCAGATCCAGATCTACGCGCCGGGGTTGACGCAGCTTCCGGATATCTCGGTGGCGCAGATCGAGGAACCCGGGGACGCGATGTACCATTGTGCGCTCGCGAGCGAACTGGAGCCGCTGCGCTTGATCGCCCGCGGCGCACAAACGGACGTGCTCGTTTCATGTCTTGCGTCTGTCCTTTTCATGATCCCGGATCTCACGAGCCCGGTCAGCATCGACCACGCCCTGTTCGATTGCGTGCGCGACAATCCCGACGCCTGGCTCGATGACGTCTATCGCGTCTGCTTTCACAACGAGCAAATCCGCTTGGCAGAGCAGCGGGAGCGGCACGACGCGGCGCGGTGCCGGAACGAAGAAGATCAATGGATGGTGCGTTGGGGGCCACAAGCGCCCGAGGACCGCGACATCTACACCAGCTATGAGTCGACCGAGGCCCGGCGCCAGCGCGG